>Ga0256404_1003188_pt1 | contig 34140 bp, 17 predicted proteins | sample RumenRJG_01DNA_FD_185990 | JGI IMG/M metagenome (GOLD analysis project Ga0256404, IMG submission 185990) | Bovine rumen microbial communities from Lethbridge, Alberta, Canada - RJG_01 | ecosystem: Host-associated > Mammals > Digestive system > Stomach > Rumen | place: Canada: Alberta | collected... | reverse complement strand
GCGTAACCTCATCGAAGGTCTTTGCAAAACGCCACTGATTGCTTCACATGGTAATGCACGTGCTACGAGATATAGTTGGATAAATAGTAACACTTAAACCGAACAAATATGCGACAAAGATTCTTCTATTTATTTGTATTGGCTACGTTACTTGTATCTTGCTCTGGGGGCAAGGTGAAGTATCGTATCGGAATATCACAGTGTTCGGATGACATCTGGCGTGACAAACAGAATGCTGAATTGCGTATAGGTGCTTATTTCCATGATAATGTGGAACTGAAGTTTGCTGCGGCCTACGATAGCGACGAGCGGCAGGTGGAGCAGATTGACAGCCTCGTGAATAATGGTATCGACTTGCTGATTGTGGCACCCAATCAGGTGCAGACCATCTCGCCTGCCATCGACCGGGCATACGACAAGGGCATCCCCGTCATCGTCTTCGAGCGCAAGACCAGCTCGCAGAAGTACACCGCCTTCATCAGCGCCGACAACTACGAGATGGGGCGCGTGATGGGAGAGTACATCATCTCACGGCTTCACGGACAGGGCGCTGTCCTGGAAATTAAAGGCTTAGAAGGCTCGTCGCCAGCTATCGAGCGCCACAACGGCTTCATGGAGGCCCTCAAGAAAGCTCCGGGCATCAAGGTGGTGGGCTCACTTCAGGGCGACTGGACGGAACCGACGGCCTACGAGAGTACGAAACAATGGCTCGACAATCATAAAGATGTACGCGTAGACTTAGTGTTCGGTGCCAACGACCGCACGGCGATGGGCGCCCGCAAAGCCCTCTCGCACCTCGTACCTCGCACCTCGCACCTCGAAGCTCCACTCTATTGTGGCATCGACGGTCTGCCGGGCGAGAACGGCGGCATTCAGCTGGTTCGCGACTCACTGCTCGACGCATCGTATATCTATCCCACCCATGGTGATCAGATCATCGACTTAGCCATCCGCATCCTCGACGGCAAACCATACGAGAAGGAAACGATGTTGATGTCGGCCCTCGTCACCCGCGACAATGCCAAGGTGCTGCTGATGCAGGGCGAGGAGTTGATGCGGCAGGCAGCCCAGTTGGACATGTTGCACGAAAAGGCCGACAGCTATCTGCACAAACTTGACGCGCAGCGAGTAGCCAATTGGCTATCCATTGGAGTCATCTTGCTGCTGGTGGTAGTGTTCGTGCTCTTCTACCTCTATTATCTTCGGAAAATCAGCATGCAGCGCGAGCGCGTGGTGAACACGTTGTGGAATATGGAGATAACTCCCGAAGTACATGCCACGTCCCCAGAGGACGACACTACTGCTCCGGTCGAGGAATCCAACCAGGACTCCGTCGCAGAAACACCTGCCGACGAACAACCTGCCGAAGCACCGTCAGGAGCCGTAGGCGGGGCTTTCATCTCCCGCTTCCGCGAGGTTGTCGAGTCGCGTTTGGACAATAGCGACCTTTCAGTCGATGACTTGGCTGCCGACATGAACCTCAGCCGCGTACAGCTCTACCGCAAGGTGAAGGCCGTCACCGGCTCATCGCCAGTCGAGCTGCTGCGAACCGCCCGCCTGAACCGTGCCTACCAGTTGCTGCTCACCACCGACAAGAGCGTCTCCGAGGTCGCGTATGCCGTAGGCTTTACTGCCCCCTCCTATTTCACCAAATGTTTTAAGGAAGAGTACGGCATGGTGCCGGGAGACGTGAGAAAATGAAACAGTATTTATTCCTGTGTATAGCCTTGGCTGCTACAGTCTGCAAGGCCTCGGCTCAGCAAAAGGCCGTAGAACAGATTTGCATCACGGTGGATTCGATGCTGAACGCTCAGCGGAAGGTGACGGCCCATATAACGATGGACGGTTACGACGGCCCCATCGGCATCAAGCTGCGTGGCAACAGTTCGTTGGGTTTCAATCAGAAGAAATACACTATAGAACTGCGCGACGAACAGGGCCGCGATGTGGAGGCTCCGGTTCTAGGCATGCCCGCCCACAGCGACTGGGTGCTGCTGGCCCCCTACAGCGATGTGTCGGCGGTGCGTGACCCGCTGGCGTTCCAGCTCTGGCGCGACATGGGGCACTGGGGACCGCGCACACGCATGGTTGAACTGACGATGAACGGCGAATATAGGGGCATCTACATCCTGTCGGAGGCCATCAAGCGTGGCAAGGATCGTGTAGATATAGCCAAGCTGAAGAAGAGCGACACGAAGGGACGCGACGTGACGGGCGGCTACCTGCTACGCATCGACTCCTACAACGAGGACGATGCCACCTTTACGTCGAAAGTGCCAGGAATCGGCGAGGGAAACATGTCGAGCCAGGTCATCTGGTCGTGCATCTATCCTAAGAAAAAGAACCTACAGCCAGAGCAGTTCGACTATATCCGCAACTATGTGGACACGGTGGAGCAGGTAATTCAGTCCGCCTCTTTCGCTGACCCCGAGTGCGGTTATGCCCGTTACATCGACGTGCCCTCTTTCGTAGACTACTTTATCCACACGGAGCTGAGCCTCAATGCCGACGGCTACAAACGCAGTGCCTATTTCTACAAGGAGAAGCAGAACGCCGATGGTACGGGTGGCAAGCTGGTGGCAGGCCCCGTATGGGACTATAACCTGGCCTACGGAAACGCGAACTTCGCCAACGCCGACAATCCGGAGGCATGGAACTTCGAGGGAGCAAGCAACAACCCCACACCCGCGATGTGGCAGCGACTGCTGCAGGACCCAGCCTTCCGCAAGGCGGTGAAGAAGCGCTACAAGGCACTGCGCAAGGACGTTCTGAGCAACAAGACCATCAACGCCTACATCGCCCGTCACGCCAAGCTGTTGGCCCCCTGTATCAAGCGTCATTTCGAGAAATACCCAGAGTTGCTCGTTACAGAGGAAGAGAAGGCACAGTTTAAGCCACACTCCTTCGGTGCCTTCCCGCCGTTGGGCGATTTTCCAATGCCAGACTCCATTCCTCCGTTTCCCGGTGGATTCCTACCGTTGGGCGATTTTCCAATGCCGGACTCCATTCCTCCGTTTCCCGGTGGATTCTCGCCGATGGGCAAATTCGGAGGCTTCAGCGCTTTCAATTCCGTTGGAATGTTTGCAGCCTACCGAGTCAGCTCTTACGACGAGGAGATCGAGACCTTGAAAGCTTGGCTTGCCAACCGTTTGGCCTTCCTCGACCACAACATTGAGCGTTTCGACAAGGACTGGGAACCCCGCATCCAAGAGCTGAAAGAAATCAAGATGCAGCAGTTCCCCGGTGGTTTCCCTTTCCCATTCCCTACGAACTAAATAATACACCTATAGTTATCTATTGTGTTCGCCAGGTTGTTGGAGCCACCAGAAAACGAATAAGAATAATCGTTCATTCCGTGGCAATATTGTTACATTGCAACAATTATTGCACGGAGTGAACGATATTTTTATCTACTATAGCCATACAGTTCATAATTTTGCCTCAAATTTCATTATTATGAACTAAAAACGTAAAACAAATGGAAAGACTTAGGAGATTTCTGTTGAGCATGACGCTCATTCTGGTTGGCACGGCAATGTACGGCCAGACAGAGATTACCGGTACGGTGGAGGACGAGATGGGTCCTGTCATCGGTGCAACGGTAAAGGAGAAAGGAACGTCGAACGGCACTGTGACCGACTTCGACGGTAAGTTTAAGTTAAAGGTGAAGGCGGGTGCCATGCTCGTCTTCTCCTACGTTGGTTTCCTCAATCAGGAACTGCCTGCCCAGAACGGTATGAAGGTGATGATGAAGGAGGATGCCCAGTCGCTGCAGGAAGTGGTTGTCGTGGGTTACACCACGCAGAAGAAGGCCGACCTCACCGGCGCCATCTCCACCGTCAGCGTCGACGAGCTGGCCAAGCAGAACGAGAACAACCCTATCAAGGCCCTGCAGGGTCGTGTGCCGGGTATGAACATCGCTGCCGACGGTGCCCCCTCGGGTTCGGCCACAGTGCGTATCCGCGGTATCGGTACGCTGAACAACAATGACCCGCTCTACATCATCGACGGCGTGCCCACGAAGGCTGGCATGCACGAGCTGAACGGCAACGACATTGAGAGCATCCAGGTGCTCAAGGATGCCGCCTCGGCCTCTATCTACGGTTCGCGCGCTGCCAACGGTGTCATCATCATCACCACTAAGAAGGGCAAGGAGGGCAAGGTGCGCATCGACTTCGACGGCAGCTTTGCCGTGCAGACCTATGCCCACAAGATGGAGGTGCTCAATGCCAAGCAGTTCGGACAGGTGATGTGGCAAGGCTATGTCAACGACGGACTGGACCCCAACCAGAACGGTCTGGGCTACCACTATGACTGGAGTTACGACGCGCAGGGCGTGCCCGTGCTGAACAACATCACGATGAGTAAGTATCTCGACGCTGCCGGCACAACGCCCGCCGCCGATACCGACTGGTTTGACCAGACCACCCGCACGGGTAACATCCAGCAGTACAACGTGTCGCTGAGCAACGGTTCCGAGCGCGGCATGTCGTACTTCTCTTTGGGCTACTATAAGAATAAAGGTATCATCAAGCACAGCGACTTCGAGCGCTTCTCGGCACGTATGAATGCCGACTACAAACTTGTCAAGGTGGGCGACCGCAACTTGGTGACCGTTGGCGAGAACTTCACCCTGAACCGCACCAGTGAGGTGCCTGCTCCCGGCGGCTTCCTGCAGAATGTGCTGCAGTTCAACCCCTCACTGCCCGTCTACACCACAAAGGGCGAGTTTGCCGGTCCCGTAGGCGGCTATCCCGACCGCGAGAACCCCCTTGCCCGCCTGACGCGCAACAGCGACAACCGCTACAAGTACTGGCGCATGTTTGGCGACGCCTACCTGAACATCAACCCCATCAAGGACCTGAACATCAAGACCACCTTCGGCATAGACTACGCACAGAAGGAGCAGCGCATCTTCCAGTACCCCATCACCGAGGGTACTGTGGCCAATCCCATCAACGGCGTTGAGGCCAAGCAGGAGCACTGGATGAAGTGGATGTGGAACGTTATCGCCACCTATAACTTCGAGTTCGGCAAGCACCGTGGCGACATCCTCGTGGGTACAGAGCTGAATCGCGAGGACGACACATGGTTCAGTGGCAAGAAGTACGACTACGTGGTGCTCAATCCCGACTATATGTGGCCCAATGCTGGTGTCGGCGAGGCCGAAGCCTACGGTTCGGGCGAGGGCTACACGCTCCTCTCTTACTTCGGCAAGCTCAACTACACCTTCAACGACCGCTACCTGCTCGGTCTGACACTGCGCTACGACGGCTCCAGCCGATTTGGCAAGAACAGCCGCTACGGCACCTTCCCCTCCGTCTCCATCGGCTGGCGCATCAGCGAGGAGAAATTCATGGAGAGCACCAAGACCTGGCTCGACAACCTGAAGCTGCGCGCCTCATGGGGCCAGACGGGTAACCAGGAAATTTCGAACATCGCCCGCTACACGATGTTCGAGAGCAACTACGGCGAGGCTGGCTTCGGCGGCCAGAGCTACGGTACGAGCTACGACATTGCCGGCACCAACGGCGGTCAGACGTTGCCCTCGGGCTTCAAGCGCAACCAGTTAGGCAACGACGACCTGAAGTGGGAGACCACCACGCAGACCAACCTCGGTCTCGACTTCGGATTCTTCCACAACGCTCTCTACGGCAGTTTCGAATGGTACTTCAAGAAGACCAAGGACATCCTTGTCTATATGCCCGGCATCGGCGTGATGGGCGAGGGTAGCAGCCAGTGGATTAATGCCGGCGAGATGGAGAACACTGGTGTAGAACTGAATGTGGGATATCGTGGCAACATCGGTGAGTTCAGCTATGATGTAGCCGGCAACATCGGCAACTACCGCAACGAGGTGACCAAGTTGCCCGAGACCATCGCTGCCAAGGGTACTTTCGGCGGCAACGGTGTGGAGAGTGTCGTGGGCCATCCCTTCGGCGCACAGGTGGGCTATGTCTACGACGGCATCTTCAAGAGCCAGGACGAGATTGACAACCACGCAAAGCAGGATGGTGCCGGACTGGGCCGCATACGCTGGAAGGACCTCAATGGCGACAACGTCATCAACGAGAAAGATCAGGAGTGGATTTACTCACCCGTGCCCGACTTCACCTGGGGTCTGAACATCTACCTGCAATACAAGGATCTCGACTTCACCATGTTCTGGCAGGGCGTGCAGGGTGTCGACGTCATCAGCGACCTGAAAAAGGAGACCGACCTCTGGAGCGGCCTGAACATCTCGAACCTGAACAAGGGGCAGCGACTGCTCGATGCCTGGAGTCCCGCCAACATGGACTCAGACATCCCCTCCATCAGTACGATGGACAACAACAACGAGAAGCGCGTGTCGAGCTACTTCGTCGAGAATGGCAGCTATGCTAAGCTGCGCACCATACAGTTGGGCTACAACTTCCCCGAGAGTATCGCCTCGAAACTCTATATGCAGCGCCTGCGTGCGTATGTGTCGGCACAGAATCTGCTCACCATCAAGTCGAAGAACTTTACCGGCGTAGACCCGGAGAACGCCAACTTCGGCTATCCTATCCCTCTCAATGTCACCTTCGGACTCAATATTTCATTCTAAGACAACGAATTGCACGTTATAAACGAAATTGTAATTATGAAAACAATATATAGAACTTTCCATTCTCTCTGCGGCCTCTGTCTCATCGGTGCCCTCTGCGTTTCCTGCTCCGACTTCCTCGACGAGCATACACCGCAGGGCGTGCTCAGCGACGAGCAAGTTAAAACCTCAGAGAACGCCGAAGCTATGGCAATCTCTGCCTACGCTATATTCACTTCGTCGGAGGACATCAACTCCTCTTACTCCATGTGGAACTTCGACGTCCGCAGCGACGATGCCTACAAGGGCGGTTCCGGAACGAGCGACGGCGACGTGTTCCACCAGCTGGAGGTGCAGCAGGGTGTGCTTACCACCAACTGGAACATCAACGACATGTGGGTGCGCCTCTACAACAGCATTTCGCGTGTAAACACCGCCATCGCACTGCTCAACACAAGCGACTACGACATGAAGCAGCAGCGACTGGCTGAGATGAAGTTCTTGCGTGCCTACGCACACTTCCTGCTGAAGCGCCTCTACAAGAACATACCCTTCGTGGTGAACGAGAGCCTGACATACGACGATTACAACAACCTCTCGAACCGCACTTACACCAACGACCAGGGCTGGCAGCTCATCATCGACGACCTCATGGAGGCATACAACACCCTGCCCGAGACGCAGGCAGAGAAAGGCCGTCCCACCAAGGCTGCCGCAGCCGCCTTCCTGGCGAAGGTTTACCTCTACAAGGCTTATCACCAGGACGACGCTAACAGCAACAAGGTGACAAGCATCGAGAAAACCGACCTGGACAAGGTCATCGAGTTCACTGCCCCCAACCTCTACGCCAACTACGGCCTGGAGGATGACCTGCACAACAACTTCCGCCCCGAGGAGCAGTATGAGAACGGCAAGGAGAGCCTCTGGGCCATCCAGTATTCGCGCAATGACGGCTCCACATACGGTAACCTGAACTGGAGCTACGGTCTCATCCCGCCCAACATTCCTGGTGCCACCGACGGCGGCTGCGACTTCTACAAGCCTTCGCAGAACCTTGTCAATGCCTATCGTACGGGTGCCGACGGTCTGCCACTGCTCGACAACTTCAACCAGAAGGACTACGACAAGGCTAACGACAATGCCGACCCGCGACTCTTCCTCACCGTGGGCATACCCGGACTGCCCTATATGTTCAACAAGAACTATATGATGGAAGAGAGCAGCATCTGGAGCCGCTCAAACGGTCTCTACGGCTACAACGTCTCGCTGAAGCAGAATGTTGACCCCGCACTCATCGGCCAGTACCTCATCAAGGGCAGCTACTGGGCCTCTTCGATGAATCGCATCGTCTTCCGCTATGCCGACGTCCTCCTGATGCGCGCCGAGGCATACGCTCAGCTTGGACAGGCCGACGAAGCCGTCAAGCTGGTGAACCAGGTACGCACACGTGCCGCTCAGAGCACCCAGATGATTGGCAACTACCCCTCTCTCTACGGCGTCAAGTTCTACGTCACCAACTACAAGGGCTCTTATTCTAAGGAGCAGGCCATTAAGATTGTGAAGATGGAGCGCCGCCTGGAACTTGGTATGGAGTGCGAGCGCTTCTTTGACCTCGTGCGCTGGGGCGACGCTGCTGCCGTGCTCAACAAATACTATGCCGAGGAGGTGCCTCACTGCGCCATCTACTCACAGGCTCACTTCACCGCCGACAAGGACGAGTACCTGCCCATTCCCTTCGAGCAGATCTCGGCCTCCAACGGCCACTACACCCAGAACATCGGTAATTGGTAAACTCAAATAACAGAACAACTATGAAGACTAAAATATTGAATATCATTTACAGCTGTCTCGTATGTTGCTGTATCACAGCAACCACCGCCTGCAGCGACGACAACAGCAGCGACATGAGCCTCAGCGGCGACTGCATGGTCACCGCCTTTGCGCTCGACAACTTCCAGGGGGCCATCGACCTGGCCTCCCGCACCATCGAGGTACGCCTCCCCGAGGTCTACGACACCAAGGCCATGAAGGTTACGGCTCTTACCATCAGCGACGGGGCTACTTGCAACGTACAACAGGGACAGACCGTCAATATGGATGCCGCCAAGGTGCTACACGTCGCTAACGGCGACACCTACCTTGACTGGACCGTCACCGTGAGACACGACGAAGCACGCATCTACGCCTTCGTACTCAATGACATCTATCAGGGCGCTATCGACCAGACGGCTAAGACCATCACCGTCTATGTGCCTGTCTCAGCTGGCATCACAGCCCTCGTGCCTACCGTCACCTATAGTCAGAACGCCACGATTACTCCTGGCAGCGGCCAGCCGCAGGACTTCAGCCAGCCCGTGCAGTATGTGGTGAAGAACAATACGGCTGAGGCTACCTACACCGTCACCGTCATCGCCATTGACAAGCCCAAGGCGCTCTTCGTTGGCTCGGCTGCCTCGATGAACGACCTCGACCCCGAGGCCAAGGAGGCCTGCCAGTGGATGCTTGGCAACATCGGAGGCTCGCTCTATGCCTCGTTCGCCGACCTGCGTGCCGGAACGCTCGACCTCTCTGAGTGCAAGGTCATCTGGTGGCACTGGCATACACAGCCCGCTGTCGACGGTCATGACCAGTTCCTGGCTAAGGGCACCGACGCTCTTGACACGAAGAACGAGCTGCGTGCCTTCTATGAGAACGGTGGTGCACTGCTGCTCACACGCTACGCCACCAACCTCGCTTCCTTCATCGGAGCTACGGGCGACGACGACTGGACAACGCCCAACAACTGCTGGGGCGGCGACGAGGAGTCGGCAGAGCTTTGCGGTGGTCCGTGGGACTTCAACATCTACACCGGACAGAACAGTCACCCGCTATGGCAGGGACTGGTAACGGGCGACGACGCCAATAAAGTGTACTGCACCGATGCTGGCTACCACATCACCAACTCCACCGCCCAGTACCACATCGGTACCGACTGGGGTGGCTACGACGACCATGCTGCATGGGAGACCCGCACCGGCGGTAAGATTCTCGGCGTGGGTGGCGACGGTGCTGTCGTGGCCTGGGAATACCTGCCCAAGGACGGCAAGGGAGGCATCATCTGCATAGGCTCCGGCTGCTACGACTGGTACTCCTACACCTTCGAGCCTGGCTATCAGGAGAACTTCCACAAGAACATCTCTATTATCACTAAGAACGCTTTCAATTATTTAACGAAGTAACGCCTTATGAAACAAATGATTAATATCCTACTCGCTTGTTCCGTATGTTGCTGTATCACAGCAACCACAGCCTGTAGCGACGATACCTACGGCCCCGACCCCGACCGCAACTGGGCCGGAACCACCGAGTTCTTCAACTCCACCGACGATGCCGGGTTCAACACCTACTACAACCCCGCCATCGGCCGCTGCGGCGACCCCATGCCTTTCTACGACCAGAAGGCTGGTGAGTACAAAGTCCTCTACCTGCAAGAGTACGACAACAACGGTGCCTGCTACCACCCCTTCTGGGGCATCAGCACTAAGGATGGCGCCACCTACCAGTCGCTCGGCGAGGTGCTGCCCACTGGCACTAGCACCGCCCTGCAGGACGCATCGCTGGGTACGGGCTGTGCCGTCTATAACGAGGCCGAACAGCTCTACTACATCTACTACACCGGCTACAACGTGCTGCTACCCAACCATGAAGTGGTGCTCCGTGCCACCTCGCCCGACTTCAAGACTTGGACGAAGGATGCGCTCTGGAGCCTCAAGGGCACGGACTATGGCTACGATGCCAACGACTTCCGCGACCCCCAGGTGTTCAAGGCCGACGACGGACTCTGGCACATGGTCATCTCCTCGAAGCTGAAGTTTGCCGAGTTCAAATCTTCTAACCTGAAGGACTGGGAGCATGTGGCATCGTTCCCGATGGTTTGGGACCGTATGTGCGAATGTCCCGACATCTTCAAGATGGGCAACTACTGGTACATCGTCTACAGCGAGGGCTACCGCGCCCCCTGGAGCCGCAAGGTGAAGTATATGATGGCACCGACCTTCGATGCCCTGAAGGCTTGCTTCAACGACCCGGGTGCCAACTGGCCCAAGGACGGCAAGGAGGGCGTGCTCGACAGCCGCGCCTTCTACGCCGGTAAGACTGCCTCCAACGGTACCGAACGCCTCATCTGGGGGTGGTGTCCTATCCGTGTCGGAGCTACCATCCACGAGAAGAACATCAACGTAGGTGCCGAGGGAGAACCCGCATGGGCCGGAGCACTCGTCTGCCACAAGCTCATTCAGCATGAGGATGGCACCCTGACACTCGGCGCTGTTCCCGCCATCGCCGCAAAGTACGGCAAGGAGGCTGCTGCCAGCATCGTGGACAGCAAGGGCTATGCCAACGGTACGCTCAGTGGCGACGGCGCATACGTGCTCTACAGCCGTCTTACCACCCAGAACCACATCTCCTTCACCGTGAAGACAAGCAACAACTGGGACAAGTTCGGCTTCTCCTTCGTTCGTGGAACCGACTCAAAGAAATACTACACTATGGTGGTGAATCCCGAGAATGAGAACTGGCGCAAGGTGAACTTCGAGCAGGAAGGCGAAGAAGGCAAGGGCTTCATCGAGGGCATCGACGGCTACGGCTTCGCCCGTCCGCAGGACAACGTCTACAAAGTGGACATCTACACCGACAACAGTGTGCTCGTGCTCTACATCAACGACAACGTTGCCTACACCCAGCGCATCTACGGCATCCAGAAGAACTGCTGGAGCATCAATAACTATGGCGGCTCTGTCACCGTCAGCGACTTGAAAGTCAGCCAATACTAATACTTTCAGGCTTTAATCGTTCAATGCAGCAGAGAAATGTTGCATTGAACGATTTCTTTCAGCCAATGTAATATATTCCTGAATAGGAGGATATGCAATAATTATGTAACCAACATCATTTAATCACAAACCAAATCAAATTTTATGAAGAAACTTTTTCTCATGGCAACCGTGTTTGCCGCAACAGTGTGTAACGCCCAAGTCGTTCTATGGGACGGCGAGGACAAGGAAGTGGGAAGCGATGGCGGATTCTGGAACCGTGCAGATCCTACCGTAGTTGATGACAATGGCAACAAGTGTCTGAAGGTGACGCTCAAGAGCAACCCTGGTGGCTGGGATCAGGAGCATCACAACGCAGCCCTGCCCGTGGGCGATGCCAATTTCAAGGGACTGCGCCGCATCACCTTCCGCCTGAAGATGGCCGACAAGCATAACGTGATGGTGCAGCTTGAAGGCAAGGATGGGGCCTACAATGCCAAGCGCATCTGCTGGTACGACACGCCAAACGAATGGCAGGTCATGGTCTATGAGTATGCCGTAGGTCCTGAGAACGAGAAAATTACCGATACGGGCAACAACGTGCTGGCCATTTGGCCGTTTGAAGAGACTGCCGACGGCGAGGGCAAGACCATTTATATAGACGATATCAAGGTGGAAGGCCCTATGGTGAACGACATGGGTGTTCGCGCCATGCCAGACAACTCGCTGACAGGCGATGTGGTTGTGACCGGTGTCATCGGCAAAGGCACATACCAGAACACCTGGGACGGCGACTGGCACAGCGAGGCTTACGACGACTATGCCGTGCTGGCCTCGAAACTCGCTTCCGATGCCCTCACGCTTGATGTGCGTGGTGCCGGCCACTGGGACGAGGACTGGGACGTCATCAGGGCAAAGTGTCCCGGCATCAAGATTATTCTGACTAACGAAGACATGACAGCCATCTCTTCGGTTCATCATTCTTACAGCAAGAAGAATGAGATCTACGACCTGCAGGGGCGTCGTGTGGCCCACCCAGCCAAGGGACTGTATATTTCCGATGGAAAGAAAAAGCTGGCAAAATAGCCAATTTTGATTAGTCTTAATTGTAATAATTAGGTAAAAGACTGTTTTTTTCAGGAAACCGCCCAGACGTATGCCAACAACGTTTGGGCGATTTCGTTTTTTTAACAGTCTTTTTTTCGATGCTTATTTGCCTGTTCGGTATCTATTCACTAAATTTGCATCAAATTACAGATTGTGTCAATAATCAAACAATGACTCAAAAACCTATGTACGCTCGTACACTATATATTCTATTAGTCTCCGTCTTGTTGGCAGCCTGCTCTCAACAAGACCATATTTATAAAATAGGAGTGTCGCAATGCTCCGTCGGCCTTTGGCGCAGCAAGGTGAATAATGAGATGCTGGCTGCACAACACCTCTTCGACCAGGACGTAGATGTAGAAATAGTGGATTGCTACGACCGGTCGGACGATCAGATACGACAGATAGACAGTTTGGTGGCGGCAGGCATCGACTTGCTGGTGGTGGCTCCCAACGACTACAAGATAGCACCGGCACTGAAGCGTGCCAAGGACAAGGGCATACCCATCGTACTCTTCGACCGTATGGTAGAGAGTGACGATTTTACAGCCTTCATCGGGGGCAGCAATGTGGCTATCGGCGAGTTGGCGGCTAACTACGCTACGCAGATTGCAGCTGAATCAGAGGGACACAACGTACTGGAGATTGCAGCTCTACAGAACACCTCGCCAGCACGCGAGCGCCATCAGGGCTTCGAGACCATTATGAAGCAGCACCCCGAAGCCAACTATCGCTACATCATAGGCAGCTGGGATGACAACGACACGCGCAACATACTGAAAAAGGAAATTGAAGAAGGCCGCATACCCGATGCCGTGTTCTGCCACAGCGACTTTATGGCATTGGGAGCATACCATGCAGTGGCCGAGACAGGAATGGAACAGCAAATCAAGATTATTGGCGTTGACGGACTGCCTAACGAGGGTATTGAATATGTGCAGAAGGGCTGGCTCGCAGGTACTTGCGTATATCCCACCCACGGCGAAGAAATAGTGCGTCTGGCTTTAGACATACTGAATGGCAAGCCCTATGAGCGCATCAACTACCTGAATACCCTGCTGATAACGCCCGAGAATGTGGACATGATAGGGCGCTATGCAAACGAGATGAAAAGCCAGAGCGAAGACCTGGTGGTGATACAAGAGAAACTGGACAATTACTTTGGGCTATACCATGTGCAGACAAAGATAATATGGGCAAGCGTATTACTCATCGTCCTGCTCGTGGTGGCTGTCGCAGTGACGTGGCTGGCAGTGAAGCAGATACGCACAGCTCACCGCAAGCAAAAAGCACTGAACAAGGAGCAGACGCGATTCTACACTAATGCCAGCCATCAGCTGAAGACGCCATTGACACTTATTGCCGGCCCAATAAAGGAACTCATAGAAAAGGAATCGCTGAAGGGTAAAGACCGGGAACTATTGGAAATAGTGGGTCGCAATGTGTCACAGCTGGAGTCGTTGGTATCCGACGTACTCAGCTTCCGACACGAGGTGCAAAGCACCATCAGTGATGCCACTGTTGCGTCTGGCGGTACTCCCGACAAAGCCAGGGATATCGTGCAGGAAACCCACTTGGAGATGCTCAACCAGGACGACACCGACGAATTGCCCAATATCCTCATCGTGGAGGACAATGATGACATGCGCCGATACCTGCGCACCCTGCTTGCCGACCGCTTCTATGTCTTAGAGGCCAGTGACGGGCAGAGCGGCCTGCGCCTGGCACGCGAGAGCGTGCCCGACCTCATTGTGAGCGACGTGATGATGCCTGTGATGGACGGCCTTCAGCTATGTAAGCAACTGAAAGAAAACTTTATCACCAGCCATATACCCGTCATCTTGCTCACGGCCCGCAGCGAAGAACACCAGCAGATGGAGGGCTACGAGAGCGGTGCCGATGCCTATCTCACCAAACCGTTCAGTGCCGAGGTGCTCGTCAGCCGCATCTACAACCTGCTGGCCTCGCGACGTCAACTGCGCCAATTGTTCAACAGCCGGGAAGGAATGGGGCTATCTGCATCAGCAGCCACAGCATCTGCTGCCCCCACCCCAACCGAGGTGAAGATTACCACACAGGACAGGCTCTTCATAGACCAGCTGAAGGAGGCCGTCATGGGCAGCATGGCCAACCCCAACCTGAAAATGGACGAGTTAGGCGAGCAACTGGGCATCAGCCGCGTGCAGCTCTACCGCAAGGTGAAGACCCTTACCGGTCTCTCGCCCGTGGAGCTGCTCCGACAGATGCGGCTGCAGCGAGCGCTCACCCTGCTCAACAGCACCACCAAGACCGTGGCAGAGATTGCCTTCGATGTGGGGTTCAATTCGCCCAGCTATTTTTCTAATTGTTTCAAAAAGCAGTTTGGCAAGCTGCCCATGGAGATGCGAGTGATGAAATAGCAATTATCGTAAACACTATCAGAATTTTGTTACCTTGAAACATTTTTCATAATCGAAGAACGCATAATTACAGGCTTTTGCATGTTGAGTTAATAATTTTGCAACACATTTTTGTGACCAAAGTATTAACTAAAAACGCAAAGCAAATGAAACAAGCAAGACGATTGTTTTTAAGCCTCGTAACTCTGATGCTGTGTACGCTCACGTATGCTCAGACAGAGATTACGGGAACGGTGGTCGACGACCTCGGCGAAGGGGTCATCGGAGCCACGATTAAGGAAAAGGGAACGTCGAACGGCACCGTGACCGACTTCGACGGTAATTTCAAGCTGAAGGTGAAGGCCGGCACCATGCTGGTCATTTCCTACATCGGCTTCGACACTCAGGAGGTGCCTGCCCAGGCCGGCATGAAAGTGCAGATGAAAGACAACGCCAAGGAACTGGCCGAGGTGGTGGTGACTGGTTACCAGACACAGCGCAAGGCCGACCTCACTGGTTCGGTAGCCGTGGTGCAGACCAAGGAACTGAAGTCCAGCAGCGACACTGACCCCATGCGTGCCCTACAGGGTAAGGTGCCCGGCATGACCATCACCAGCAACGGCTCACCCGTAGGCGCAGGTACCGTCCGCATCCGTGGCGGCGGCTCGTTCAACTCCAGCCAGGACCCGCTCTTCATCATCGACGGCGTACCCACGACAACCAACCTGAACACGCTGAACATGAACGACATCGAGTCGATGCAGGTGCTGAAAGATGCCGCATCGGCCTCTATCTACGGTTCGCGAGCTGCTAACGGCGTCATCATCATCACTACACGCTCAGGCAAGAAGGGTGAAAAGGTGAAGGTAGACTTCTCGGCCAACCTCACTGCACAGTTCTACAACAAGCAGACTATGATGGAGTTGGCCAACACGGCCGATTATGCCACGTCGATGGCTCAGGCTGCTATGAACGACGGTCTGAACCCCGAGCAGTATGCCAATAACTACGGACTGACGCTCCACGCTGCTGCCGGCACACCCATCTCAGCCTACAACCCTGCTACGGGACAGATGGAGAACTTTACGGTGAACGGTCTCTACGACGGCTACCTCAACTCGAAGAAGACCATGCGCTTCAGCGACACCGACTGGCTCGACGAGATTTCGCGCACGGGCTTCTCGCAGAACTACGACCTCTCTATCTCGGGTGCCACCGATAAGTTCACGGCACTCTTCTCAGCCGGCTATAAGAAGAACAATGGTATCTTGAAATACACCGACTTCGAGAGTATGTCGGCACGCATCAACACCAGCTACAAGGTGAACAAGATGGTGACCGTGGGCGAAAACGCCACCATCACCTACTCGAACCAGGTAGACTGCCAGCCCTTGGAGAACGCCCTGAAGATGTCGCCCACACTGCCCGTATATGAAGAGGACGGCGAGACCTTCTCAGGACCTGTGGGTGGTATGAGTGACCGCCAGAACCCGCTGCGCGAACTCTACCACAACCGCGACAACCGCCTGAAGATGTGGCGCATCTTCGGTAACGCATACGTGAACATACAGCCCATCAAGGGCCTGACGCTGCGCTCCAACTTCGGTCTTGACTACTGGTCGGAGTTCATCCACAGCGTGACATATACCTGGCACTCTGACGTGGTGAACAACTCCACGCCATCGGCCAACCTGGGCAACAAGACCTCAACGAAGTGGACGTGGTCGAACACGGCCAACTACGACTTCAACATCGGTGCCGACCACAATTTCATCATCCTCGCCGGTATGGAGCTGCACAAGGATGTGGAGGACCGCGCATCGGCCTACGCACAGATGTTCGCCCTCGAGAACTACGACTACATGTGGCCCGACGCCGCCACTGGCACGCAGCGTGCTGGCGGTATCGAGGAAGGCTACAACCTCGTGTCGTTCTTCGGCAAATTGGACTATAACTGGAAAGAGCTGCTGCTCGCCTCGTTCACCATCCGCCGCGACGGTTCGAGCCGCTTCGGCGAGAACAACCGCTACGGTACGTTCCCCGCTGCCACGCTGGGCTATCGTATCTCGCAGCAGCTGAACCAAGACTGGATCAACGACCTGAAGCTGCGTGTCTCTTGGGGTGAGACTGGTAACCAGGCCATCTCCAACTACGCCCGCTACGGCCTCTATGCTGCCACCTATGGCGGCGGACGCAACGAGTCGACGGCATATGACCTGGCACTGCAAGGAAGCGGTATCTTCCCCTCCGGCTTCCGTGCAACACAGGCACAGAACGACAATCTGAAATGGGAGACTACCGAGCAGTACAACTTCGGTCTCGACTTCACCCTCTTCGGCAGCAGCCTCTACGGTACTGTGGATGCCTATATAAAGAATGTGAAGGACATGCTCATCAACCCCGCCTATCTCGGCTCTATGGGTGAAGGCGGTGCCTCGTGGCTCAACGGACCGAGCCTGCGCAACTGGGGTATGGAGTTCGCTGTGGGCTACCGGGGCACCACCGACTTCGGCCTGCGCTACAACGTGAACGGCAACCTCGACTTCTTCCGTCAGCGCGTAACCTACCTGCCCGAAACAACTACCGGTTCCTACGTGCATACGGCCAAGGAGAACCTCGTGGAGGCCAAGAAGCCCTACGGCTCCATCGTGGGCTATGTGGTCGACGGACTGTTCCAGAACCGTGAGGAGGTGCTGGCCAGCGGACAGGAGAACGCCCGCGTGGGCGGCCTGAAGTATGCCGACCTTGACGGCAACGGCATCATCAACGAGCAGGACCAGACATGGATCTTCAACCCCGTGCCCAACTTCTCATGGGGCCTGAACATCGAGCTGGGCTACAAGGACTTCGACTTCTCGATGTTCTGGCAGGGCGTAGCCGGCCAGGATGTCTATAACGACCAGAAGTTCCAGACCGACTTCTACAGCATCACCGACGCAGGCTCGAACAAGGGCAACCGCATGCTCGGTGCCTGGACAACAGCCAACACCGGCAGCGACATTCCCGCTCTGACCACCAACAACGTGGGCAACGAGAACCGCACCTCAACCTATTTCGTGGAGAACGGCTCCTACGGCAAGCTGCGCCAGGTGCAGATTGGATACAACCTGCCCGAGAAGCTGCTGAAGAAAATCAACATGACTTCGGCTCGCGTCTATGTCTCCGGCCACAATCTGCTTACTATCAAGAGCAGCTCGCTGACCTGCAGCGACCCCGAGAACCCCAACTGGGCTTATCCTAACAGCACCAGCCTCTCGTTCGGTATCCAGACTTCGTTCTAATTGATAATTTATAATTGAATAATAGTATTATGAACACCAAGATATATAAGAAGGTAGCCGCCGCTTGTCTCGTTTGCTGCGGTATCACCGCAGCCCTCACAAGCTGCAACGATTTCATCGACGTCGAGCCGCAGGGCGTCATCAGCGAAGACCTCGCCATGAGTCAGCCCGAAGAAATGGTCACCTCGGCCTATGCCAAGCTGGGCGACGACTGGTACACCTATCCATTCAACCTCTGGCCCTACGCCGACGTTTCGTCCGACGATGCCATGAAGGGCGGCTCGGGTACCACCGACACCAACTACCACCCCGTCGAGGTGTGGTCGACGCTTACTGCATCGACACCCGACCACATGGACGAGCTCTGGTATCACTTCTACTGCAGCATCTCGCGCTGCAACCGCGCACTGGTGTCGCTGGCTGAGTACGGCAAGGACAAGCTGGGCGAGGAGAAGACCAAGATCCGTGAGGGCGAGGTACGCTTCCTCCGCGCACATTTCTACTTCAAGCTCGTGCAGATGTGGTACCAGGTGCCCTGGGTCGACGAGGAGGTTTACAAGAACCACAGCGAGGAGCAGACGCCCAACAACCAGTTCACCCACGAGGAACTGATGGACAAGATTCTGGCCGACTTCAAGTTTGCCTACGACGTGCTGCCCGCACAGCAGAGCGAGGGTGGACGCGCCAACAAGATTGCCGCTGCTGCCTATCTGGCCAAGTGCTACCTCACCATGGCCTGGGGCGACGGCTACGAGGCCAACACCGGCGTCAGCCATATCAACAGCCAGTACATGCAGGAAGTCCTGAATTACACCAAGGAGGTTGAAAGTTCGCAGTACGGTTATTTGGAGGACTTCGGCGACATCTTCCTGCCTGAGTACAAGAACTCCAAGGAGAGCATCTTCGCCGTACAGCATTCTGACTATCAGGACGACAATACGCTCTTCGGCCGCGCCAACTGGAGCAACATGCTGAACGGCTGCTGGGGCATCTGGTCGTGCGGATGGGATTTCCACAAGCCCACGCAGAACCTCGTCAACGCCTTCAAGACCAGAGACGGACTGCCCATGTTCGACGACTACAACAATCAGACGGCCTATCCCGTTAACGGCGTACCCACAGCACAGAAATGGGATCCGCGTCTCTTCCACACCGTCGGCATGCCGACCTTCCCCTACAAGTATGAGGCCGAGTACACCATGACCACCGACAACTCGCGCACGCCCAACACCTACGGCTACTACGCCTCGATGAAGGAGGTGCCGCAGCGCTCAAAGGGCGAGACCTTCGACAACCCCTGGCAGGCTTTCGCCATGAACGACTATGTGCTGCGCTACACCGACGTCATGCTGATGCGTGCCGAGGCCTTGGTAGAGACCGGCGACCTTGAGGGTGCCCGCACCATCGTCAATGCCGTCCGCCAGCGTGCCAAGAACTCTGTTGCCAAGCACATCGCCTACGCCGCCGACCAGTGCGACATCGCACTCTATCCCTCCGGCAACTTCGCCTCGAAAGAGAAGGCACGCCAGTGCGTGCAGTGGGAGCGCCGCTTGGAGCTCGCCATGGAGAGCAACCGCTACTTCGACCTGCGCCGCTGGGGCGTTGCCTCGCAGACACTGAACAAGTTCTTTGAGAAGGAGAAGGACGTCGTCTACAACGGACAGACCTACGCCCAGTACTACAAGGACGCCCACTACACACCGGGCAAGAACGAGTACTTCCCCCTGCCCTACATCCAGCTCTACTACGTGCCCGGACTTTATACCCAGAATAAAGGCTATAACTAAAAGCTCCCTCTCTTCCCCTCCCCCCGAGGGGAGGGAATAGATAGACCAAATTCATTTATAATAAACAGAAATCAATTATGAAAAGAAATATCATCAAATATGCAGTCTATTTGGTAACTGCTCTCCCCCTCGGGGGAGTCGGAGGGGGGCTTCTCACCTCCTGTCAGGACAAGGACATTGAGCGCGAAGCTATGAAACTACAGGCCCCCGACGCCTCACAGATTACCGGCCAGCTCGTTGGCGATGACTACACGTGGACATGGCCCGCACAGGACGGCGCACAGATGCAAGTGACTACCTATCGCAACGGCACTGTCTCGGGTATCGAGACCGTTAGCGGAAACTCCTTCACTCACAAGAGCGTACCCACCAACGTTCCCTTCGAGTATGTGTTCAAAGTCGTTGCCGACGGCAACATCTCAATGGGTGTGGTCAAGAGCTACACTCGCGAGGGTGCCACAAGCATCACCGGCGTGCAGATGCGTCAGGTTGACAAGGCTGGCGGCTACGACGCCCTGGTAGAGTGGAACAAGGCCGCCGATGCCGATAACATCAAGCTGACCGCCACCAACGGCAAGCAGAACATCAATGAGACGCTGCCCGGCTCTGCCACCAGCTTCACCATCCCCAACGTGCAGACGGGCGACACCTGGGACGTTATCCTCGTGGCTGTGAACGCCAAGGGCACCTCGCTCTCCACCGCTTCTTCGCTGCGCATCGGTAAGACTGCCATAGGCTTCCTCAGTATCTACGACACGCCCGAGCAGCTCATTGCCGACGGCGACGACGACGAGGCTTCGGCATGGCTCTGGCTCCACGAGAACTATCCCACCGCCCAGTTCGTGCCCTTCAGCACAATTACTTCGGCCAATGTGATTGATCCGTTCCGCGTGCTCTTCTGGCTGCGCGATCTGGAGGGTGTCTCCGAGGCCGACGTGTGGAACATCCCCGCCGTGGTAGAGGCTGCCACACCCGTCGTCCGGGAGTGGTATCGTCAGGGCGGCTCGCTGCTCCTCTGGAGCCACGCCACCGTCTACGCCGGTCATCTGGGACGCATCAGTCTCGACGAGATGAAGGGCAACGACCATGCCTTCGGCTTCGGTGCCGGTGGTATCAACAATGACGTGTGGAAGATGGCCGTAGAGCTGAACCCCGACCACAAGTTCAAGAAAGACCACTCCACCCACCCCATCTACAAGGGCTTGGAGGTGGAGACCACAGCCGACACGAAGCTCATTGCCTTCAAGGGCCCGGGCTGGACGGAGGACCACAACTGCCTGTACTTCAACCTGCCCTCGCTCTGGACCGGCATCGGCAACCAGGAGGAGGCTTGCTACGCACAGTGTACGCAGACCTACGGCATCTATCCGCTCGGCACGTGGGACAGCCAGATATGGTGGGTGAGCCAGATGAACGTGTGGGAGGCCCAGCAGGGCAACACCGACTTCAAGGGCACCCTGCTCTGCATCGGTAACGGCGGCTGCGAGTTCTCCATGAAGAACGCCGACGGCACCCCCGACAAGAGCGCACACCCGAAGAACAACATCTATCAGGACAATGTGCTCACGCTCGCCAAGAACTCTCTGGAATATCTGAAGACACGCTAACATGACTAACCGCTCCTCTCCCTTCAAAACGGAGGGGAGCGATTTTTTCCCACCCAAAAGGTAATAAGATTCCCATGACAAAACCAAAGCATTATCTTCCCGCCATCTGTTTAGTTTGTTGCTGTGCCACAGCAACCCTCACCTCCTGTTCCAGCGACGACCCCAAGCAGGACTACAACCCGCTCATCGACGACCAGAAGGAGGAAACCCCTGTCAAGCCCGACGAGCCGACAACGCAGGCCGACTACGACGAGCAGTACCGCCCCCAGATTCACTTCACCCCCGCCAAGAACTGGATGAACGATCCCAACGGCATGGTCTATGCCGACGGCGTGTATCACCTCTTCTACCAGTACAACCCGCAGGGCAACGACTGGGGCAACATGTCGTGGGGCCACGCCACTTCGACCGACCTCATGCACTGGACGGAACAGCCCGTGGCCCTGATGCGCGACGAACTGGGCGCCATCTTCAGTGGCTCGTGCGTCATCGACAAGGACAATACCGCCGGCTTCGGAGCCAACGCCATGGTGGCTCTCTACACCTCGGCGGGCGAGACCGGCGACGTGGCCGGGAAGCAGCAGCAGAGCATGGCCTACAGCACCGACGGCGGCAAGAGCTTCAACCGCTACACGGCCAACCCCGTCATCAAGAACGACGACGACAACCTGCGCGACCCCAAGGTGTTCTGGCACGCTGAGAGCAAGCAGTGGGTCATGGCCCTCGCCAAGGGATGGAAGATGGGCGTGGAGTTCTACGGCAGCACCGACCTGAAGACGTGGCGCCACCTCAGCACTTTCGTCACCGAACTGAAAGGCAGGCCCAGTCTGCAGTGGGAGTGCCCCGACCTCATACAGATGGGCAATAAGTGGGTGCTGCTCGTCAGCGTCAACCCCGGCGGCCCCCTGGTGGGTTCGGGCATGATGTATTTCACCGGCCAGTTCGACGGCACGACCTTCACTCCCGACGGGCGCGAATATCCCCTCTGGCTCGACTATGGCATGGACAACTACGCTGGCGTCACCTGGAGCAACACCGGCGACCGACGCATTATGATTGGCTGGATGAACAACTGGTCGTATGCCGGTGCAGTGCCCTGCTCACCCTGGCGGTCGGCCATGACGCTGCCCCGCGAGCTGAAGCTGACGGAATATGACGGCAAGCCCCTACTTTGCAGCACCGTGGTCAAGGAGATAGAGCAGATAGCCGGACAGTGGAAGGACGTCACGCCAAACACCTCGCTATTCACTCCCAACGCCCATAAGGATGCTTATCAGCTGCGACTGACCATCGCCTTGGACAGAGCCACCACCATCACGCTCTCCAACGATGCCGACGAGACGTTCTCATTCGACATCAGCCCCTCGGCAGGAACGCTGACAGCCCACCGCAACGCAAAGTCGGGCGCAACGGCCTTCAACGGCACATTCTCCATCCCCTCGATGAGCGCGCCCCTGTGCGTGGAGGGCAATGAGGTGACGCTCGACATCTTTGTAGACCAGTCGTCTGTGGAAATCTTCACACAGCAGGGCACCATGAGCATGACGAACCTGGTGTTCCCGCAGACCATCTACAACAGCCTCACCGTCTCAGGCGCCACCTGCAAGGCACAGTTCCGCACACTTTAATCATCTATTTAAAAGAAATCGGCTTAATTCTATTTAAAAGAAATCGGATTTGTCTTATTTAAAAGAAATTGGAATAATAAGAATAATAATGCCTACGGCGCAAGCCAATTATTCCTATTATTCCAACTTCTTTTAATTCATTCTTTTCTGCGCAAGCCAATTATTCTTATTATTCCAATTTCTTTTAATTCATTCTTTTCTGCGCAAGCCAATTATTATACGCTTCGCGTCTGAAAGAAAAACAAAACAAAACCAAAGAAAACAAGAAAAAACAACTGTTTAATTTTGTTTTTGGGGTTATATTCTGAAGTTTCCCACCCTTTCTTTTAAACCACGAATTTCACGAATTACACGAATTTTAGATCTACAAAACATACTGTTTGGCATCATCAAAGATACTGTTTGGTGTCATCAGGGATACTGTTGGCATCATCAAACATACTGTTTGGAAACATCAAAGATACTATTTGAGTCCACTTGAAAAAGTCCAAACATGAGAAATTTGAGAAAAATCAATGCGTAGCCGCTCCCCTCCCTTGTAGGGGAGGGGCAGGGGTGGGGTCAGTATCTTTTTCGCTATCAGGATATTACAGACCCCACCCCGCCCAAAGGGCACCCCTCCCCTACAAGGGAGGGGAGTGGCTGCGCCTTCGCCCGCGACTTGTTGGAGCTTTTTAAAGTGTACTCAAAGATACTATTTGGAGAACGAAAACATGAACTATTCTCGTTGCAAGAGAGAACTATTCTCGTCGTAAGAGAGAACTATTCTCGTCGCTACACAGCACGGCTGAGTCTGCCAACAGCCCCTGTTAGATGCCCTGACAGCCCCTCTCTGACCTTCAGACAGGGGCTGATTGCCGCCCAATCAGCCCCTGTTTGCCGCCCAATCAGCCCCTGTTTGACACCCAATCAGCCCCTGTTTTCAAGCAAGTTCAGGGTTGTTGGTGTGAAAGGGGGGCACATGGGGGGCAGGTAGGGGGCGCGTTTTTATGCATGGTGTGCCCCCTCAGATTGCCTTTGTATAAAGGGGAAACAGGAAAAAGGGGGCACGAGGGCACACCTTTTTATGTTTCACATATATGAGTCCGCTTTAAAAAGTCAGGACATGAGAAAAAAAGGGGGAATAATCAATGCGCAGCCACTCCCCTCCCTTGTAGGGGAGGGGTTGGGGTGGGGTCAGTATCTTTCTCATAGACAGGATATTACAGACCCCACCCCTGCCCCTCCCCTTGCTGGGAGGGGAGTGGCTACGCCTTCGCCGCGACATGTTGGGACTTTTTAAAGCGGACTCAGTTAGTGAAATTCGTAGTTAAGGTATGTTCTATAAATTGTATTTAGCCTCCGCCGCTCTCCCCACCCCTACAAGGGAGGGAAGAGCGGCGCATCTTCTGACGAATAAAGAGAAATCCTCTTAAAAAGAAAGGGTGGGAAACTTCAGTCAGCAAGTTTTCCCCCCTGTTCGTCAGGATTTGCAAATCCGGCGCAACGGAGGGGCCCTATTACTTCAAGGTGAGCCGGGCTGTGGGCAGCCCTTCGGCAGTGACGGTAAGCGTGGCCTTTCCTTTCTTGCCTGTGCTGCGTACAACGGCAAGGGCACGTCCGTGCCAGGCACGGTGCTTGGCGTCGAAGTAGGGATCCTCGTCTTTGATGTCGGCATTGCCGGCGGCTATCAGTGTGGCGGTGCCGCCTGCGGAAAAGGTCAGTTCAGTGTCGGCTGTGGGAACGACACGGCCTTTGGCATCGACTATCTCAACGGCTACAAAGGCGAGTTCGCCGACCATTGCCTGCTCTTCGGCAGTGAGGCGGATGGCGGCAGGTTTTCCGGCGGTCTGCAGCTCGCTGCGCTCACTACCTGCCTCGGCGCGGAGGGTGCCGGGCTGGTAGTTCAGCCTGAAGGTGGCCTTCATTTCCTTTGTCTCTTGTGTACCGACGAGCTGGCCGTTCAGATAGAGGCTCACCTTGGGCTGGCGGCTGTACACCTCCACCTCAATGGGCTTGCCTTCCCAGCCAGGCCACGTCCAGCTGCGCTGTGTGGGCCACGTGCTCCACATCGACGTCTTCACTTTGCCCCTGTAACCGTCAGGCTCGCGCACGGCCATACTGGTTGCACCACCGTTCCATAGCAGGGAGCGGTAGTAGCTGATGGGCTTGCGCTCGCCCGTGAGGTCTACGTCGCCGCAGTAGGCAGCGTGCCAGGGGTAGAGCGGACGCTCCCACGACTCGCCTGGCACATCGCCTTCATAGTAGTAGCGGCCAATGCCCGACTCGCCAACGTAATCAAGCCCCGTCCACACGAAGTCGCCCAGGACGTAGCTGTTGTTCTGCACCGTCTGGTAGTTGCGCCATGCGTCGCGTGGGTAGCTCTCCGTCTGCATCATCACGCGGTCAGGCACACGCTCGTGGTCGCTCCCGTGCTTGAAGATCATATAGTTGTAGCCCACGATGTCGTGTTCGGCAGCCAGCGGGTCGTAGATGTCCCAGTCGCTGTCCCATGCGGCCAGGGCCGAGGTGACGGGCCGTTGCTGCGGGTCATCAGCCTTGACACGTGCTTTCAGGTGGTGGGCCGTCTTGATGATTTCAATTTTCTTGCGCTCTATCACCTCGTTGCCAGTGCTCCAGCAGAAGATGCTGGGGTGCAGGCGGTCGCGCAGCACCATGGCGTCGATGTCGCGCTGCCACCACTGGTCGAAAATGGAGGCATAGTCGTATTCGTTGCCGTTCTTCTTCTCTCGCCAGCCGTCGAATGACTCATCAATGACCAGCAGCCCCAGCTCGTCGCAGGCGCGGAGGAAGGTCTCCGAAGGCGGGTTGTGTGAGGTGCGCACGGCGTTGAAGCCGGCCTCCTTCATCAGCCGGGCCTTGCGGTACTCGGCATCGTCGTAGGCGGCGGCACCGAGTATGCCGTTGTCGTGATGCACGCAGGCACCGTTGAGCAGCAGGGGCTTGCCGTTGAGCAGCAGACCGCGCTCAGCGCTGTAGTCGATGGTGCGTATGCCGTAGGTCACGCTGATGCGGTCGCCCTCTGGGATAGATAGCTCGGCCTGATAGAGATAGGGGTCGTCGGGCGACCAGAGACGGGCGTTCTCCACCTTGATGGTGCGCTGGAGCGGACGGGTACTGCCGTCGGGCTGGATGACCGTGGCGGTGAAGTTGACTGCCGCCGTCTGCCCTTCGCCGACGGACACGGTGTAGGCGATGCTCCAGTCGTCGATGTAGGTCTTGTCCGTGGTGACGAGCCACACGTTGCGGTAGATGCCTGAGCCGGCATACCAGCGGCAGTTGCCCTGCTTCGAGTTGTCGACGCTGACCACAATCTCGTTGCTTCCTATATTAATATAAGGTGTGGCGTCCACCCAGAACGAGGAGTAGCCGTAGGGCCAGCCGCCGGCCTCATGGCCGTTCACATAGACACGTGAGTTCATATAGACACCCTCAAAGTAGAGGCGCACCTTCTTGCCCTCATAGCCACGGCCAAGGGTCAGCGTGCGGCGGTACCAGCCCTTGCCCGCAGGCAGATAGCCGCCGGCACCGCCTGCCGGTGCGTCCTTGTCAAAGCGGTGCAGGATGCTCCAGTCGTGGGGCAGCGTCACCGTCTGTGAGTGGGTGAAATCGCTGTCGTTCTCAACAAACTGCCACTGCGCGTTCAGCAGTAGCTTGCGTTGGATGGTCTCTGTCTTCGCTCCCCCGGCTTGGGCCGTGACGAGCAGCATTGCTGCCGTGAGCAGCGTGGTTGCCAATCGTTGGTAAATCATAGTTAGCATAATATTGATAAATTAGGAAATTTGGGTGCAAAGATAACGCTTTTTCAGAAAAGAACCAAGACACACCAAGGCCGTCACGCCCGTATCGGCGTGGGCGAGTGGAAAGTCCTGCACATCAGGCTCTACGACTATTGACCTACGGTATCACCACTTTCCGTCCGTTGACGATGTAAATGCCCTTCTTCAGTTGGCCGTTAATCTGACGGCCGGAGAGGTCGAAGTATTTCCTGTTTGACGATTGGCAATTTCCGACTTGGCCGTTCAGCGGCGTTTCGCTAATGCCTGTGAGAAGCTGTGTGGCTTTGAGCGGAAGGAGCGTCCACTGCCGGTGGATGGGCGTGGGGTTGCTGTCCTGATACTGCCAGACAGTGACCGTGGTGCCTGCCGCCGTGGACTCGTTGCTGAGGTCGAAGCCGTGACTGCGGCCCTTGCTGGCCAGAATCTTGAAGAACGGGTAGTCCACCGCATCTATGTAGAAGTCCTGCTCGGCGGCCGTTGCTGTCTGTGCCGTCAGCGACGTGCTGTTGCTGTTGCGGTGGGCGGTGAGGCGCAGTCCGAGGGCGTTTTGCAGGCCATAAGTGCCGCCGCCCGCATCGGTCAAAGTCCATCGCTGTGCATCGCCGTAGTTGATGTCTTCTATGGTCACGCGGCTGCCTGTCGCCGTGATGGCGCGTGTGGTCTCATGGCGCGGGATGATGAGGTATTCGCATCCGTCTTTCAGCAACTCGTCAGCGCCGACAACGTCACTGTGGGCGGGGATGACGAGTGTGGCCATGGACTGGGCGGGCATGACGACGGTCATGGTGGTGCCGTCGAGGGTGATGCCGTTATTGTTGCTGGCCAGGTTCATGGTCGATGATGTGCGGTAGGCCCTGATGGTGCTGAGTGCGGGCAGGTCGGTGAAGAGCGAGAGGTCGATGGTGTGCACCGTCTTGGCCCCTTCGTTGAGCAGCACGAGCACCAGCGTGTCGCGGTCGGCATTGATGGCGGCCAGCGACTGCGGGCAGGGCGAGGTGATGATGTCGTAGCCGTGGCGGATGAAGCGCGTGCAGTGCTGGCGTATGTAGTAGTTCTTCACCTTCTTGCAGGTCTGGTTGGCGAAACTGCCCTGTATGGTGCACCACTGGTCGTTGGCCTCCTCCATGTACTGCCAGTCAATCCATGCCTCGGGCTGAATGTAGCGCACGTCGTCAATGAGGCGCTGGGCGAGCGCGAGGTTGCCGCCGATGCCATTGCCGCCGGAGCCGGTCTCGCTCATCCACAGCGGCATGCCGGCCTGGTGGGCGAGCAGTGCCAGACGGGCACGGTCGGCATTGCTGGCCTGGTAGGTGTGGGTGTTCCACTGGCCCACCTTCGACAGCACGCCGGCGTTCTTATACTCCTTGAACCCCTGTACGGAGAGGCCCACGTTGGTCTCGTCAGAGGCTGATATGACGGTGTTGAGGCCCGATGCGCGCAGGATGGGTTCCAGCACGCGGATGAACTTGATTTGTGACTGATAGTCGAAGTGGCATCCCTCCTGCGGGCCGTTGGCATACCAGAAGTTGGTGACCGACTCGTTGAAGGGTTCGAGTGTCTTGAACTCTATGCCGTACTCGTCCTTGTAGTGTTTGCAGACATCTACGAGATAGTGGGCGAATTCCTCGTAGTATTCCGGCCTGAGGTTGTCCTTGCCGCCGTCGGTGTTGCCGCTGACGCAGCCGCTGTAGGTCATGTAGTAGGGGCAGGAGTTGCTGAAGGCCTCGAAGACGGCATCGGGCCTCTTCTCCTTGATTTTCAGCATAATCTTGCGCTGTGCGGCATCGCGGTCCCAGTGGTAGTCGTCGCCACTGAAGTCTTTGAAGCCCTCCATTTCTGCCCTCAGGCCCTTGCCTCGGCCCATGTGGTGCGGGTCGCAGTGGCGGTTCTCAGGGTCGTCGCCTCCACCGATGTTGTAGCGGAAGTGGGTGTAGTTCAGCCCCGTGGGACTGACCAGCCAGTCCACTATCTGGTCAATTTTCTCGTCCGGCCACTTGCCGCACTGTCCTGCCCACCAGCAGAGCGACACGCCCCAGCCGTCGAAATGCTGTCGCACCACCTGCGGGCAGACCATGTAACGCAGCGTGTCGGTGGGCGGCGTGGCGTTCACCTTGTCGCTGAAGTACCACTGGTGCTTCATGTCGTTGCCGTCCTTGTTGGTGTAGACTTTCTGGTGGGCGTCGTTGCTGTCGGTGCCCATATATCTGCTGTTGGCTTTGCAGCGAATCCTGACGTACTGGCCTGTGCCCTGCTCGATGGTCCATTTGGCCTCGTCGGCCGAACCGTCGTCAATGAATGTTGAGTTCCACTGCCCTGACAAGGACAGGAATTTCTCCTCTCCGGCCACCTGGATGGTGTAGTAGCCCTGGCCAGCGGGTGTCACGGTCATCTGCTGTGGGTTGGCAGTGCCGGGGTCCTCTATCCACCCGCCATCGTCTGTCCCGCACTCCAGGTGGTTGCCGCTGCTGTGCATCAGAAACAGCGTAGTGGCCTCGCTGAAACTGGTCTGGCCGAAAGCCCCTGCGAAGGCTTTCACGGCCAAAATCAATAGAAGTAATTCCTTTTTCATACCATATTATAATATAATGCCGCTGCAAAGTTACGAAAAAAGCTTGTAACAAACGAAGCGATTTTGGAGAATTAACGCAGAAAGCGCGTAAATAAAAGGCAAGACGGGGAAGAATGAAGAAGTTCAGTTTTAGGCTGAATGAAAATCGTTAGAAGGCATCTTATTAAATGGTTTGCAGATTGAGTGTAAAAAAGAAGAAACGAAACTATTAAATACAAAGCAATATGAATCCACAATTAATTCAGAACGCTGTTAAAGTCGTTGTGACAGCTACTGTCGCAGCTGCTGCCACTGCTGCGAAGAAATATGGCCCCAAATTTATAGAAATAATAGGTGAGGTTATGAAGAAAAAGAAAGGTTAGCTGTAAATTCAATTTATGATGTTAAAGCGACAGACGGAACTATGTTATGGCTATTAAAACGACTAAAGAGGCAGCTGCAAATCCTAATTCACTTGGTACATAAATATAAATAAGTTGTAATTATCTGAACAATGGAAAGAGATATAGACATAAAAATCAAAATGCGCTTTATTGGTTATTACATGAGTGATGACCAATTTATGAGGACTGAGGCTGTCTTTCCAGAAAAGGCAGAAAAGTTGGCAGAGCTTTTGCGAACTACATTTGAAACAATTCTTGAAAATAGATATGTGGATGACGAGATGCGAGCTGTTTTTAATGGTAATACTGTTTTCATCCTAAAAGGAGAGAATGGAAAGCTATATGGCTATTATCCCAAGTATAACATTGCGAGGTTAACAAATGTTCACTACGTTAAGCCTGATGTTACCCCTATGCCTAACCATTATAAGCGTTGGTTTTATCCTGGTGAGCGATTCCATATATACAATACACACGTAAATAAGGAAGACAATGAAGATTAAAGCATTAAAGAAATTGTTACACATTATCTGTGATAGAGGGTTTAAGAATTGGATTGTAAACTTCTGTGACGATGATGACGATGATTATACAGTAAACCATATTTATGTCGATGATGATGGAGATATATGTTTAGAATCGACTGATATGGAAGGAGACAACTATGATATGACTGCAGAGGATATTTTGAAAAGAATTAAGCGTTATGATAATGATGAATATGTTTATTTTTTAGAAGAATACTACGATGGTAGTTCTACTGGATATGATATAGAATTTAATTGGTATATTGGTCATGATGATTATGGTAATGAAGTTTTAAATATTGATTGCTCTGAGATGGACGATGAAGACTATGATTATGGGGATGACGATAACGATAGTCTTCCGCAAATAATTGACTGTCCCAATTGCACAGGTAAAGCAAAATGGGATGGCGAGTTTTATCGTTGTAAGAGATGTGGCTTCTGTGGAGATTCTAGTTTTGGGTAAGGATAGAAAATGGAATATGCCAAATTCATTGTGGATGTGGCAGAGTATTAAAGATATTAGAGAGTGTGATTTGCTCCCGTTTGGTACGACAAACTACGAATATGAGTATAAATAGAACATGAAACACAAATACATCCAAGAATGCACCAACTGCGGTAATGTCGTAGTTGGCAGAGAGAAGCGAGGGTTTATCAGGGATGCTTTGCATGGTGGACCTGGGACTGCTGTGGAGTTTATTCCTGTTGGTGGAAAACTGATATGGAAGGCTTCGAAGGAAATCGTATTGCGTCTCTTGCGAACTGACATGGAGAAGTGGGGTGATGAATTGGAGAAGTGGATATACAAGGATATCCAAGTTGAATACGAATGCCCCAAGTGTGATAAGACATGGACTGAGACGCATCCGCTGAGTGAATCGGATTATAAACAGATGATAGCCGACTACGTTTCAAAGGTGAAAGATTTAGCGACGCTGAACAAGTCTGAAACCAAGAAACCGAATATAAGCAAACGTACGATGGTAATGAACCAACAGGAATCAATCGGAATGAATATGAATCTACAAATACCTTACAAGGAACTGGAGGCATTCTTGTTGAAGAAGTACAACCAGCAAGTTAGGTTGGGGTTTGTCGATGAGAAAACTATTAGTGTCACAAAGAAGGTCGTGATCAAGGATGCGACTATCAATATTTCTGTTGATCAAGTAGCAGGAAATGATATCTCATTGTCATATCAGGCAGGCTTCGGCATCGAGTGGATTATCAAAGGCGCTCTTATGTGGTTTAAGGAATCAATCAAGGACTTTGTAGAGGAACTGGAGGACAACAAACTGCGGATTCACTTAGACAAGATTGACCAAATAGGCGGCATGCTGGATAAAATAGAGATTTTAGATATCACCTTCGACGAAGTGAATGCAAATGTGGCATTTAAAGTGGGATAATTGATAAAAAACTCCTGAATTATTTGGAAGGTATTGATATCTTTCCTATCTTTGTAGCAACAAAAAAAAGAACTACATAATGAGCATCGACACATATAAATTGACAAGTATGGAAGAGCCTACCGACGAGGTTCTGTCGCAACTAATGCGTGAGGCAGCCCAAGATGCCCAAAAAGCAAACGAACAGGCTACACAACGATATTTTGAAGAACTCAGGCAGGCTGCTGCAGCCATTTAGACTATGCAACAAGTTCCCCATCGTTGAGGAGCAAATTACTCAGCAAGTTGCTGAGCAATTTCATGGAGTTGCATTTACTCAGCAACTTGTTGAGCAAATTAAGCAAGACCTATTTTCTGTTCCGTGGGGCCATCACATGTTATTGATAGACAAACTCAAGAATAGTCCAGAGAAGGTGGAAGGTACAATTCCTACCATAGAAGAGATTGAGGCTAAACTGAGTGCAAGATAACTCGATTGTATCCGCAAGGCAATTCGGTAATAGAACGTAGCCTAATACGCACCTTTCTGGCAGGTGCCACAAAAGATGCAGCAATCAGTTCGTGAGCGTTGAGCAAGCTCAGAAGAAAAAGAGGAGAATAGATTTGGTTCTTTCGAAAGAAATGATTACCTTTGAGACGATGTCTCGAAGTTCTTGGACAAGCCAAGCGAACGAGTTCGAGTTCTCTCGTTCGAAAATACTCAAATAAATTTGGTATTTTGCTCACTTATTCGTAACTTTGCACCCGATGATGAGTCATAAAACGGCTGGTGGCTCAGCGTCAGGTGTTCTTTCTTGCGTCCCGTTGGTAGCAAGCGAGCATAGCTCGAGCGGATGCAGTTTATAGCAGAATGTGGAATTGAGTACGGTTGCCAAATCGTAACCCCATTTTCCTTCAATTCCCCAGACTGCCTTTATACAAAGAAAAACTGAGAAATCTTGCAAAGTTACGAAAAGTCGAGCGCAAAAACAAAGAAACTCGTTTCTTTTTTTTGGCGGCACGGAGCAAAGTAAAAATTCCCACCGTGGGAATATTTGGGGTGGAACGCTGAAGAAATTGGAATAGCAGGAAAAATCGGCGTCGTGGTAGCAATAATCGTTCAATAACAAGTAAAAATGTTACATTGAACGATTTTTCTTTAACTATGTTACAGAAATAGCAGCGTGTTTTTGGGGAAATGCGTATATTTGCACCATAATTTTTCGATTAACTAAAAACTTAAGAAATGAAAAAGCTATTATTCTCTCTGATTGCAGCGATGGTGGTGTCACTGGCCAATGCCCAGGTGACGCCGATGGTACTGGGCGAGAAGCACGCTATGGTGCGGGCAGCCCAGGACAAGAAGTACGTATTGCTGCCCGTCCAGGAGAACGAGGAGATTGCCGCTATTGCCGTGCTTGACGGTCGTAATGAGATGGTGCAGCGCATCAACGTGAAGCTGGCCATTGACCGCGTGGACTACTACGTGCCCTACGAGCTGAAGGGCTCGCGCCTGCTGGACATCGAATTCCGGGGCGACCGCCGCCAGAAAGGGGCCGTGGGCGAGTTTGTGTGCTGGAAGGAAATCAAGTTCTCCGACGTGTTCGACACGGCCAACCGCGAGCACTTCCGTCCGCTGTATCACCACACACCCGTGTATGGATGGATGAACGACCCGAACGGAATGTTCTACAAGGACGGCGTGTGGCACCTCTACTATCAGTATAACCCCTACGGCTCGCAGTGGGAGAACATGCACTGGGGGCACTCCACGTCGAAGGACCTGGTTCACTGGGAGGCACAGCCCATGACCTTCGAGCCCGACTGGTTAGGCAGCATCTTCAGCGGCTCGTGCATTACCAACGGCAACGAGGTGGTGGCTTTCTACACCTCTGCCGGACACCATCAGACGCAGTCGATGGCCATATCGAAGGACAACGGCCGCACCTTCAAGAAATATGAAGGCAACCCCGTCATTACCTCCGACAAGCCCGACTTCCGCGACCCCAACGTGTTCTGGTACGAGCCTACGAAGCGCTGGGTGATGATTCTGGCCGTGGGGCAGGAGATGCAGCTCTACTCCTCAGACAACCTGAAACAGTGGAAATACGAGTCGTCGTTCGGCCAGGAGTATGGCAACCACGGCGGCGTATGGGAATGTCCCGACCTCATTAAGATTGGTGAGAAGTGGGTGCTGCTGTGCAACATCAACCCCGGCGGACCCTTTGGCGGCTCGGCCACGCAGTATTTCGTCGGCCAGTTCGACGGCCATAAGTTCACCTGCGAGTCGATGCCGAAGGTGACGAAGTGGCTGGACTACGGCAAGGACCACTATGCCACCGTCTCGT
>Ga0256404_1003187_pt1 | contig 34142 bp, 20 predicted proteins | sample RumenRJG_01DNA_FD_185990 | JGI IMG/M metagenome (GOLD analysis project Ga0256404, IMG submission 185990) | Bovine rumen microbial communities from Lethbridge, Alberta, Canada - RJG_01 | ecosystem: Host-associated > Mammals > Digestive system > Stomach > Rumen | place: Canada: Alberta | collected... | reverse complement strand
TTCGATTATCTCTTCTGCTCGCTTTTCAGCCTCTTCAATTGTCAGCAGATCCTCACCTGCGTTGTTGATGTTCATATCTATCTGCGTTGCCTCCATGCCCATCATCTCAAGTGAGTTTCTTGAGGTCACAAGCCCCGCGATAACATTTATCGACACCATAAAGTACATAAGCAGCGCCGAGATTATCAGCATACTGATATAGCGCCTTTTAGCAGATGTGAACTGCCGTATGCCCAGGCTGAGCGAAAGCAGCTTCTTGCTCAAGCCCATGTTAAGTCTGCTGTCAAAGTACACATCGCCCTTTTGCCCCGTGATAGCCTGTACAGGCGAGATCCTGGTGACCTTGTGCGTCTTTACCGCCATCACCAGCAGCGATATCGCAACAAGTGCGCCTATCATAAGCACAGCCTTTATAATGCTGATCCTGATGTTCACGGGAGTTCCGACTACATCTGCGAACTCGTCCGCGATAAGTCCCGAAAGGAAGAATGAACCCGCAATACCGAGTATAATGCCTATCACCATAGCAATTATATACTGTATCTGCATTATAAGCCTTATCTTGCGTGTGGTAAAGCCCTGCGATTTGAGTATTCCAAGCTTCTTGCAGTCTATCTCTATCTCGCTTGAGATGCTGTGCCCCATAATGACAAGTGCCACCACGAACAGCACCGCGATAAACGTCAGCACTATCTTTGAAAGCACATTAGGTGCCAGCGAAGAGTAGTTGACCGACTGCGCCCTTGTAAGTGTTCCGCTTGACAGGTCACCCAGCCTCGTCGCCAGGTTCACATCTCTCTGGAACTGCGCATCGCTGCCCTTGTAGCTTGGCGACTTGTAGGTATTAAAGACCTTGACCTCGATACCATTTTGCACAGCCCTGTCATTCTTGTACTTAGGGTCAGCTTTTGTTTGTGCCGAGATCTTTGTCAGCTCGTCAAAGTCCTCGTCTGATATAAATACCTGCTTCCAGCCTATCTGTGAAGATCCGTTCTGCGGCTCCTGAACAAAGCCCTTTATCTTGAACTCATATTTTACATAGTAAAAGCAGGTCTGCAGCGTGTCGCCCACCTTGCAGCGCAGCTTTTCCCTGCACCCCAGCGGCAGATATACCTCGCCCTTTTCAAGTGCAGGTATGCTGTCCTCAAAGCCTGTCGCATCGGAGTTTATCAGCCTTATGCCGTCATGCAGCTTCATATAAAAGTAGCTGTTGCCGTCATTTGAATTGCCGACCCTGTTTGATATACCGTCATTGTACCAGTTGTCCAGCGCATCGTAGACCTCAAGCTTTTGTACAATGTCAAGGCTGCGCACCTTGTCCTCAAGCTCGGGCGTGTAGTATTTATTGTATACAAAGCAGACCTCTGTCGGATCGCCCCTGTCGCTGAACGAGCGCTCAAGCTCCCTGTCCATACTGTCGATGAAATTGAATATCGAAAGCGATGAAGCAGCTATTATCGCCGTGAGCAGTATCACCGCGATAAACGCGCCCTTGCGCCTTTTTATGTTTGCCTTTACAAGTGTGAATATCTCCATGCTCTCACCTCACCATTCAAGTGATGTGAGCCATGCATTTATCTGCGCCTCGCGGCTCTTGATGTCATCAGCGCTGTATGGAGCAAGCGTCAGGTCGCCAAGTATTTTTCCGTCCGAAAGATACAGTATCCTGTTTGCCCTTGCCGCCGCACGCACATCGTGTGTTACCATAAGTATGCTTTGTCCTTCGCGGTTGAGCTGCGTCATCAGGTCAAGCACATCTGATGTGTTTTTTCTGTTCAGCGCACCTGTCGGCTCGTCCGCAAAGATAAGCTTTGGCTTGTTTATCACCGCCCTTGCGATAGCACACCTTTGCTGTTCACCTCCAGATACCTGCGAGGGCAGGTGAGTCTTGATGTGTGAGATGCTCATCTTTTCAAGCAGCTCATCGGTCCTCCTGTTTGTTTCCTTTGCCGATACCGACTTGTTCAGATATCCCGTAACAGCAACATTTTCAAAAATAGTCAGATTGCTCACAAGGTGCATCTGCTGAAAAACGAACCCGAAATCCGTGTGCCGCAGCTCCGCGAGTTTTTTCTCTTTGAGCGTGACAAGGTCCATACCCTCGTACATAATGCTGCCGCTTGTCGCCCTGTCCATTCCGCTTAGCGCGTAAAGCAGCGTCGATTTGCCCGAGCCCGACGCACCCATAATGACAGTGAAATCGCCCTCAAAAAGCTGCATATCCACATTTGATATGATTTGCAGCTGTCCGCCGTTGTGCGCAAAGCTCTTGCAAAGCTCCTTTGCAGTAAGTATAGCTTTCTTCATTTTGTGTCCTCCCCGAATCTCTTTGTTTTACTGTACCCTCATCATACAGCAAAAGTTATTAAGAAATCCTTAAGATGCCGGAGATACCGATATTTCTTTAAGCGTCACCGTGACCTCCAGTCCGTGACCTGTGTTGCGCAGCGAAAGCTCCGCGCCCATTTTGCTGCAAAGATACTTAACAATATAAAGCCCCAGACCGCTGCCCTGTGCGCCCTCGCAGTTGTGTCCGCGGTAGAATTTTTCCGTAACAAAAGCCATATCTTCATCGGGTATGCCTTTTCCGTGGTCTGTAAATCTCACCGCAAGCGTGCCGCCCTGCCTTTCAAGCGTAACATCAATATCTGTTTTAGCGTATTTGCGCGCGTTTGTGACTATATTCTCAACTATCTGCTTGAGCCTGTCAGGGTCAGCCCTCGTCACAAATTCATAGCCCGGCTTTTCAAAATGTATCTCGCTGCCCTGCGGATCAAGCTCGCCGATAGCCTGCTCGAGCAAAGCGCATACCTGCGTTTCCCTGTCCTTTATTTCCAGCTTGTCAAGATCGGAAAGCGAGTGTATGAACAGATCGTTCGTCAGCTTTGATACCTCATCGCACTTGCGCATTATAACGTCAAGATACCGCTGCCTCTTTTCAGGCGAACCAAGGTAAGCCTCCAGCCCCTCGGCATAAGCGCGTATCGAAGCCACAGGTGTCTTTATGTCGTGCGACAGGGTAGCGATGACCGTCTTGTTGTTCTCCACCGCCTGTTTTTCGCCCGCACGCGCAGCGATGATCTCCCGCCTCATGCTGTCAAATGCCCAGGTGAACTTTCCAAAGTAGTTCTTGCGCTCGTAGTCAAGCGGTATGTCAAAGTTTCCTGCCGCAAGCTGCCCCGCGTACTTTTCCAGCTTTGCAAACGGGCGCAGCACCGCAAAATAAGTGTATGCCGCATTTGCAAAAATAAAGATCGCAGCAATAAGGCATATCCACGCAATGCTGTAATTTGTACTGCGCTGTACATCAAGCTTTCGCAGCTGCTCGTCAAGTTCGTCAAGCCGCTGCACCGCCTGCTGCGAGTCGCCGTTGTTTATAAGCGTCTTTACCTCGTTCACCGAGACCAGCTGATCCGAGCGCACCTCATCAAGATTGCTGCTTGAATTTGTAATATAAAACAGTGCGCCCGCGACAGCAATAAGTATCGAAAACACAAGCGCCTGCGTAAACAGTTTACCCTTCATCACTTGTCCTCCAGTATGTAGCCTACTCCCCAGACCGTCTTTATGTATACAGGCTTAGCAGGATCGTCCTCCAGCTTTTCGCGCAGCCAGCGTATGTGTACCGTCAGCGTAGACGGCTCCACCTCCGAGAACGCGCCCCATACCTCGTTTATCAGCTTTTCCTTTGCCACAGCCTCGTTCTTGTGTTCGCACAGATACGCCAGCAGGTCAAACTCGCGCAGCGACAGACTTACCGCCTTTTCGCCGCGTGTAACCGTCCGTGCAGTTATGTTGACGTTCACCTCGCCAAAGCTGATGCTCTTTTCCTTTTCGCTGCTGCCGTATGTCCGCCTTATCAGCGCATTTATGCGCGATAGCAGCTCCTTCATCGAGTACGGCTTTGGCAGATAATCGTCACCGCCGATGTCAAATCCCGTTATCCTGTCTGTCTCGCTCGTGCGTGCGCTTGCGAAAATAACAGGTACGTTTGATACCCTGCGCAGCTGCCTGCAAACCTCAAAACCATCGCTGCCCGGCAGATTGATGTCCAGCAGTATAAGGTCAACGCTGCCCTGCGAAAGCATATCAAAGCCCTCTGCGCTGCTTTGCGCGCTTTTCACCTCAAAGCCCTTGCTTTCAAGCATATCGGTAATTATCATCGTAAGGTCTGCATCATCGTCTATAATAAGTATCTTCCTGCTTTGCATACATTTCACCCCATAGTTCAAGCTAAACCTATATTATCACAAATCCCTGCCGAAATCAACAATACACAGCAAAAAACCTGCACCGCTGCGGTACAGGTCCTTTGTAAGTGGAGGGTATATATAATCTTTTGTTCTGTCAGTCAGGTATTGCAACGCTTTTTATGGGTTTGTCGCAAGCCTTTCTAAAGCATTCTATCGCCTTTTGAGCATTCACATCATCGGTAAACTCGTCATTGTCGCCTTTTGAGTACAGCTTGACAGCCTTTCCGTCAACGACTGCATAAAGCGTGTCCTGACCGTAGTCGCACATCTTATGCTCGCAGCTGAACTCTGCATTCGGGCTTATCATTGCCGCGTACTTTGCACCCTGTTCAAGTATAGATGCATCAAGCTGTGCACCCGTCTTTATGATGTTTGCTATCCCGTCTTCGAGGTTTTTTATGACCTTATCCATCAGCTCACCTTTTCCCGCAGGAAGAGTCTTTGAAAAATCAAAGCTGTAAACATCACCCTTTGCATCAGTGCAGGTGCCGTTTATATGCTCGCCATGCGCATAGTTTGTCCGCAGCTTGATATACGTCAGCGGGAATTGCGGCTTGACATCGCTCTTCTTTATTTCAGACTTTGGCAGCTGTACCGTTGTCACAAGATTTTTCTCCGACTGTATAACAGCGTTGTGTACAAATTCTTCAAATCTCTTGTTTCCGCCGCCGAAGTAAAGCTGCCCGCCCTGCTTGATCGTTACAATATAGATCTCCGAGCCGCCCTCTTCACCGGGATGCTCAATAAGTATCCCCTTGCCTATGCTGATCTCTCCTATGTCAGCTCCTTTGAGCGTAAGAATACTGCTTGCGCCGCCCTGAACATTCTGTTCGCCTTTGAGCGTGATGATGTCCTGCTTGAGTATATCGCACAGCTCCGCAAATATCTTGTATTTCCACGCCTCGTCCTCTATCTCGCCCTGATAAGTCTTGCAAACATAGTTTTTCTGGTCATTGACTACCTGCTGACCGCCGATAAACGTATAATCATCGCTTCTTGAATCAATGATCGCCTGTATCTTTTCGTTGTATACCGGCACTTTATCCTCTTTTTTTACAAGGTTTTTATCGCTGAAAACGCCGCTGCGGATATCCGAATCAAAGATGCGGGAGTCCTCGCTGTCCGCCGTGAAATACATCGTGCCGCCCTTCGAGCTGAAAGCATATGCGCTCATTCCGCCTGCTTCGTTATCGTTGTTTGTGATTATACACTTGTAAACCACATAATTAGTGCCGTCCTTGCCTGCAATAATAAGCTCGGGCTCACTCTGCTGCGCACGCTGCCCATCTTTGAGAGTCATCTCTCCATTTCCAATGATCCTGCAAAGCGTTTCAAAGATCTCGCTGCGAAACTCGTCAGCAGTGATCTCACCCTTGTATGATCTGTTGACTTTCGCCTTGCTGTCATATTCCTCGGCAGTGGAGAAGTACCTGTAATCATCGTATTTGCCCTTTGCAAACTCCTGCGCTATCGTTATCGGGGGAGTGAGCTTGTCAGGCAAGCTGCTGCCGGGCTCTTTCTGCGATACTACCGAAATGTCCTTGCCCGCAGTCCCCTTTGCGGAGTCCGAGCAGCCCGCCATTGAAAGTATCATCGCCGCTGCAAGTATCATAGCTGCTGATTTTTTCATATATATCATCTCCCTGCTGAATTTACTTTAAACTATTCGCACACTCTTTCCTTATCTGCGGGACAGGTCGCACCTGAATATGCTTTGTTATAGTATTTTATCGCTTCCTTAGCCTTTTCATCGAGCGGAGTTTTGTCACAATCGCCTGTTGACTTGAGCATGAAAGCCTTGCCGTCAACGACCGCGTAGAGTGAATCCTGTCCGTAGTCACACATTTTGTACTCTTCTTTGAACTTGCCGTTCGGGTCTGCCTGCTTTGCACAGGCGATAGCCTGACGCAGCTGTGTGGTGTCATATGTGATATCTGTTGAGATGACGCCGTTTTGTTTGATGAGCTGCAGCAGTCTTTCCTCAAAGGTGCCGCTGTATGTGCCTTCGGCAGCTTTTGAATAGTCGAATGTGTACATTCTGCCGGCGGTATCAACGCAGCTGCCGTGGAACTCTTTGCCCCATGCGTAATTTGAACGCAGGGTGATGAAAGCTATCGGGTTATCGGGCTGCACGCTCTTGCCTTTTTTAACGGGAGTTTCCTGCGGAAGCACGGTCTTGACGAGGTTTTCATCGGTAATGACACCGTTGATCGCCAGTGATTCAAGTGTCGTACTGTCTTCATAATCCGAGCCGTCCGGTCCTAAATAGTACGTTGAGTGCGGAGTCTGAAAGATAAAGACCTCCGATCCGCCCTCCTCCATCGGATGCTCGATGAGTATGCCTTTGCAGAGCCTGTATTCTTCGCCGCTTTTTGTTTTCAGCGTTATAAGGGCATTTGCGCCGCCTGACACGCTCTGCTCACCTTTGAGAGTGAGGACATTTTTTTTGAGTATCGCCTTGAGCTTCTCAAAGATGCCTTTTTTATACAGATCGTCTTTGATCTCGCCCTCGTAATACTTGCGGATCATTGTTTTGTTATCGTAGTCTTCTGCCTTAGAAAAATATGTAAAATCGTTATAATCGGACTTGATTATGTACTCTGCTTCGGTGATAGCAGGTGTGAGCCTGTCGCCTTTGCTGCTCGGATCACTCCTGCTGCTGTCGGTATCGGCAACGCTGCTTCCGGGCTCTTTCTGCGATACTACCGAAATGTCCTTGCCCGCAGTCCCCTTTGCGGAGTCCGAGCAGCCAGCCATTGAAAGTATCATCGCCGCCGCGATAGTGATAATTACTGATTTTTTCATGTTGATTTCTCCTTTCGTGTCGATCCTGTGTTATATACGTATAAACGTAAACGTTTTTATGGGTGAATAACCACCAAATATTCCTGCCTGAATTTGTGGATATGTCACAAAATAACATCATATATAACCTTTGTGCACTTTGACGAACAATTTGCCGCTAAACGCCACACACCTTGTGAATAATCTATAAATTTGGTTGACTTTTATGCCTGCATATATAATATATTCAACATTTTTTATTCGGAGAAAAATATGGATAAAAAAGATCTGAGCGGGCTCAAAAGGGAAGAGCTTGTAGACCTCGTCTCTGACCTTATGGATAACGAAGATAACAAAGATGATACAGATACCAAAGAAAGTAAGGACGGCGCAGGCGAAACAGGCAAACAGCCCACCGTTGATAAACAGCAGGTAAAAAAAGAAAAGGATAAGATAGCGCGAAGAAAAAAGTACTTTCGTATGCTGCGCAATACCTTTGCGGTGCTTATCGTCGTGGCAGCGATAGCAGTGCTTATCTCAACACTTTTTATGCCTGTCATTCAGGTCTCGGGCGACAGTATGGAGCCTACGCTCAAGGACGGAGATATACTTTTATTAGTAAAGACCAAGAATTTTGACTGCGGCGACCTTTGCTGCGTGTCGTGGCATAATAAGATGCTGCTCAAGCGCGTCATAGGCCTGCCGGGTGATAAGATAGATATCGACAGTGACGGCAACGTGTCTGTCAACGGAAAGGTGCTCGACGAGCCTTATGCGCAGGATAAGAGCCTGGGCGAGTGCGATGTGCAGTTCCCGCTGACAGTCCCCGAAAACAGCCTGTTCATACTCGGCGATAAACGCGCATCCTCGATAGACAGCAGAAGCTCGGCTATCGGCTGCGTCGATAAAGAACAGGTCATAGGGCGCGTGCTGTTCACGCTCTGGTCATCATAGATCATAAAAAACTGCAAAGGAGGGAAAGCGTTTGAGAGTCGATGTCGCACAATATGTAAAGAATATCCGCGCAAACAGAAAGCTGCGCCATCGCATCGCTGCTTTCCTGACTGCAATGTCCATGGCCGTTTCAATGACTGTCTTCTGGCAGCTTCGCGGTGTGGGTACGGCTATGGAAGAGGATATTCAGACCTGTTCACAGCAGGAGCATTCCCATACCGATAAATGCTATGAAAAAGTGCTTGTCTGCCAGAATACTGACAGCGGGCACGAGCATACCGGCGATTGCTATGAAGACCGCCTGATATGCGGACTTGACGAGCATACACATTCAAGCACCTGCACAGCCGATAAAACGGCGGATACCGAGACCGAAGCGGTCTGGGAGCAGACGCTTCCCAAAGAGCTTGGCGAAAACGTGCGGGAGAATATCGCGCTTATTGCACAGTCACAGCTCGGTTACAGCGAAAGCAAGACCAATTTCCATATCGCCGATGACGGCGAAACGAAAAACGGCTATACCCGCTACGGTCAGTGGTACGGCAGCCCCTACGGCGAGTGGAACAGCCTGTTCACATACTTCTGTATGTACTACGCAGGTGTGGACAGACAAAGCGTTCCCTACGGTTCGGGCACAGCAGCCTGGGCAGCAGAGCTTGAAAAGAAAAAGCTCGTGCAAAGCATCAAGGATACAACTCTCCGAAAAGGCGATGTTATCCTTATAGATACCGACCTCGATGATAAAGCCGACCGCAGCGCAGTCGTCACGCAGATGACCGAAAAAGACGGCAAAACGCAGCTCGAAGCTATCCAGGGCAATGTCCGGGGCAGTGTCGCAAAAAGCACCTATCAGCTTGATGACAAGCATATCATAGGCTGCGTGAAGCTCGATGGAGCAGCAGGCGAAATGCTGTTTGAGCAGGTGTCAGCATCGGGTGTCAGGGTCACAGCAAAGGCTGATAAGGGCACCTTCCCCGAGAATACAACAATGACCGTAACGGATATCGAAAAGTCCGAAGCAGTAAAGACCGCCCAGCAGGGCATAGGTACAGCCGAAAAGGTCGTAGATGCCGTCGCAGTCGATATCACGTTCAAAAATGCAAACGGCGAGGAGATAGAGCCCGCAAAGAGCAAAAACGTCACCGTGCAGATAAGCCTGACGGGCGAGAAAAAGCTCGAGGGCGATAACCAAAAGCTTCTGCATAAAACCGATAACGGCGAGGTCAGGGCGGTAGAGAACGCAAAGCTCTCCCCGACCCAAGCCGACTTCACCGCCGACTCCTTCTCCATCTACGTCTGGACGACCTTTAAGGAGTACGAAAAGGAAGGCGGCAGCTATAAGCTTGACGAGAATGGCAGCAAAATACTTATCGCAGGCACAGACCAGCCGAGATACGTTGATATCGCAACTCTTGGCAAAGGCACTTCAGCGGATGATCCGTATATCCTCCATGTCGGAGATACCCTCGGCGTATCGGCGGACAACCTGCCAAAGGACTCTCATGCATCGTTCTGGGTAGAGGGTAATGACAACAACAATAAGACAATCGAAAGAACTTCAACGGGCGGAAACAAGTATTATAATGAAACAGATACAACAAAAAGCCTGAAAGGTGAGTTCTATGCGAGACACGCGGGCGCTTGTCAGGTGGTACTGGATTACAATGACAGCGCAATTCCGCAAGAGCGCTTCTATATAAAGGTCGAGAATCAGATACTTGTCAAAGGCCAGCAGGGCGAAACAGACAAGGACAGGATAAATGAATATCTGCCCGAGGTGCATTCGGAAGTTGACCCCAAGTATATCGTATACAGCGATGCAGGCGAGCCGCTGTACATCGTAAATACCAATGAAAAAATACATGACTGGCTAAACGGCGCATACAAGCTCGAACCGGGAGAAACGTTGGAGCTCGTAACATACGATCGTGACCCGAATGCAGATTTCACTGTGGCGAGCGGTCAGTACGTTCAAAAGATCGGCAGCACCAACAGGGAGCTCGTAAAGACGTACGGTTCAGAACCGTTCTATCGCGTTTCAGCTAAATTTGAGATCGAGGATCCGCATCTGGGCTACGGAACGTGGGAAACGATAAGCTTCAACGGTACTAACTTCTACCTTGTAATTGATGCTGATAAAGATCTCACACACGCCGATATCGAGATAGCCGACGGCGGAACATACTCTATCGAGAAAACAGTTACCTATCCCGATAATACCAAAAAAGTCATAAAAACGGTTTATCACGCTTATGTCTACGATGTGAACCATTGCTACCTTTACGGTAAAGATAACGAACATACAGTTATCCAGCAGTTTGATTCGCCGCACTACTATAAGGGCGGAACACCCGGTACTACGCAGTACGAGCTTACATCGAACTACATTCTCGTGACCGATCCCAATGCATTTGCAAACTTTACTCTCGCCAACGGCGACAGGGTAGTCCTGCGGGGCGATAAGAATTTCAAGCTCTACGATGTAGATTCTGCTACATTTGATGTGAAACTGGTTCTTTCACCTTCGACTGAAACAGTAACATATTATTCAGCCGACAACGTTCAGACATCGACACAGACCGATCCAATCAGCGGTGATGACATCATGGTCGAGAGTGCAGTGTTCGATCTGCCGCACCAGAGCGTCATTGATGCCTACAACAAGTGCCCGACTCACGGAGGACTTGATTTCACGCTGAAAGCTGATCTTAATGAAGTGATAAATGTCTCGCCCGCACTTACCGCATTCCGAGCGAAAAAGGTTTTGAGGAACCAGACTCTTGCCAGCGATCAGTTTGAGTTTGAACTGCTCAATGCGGACAAGTCAAGGGTAGTGGCAACAGCTAAAAACGATGCTGACGGAAATGTAGTATTCCCCGAGCAGATACTTCTCTCAAAGGGTGAGTATACCTACTACGTCAAAGAGGTGATCCCCGACGGCGTCGACGCCTACGAGTTTGACCAAAGCGAGTTCAAGGTAGTAGTCACAGTTGACGAGGACGAGCAGGAAAACAGACTGGTATCGTCCATCAAATACTATAAAGACGATGTTGAAGTCGCAGACCCCGAGTTTGTGAACACCTTCAAAAAATACACCCTCCCCAATACGGGCGGAGCAGGCATCCTGCCGCACCTCACGCTCGGTTCGGGACTTATGCTTACAGCATTTGTACTTTTGCGTAAAAAGCGAAAGGAGGGTGGATGACCCCGCGGATCTGAACGCGTAAAATAAAACGAATATGAAAGGAAAAATCACTATGAAAAGAACTTTAAGATTATTCACCACCGTGATCTTTACCGTATTTATGGTAATGAGCATGAGCGTGACTGCGATCGCTGCAGGAGGCGATGATTTCATCATCACGATCAATAAACCCACAAATGACAAAGCAAATCATACCTACGACGGTTACAGGATCTTCGCAGGTACGCTCGCACAGGACGGCTCCCTTACAGATGTCACCTGGGGCGCAGGTATCGCTAACGGCGATGACTTTATCGCAGACCTCAAGGCTGACACTACCGTAGGCAGCGCGTTTGAATCCGCAACAAAAGCTTCCGATGTCGCAAAGGCACTCGAAGGCAAGGAAGATGACGGTCCATTTATGCAGGCTTTTGCAAAGGTCGTTAGCGCAAACCTCGGCGCAGAGGCATTCACCACAAAGACAAGCCCTATCACAGTCGCTAAAGCAAACGCAGGCTACTATTTCATCAAGGATACGGATAACAGCCTTGCAGATCCGGGATACGGCGCTTATTCAAGATTTATCCTCAAGGTAGTCGGCAACGTTACTATGACCGCCAAGGAAGATGTTCCTACATTTGATAAGAATATCATTGAAGACGCAAAAAAAGTCAAGAACAATACCGCAAGTGTCGGCGATAAGGTGAATTACCAGATTGACTCCAAAGTCCCCGATATGACAGGCTATACCAAGTATTTCTTCGTAGTCGAGGATACCATGACAGACGGCCTTACATTCAATAATGACATCAAGGTAACTATCGGTTCATCACAGCTTGCAGCAGCTGCATATACCGTTGAATCGACCGCACACAGCTTCAAGCTCGTCCTGAAGGACTTCATCAGTTACACCACGGGCGATGATATCAAGATCGAGTATACCGCAACACTTAATACAGCCGCTAATATCACAGAGGGTACAAACGATAACACCGCAAAGCTTACCTACTCCAACAACCCTAACATCACTCCCAACAGCACGACCGATGAACCGGGCCCCGGTGACGTAACAGGCAAGACACCTGACATCAAGACCGTAACAGGTACCTCGGGTATCCAGATAGATAAGATCGACGGCAACTCAGGCACCGCTCTTTCAGGTGCAAAGTTCAAGATCGAGGGCGAAGGCGTTAAGGCTGTTATAGTAAACAAAACAGTTTATAAGCAGTCTGCAACAGGCACATTCTATATGCTCAAGAACGGCACCTTTACTACCGATGCACCAACAGCTGCAACAGAAAAGAACTACGATTCCACAACCACAAAGTATGCAGAGGTAACTGTTGATAAGACCCTTACATCCACAGCAGGTATCAACAATGTAGGCTATACCGATGCATACGGTTTCCTCAGCTTTGCAGGTCTTGATGCAGGCACATATAAAATCACAGAGCTTGAAGCGCCTGAGGGTTATAATAAGCTCCCCGATACCATCACCGTAATACTTTCCGCACAGTATAATGCAGCCGACAACAGATTTGTATGGACCTGCAAAATGGGCACCACAACAGTCGATTCGCAGATGGACGGCTGCTATCACTTCCAGGTCGCAAACAATAAGGGCGCAACACTTCCGGGCACAGGCGGTATGGGTACTACCATCTTCTATGTAGTAGGCGGACTTCTCATCGTCTGCGCAGGCGCGCTGCTCGTTACAAAGATCAGAATGGGCAAAAAAGAAGAAGAATAATTAAAGCAATATCTTAAAAGTTCGATATCTATCGGCGGGGAGGGGACTCTCTCCTCTCCGCCCTGCGATATTGCAGCAGGGAGAATCCAATGAGAAAGCATCTTACAACTATACTCATAATAGTTATGTTTATCGTTGGACTGTCCGTGCTGCTGTATCCCGCGATCAGCAATTACATCAACAGCAAGAACGCTTCAAGAGTTATCAGCGAGTATAACCAGACTCTTGAAAAAACAGGCAGCGACAGGATAGAGCAAATGCTTGCACAGGCGCAGGACTACAACAAGCGCCTTGCAGATACAGTATCCGCGTTCTATCAGCCCGACCTCGTGAAAGGGTACGATACTACCCTTGATATCACAGGCACAGGCATAATGGGTTATATCGATATTGATAAAATAGGCGTTGAGCTTCCTATCTATCATTCGGTCGATGAATCTGTTCTGGCTATGGGCGCAGGACACCTCGAAGGCACAAGCCTGCCCGTCGGCGGAGAGTCAACGCACTGCGTCTTTTCGGGACACAGAGGTTTGCCCAGCGCAAAGCTGTTCACAGACCTCGACGAGCTTGAGCAGGGTGACGAGTTCACCGTAACAGTGCTGGATAAAAAGCTCACCTACCGCATAGACATGATAAAAACCGTCCGCCCCGAAGAAACGGACGATCTTCAGATAGTAAAGGGCAAGGATTACTGTACCCTTATGACCTGTACACCCTATGGCATCAACTCTCACAGATTGCTTCTGCGTGGCGTGCGCATCGAAACTGCGCAGGAAAAGCCGGGCGTGTTTGTAAAAAACGAAGCATTCAGGATCGACCCGCTCGTTGTAACTCCGATAGCAGCAATACCAATGCTTGTCGCAGTTCTCGTGTTCGTGCTGGTCAAGGATCATATAAAAAAGAAAAGATCACGCGCAAAGGAGGAAACAGCCGGTGAAGAAACACAATAGAATATTTTTGAGCTTCCTGCTGCTGATAGCTCTCCTTACCGCAATGGCCGCAAGCGTCAGCGCGCTCGGTCAAGGCGAGCCGGATCTGAACAAAAAAGGCATCATCGGTATCCTGCTTGAAAGCGAAAAGGATAAAACGCCTATCGAAAATGCAGATGTAACTATCTACCGCGTAGCAGATGCAAAGCTTATCGATGGAAAGATCGTCTATACCTGCACCGACAGCTTTTCGGGATTTGCCAAAACGCTTGATGACGTAAAGTCGCTCGAGACCGCCAAAAAGCTCTTTCAGTATGCACTTGATAATTCCATCAGCGGCGAGACAAAGTATACCGATAATACGGGCAGAACACAGTTTGATGACCTCACAGCAGGCGTGTACCTTATTTCCGAGATCAAGGGCAATACAAAGTACGAGCGCTTTATGCCGTTCCTTGCAGTGCTGCCGTACGATAATAACGGCAAGTGGGAGTTCAACCTTATCGCCAAGCCGAAGTTCGGTCAGATCAGCGAGGATAAGAGTATGGACATCACCGTAAAGAAAATCTGGAACGATGACGGTCAGAACCGCCCGCAGAGCATCACCGCCGAGCTTTTGTGCGACGGCAGCGTGTTCGCGTCCGTGGAATTGAGCAGCGAAAACGGCTGGACTCATCAGTGGAATGACCTTGACAGCACAAAGAAATGGTCTGTCAGAGAACAGCAGGTGCCAAAGGACTATACCGTTACATATTCGCAAAACGGCAATACCTACACAATCTATAACACCCGCGCGCTTATCCCGACAGGTCAGCTGAAATGGCCTGTACCCGTGCTTGCCTGCGGCGGACTTTTGCTCATCATCGTGGGCATAGTTATCCGCACAGTAAAGAGAAACAGCAATGAATAAGCGTGCAAACCGCGTGTCGACCGCGCTTATCATCATCGGCTCGCTTATGATAGCAGCCTGCGCAGCGCTTGTGTGGTGGAACTACCACCAAAGCAGCAAGGCAAAGCGATCTGCCGATAAGCTTCAAACGCAGGTCGAAAATGCTATCGCACAGCAGGAAAACGCATCATCATTTCACCCTGACAGCAGCGAAGCCCCCGCGATAGAGGCAGTCAAAAAGCATATGCCCGTGGTCGAGGTCGATGGAAATGACTGTATCGGATACCTCACCGTACCCGCCGCCGACCTGAAAATGCCCGTTTTCAATACCTTCAGCTACGATAAGCTGAATATCGCACCCTGCCGCTATTACGGCTCGCTCGAAACGGACGACCTCGTTATCGCAGGCCATAACTTCAACAGCGGCTTTGAAAAGCTCAAACAGCTGAAAAAGAAAGACACCGTGCTGTTCACCAATATGAACGGCGAGACCTACTCGTACAGAGTAGAGGATACCGAAATGCTCAAGCCCGAGCAGGTCACGGATATGGTGCAAAGCAGCTATGACCTCTCGCTTTATACCTGTAATTATTCAGGCAGCGAGCGCTTTACGGTGCGGTGCAGGATAACAGACTAACTAACCTCATCACCCCCAATAACTAACCTGATTACCCCAAATAACTAACCTCATCATCGGTAAGATACCTTGCCGATGATTTTTTTGCGCCCTAAAAACAGCGTAAATGCGCGGCTTTTGCAGTTTGCGGAAAAATAATTTAAAAAAATATCAAAAAAGGCTTGACAAAAAGGGTAGTTAGTGATATAGTTAGTTACAGAGGTAATTAACCCACAAACAAACTAACCGAAAAAGGAACAACAAACACACAGGAGGAAGAGATATGCTGATAGGATTTTTACCGCTCATAGCGCTTATGCTGCGCCATCTGTATTTTGCCTATAAAGATAAAAAGCAAAAGCAGCACTGAACAAAACATAAAACAAGGATAAGAACAAAAGAGAGAAAGACGATCTAAAGGAGGACAGATAATGCAGATAAACTTTGAAAGCGAAAAGCCGATCTTCGTACAGCTGGCGGATTGGCTGAGCGACAGTATCATTTCGGGAGCCATCAAAGAGGGGGAGCAGATACCGTCAACCACAGAAATGTCGGTGAACCTGAAGATCAATCCCGCGACTGCGCTGAAGGGCGTGAATATGCTGGTAGACAAAGGCATCATCTATAAGAAAAGGGGATTGGGAATGTTTGTATCACAAGGAGCAGTTGAAACGCTGAAAAAAGAAAGACAGTCGGAGTTCTTCGGCGAGTATATAAGAAAAATGCTTGATGAAGCAGCCAAGCTCGGACTTACCAAAAAAGACATAATCGAACTTATTGAAAGGGGATAATAAAAATGAGAGGGATAGAACTTAAAAATCTTACAAAACACTATAAGGATACCAAAGCACTTGAGAATATCTCGCTGACCATAGAGTACGGCAAGATCTACGGACTGCTCGGCAGGAACGGCGCAGGCAAATCGACCATGGTAAACCTCATCTCAAACCGCATCTTCCCGACCTCGGGCGAGATCTTCGTAGACGGCGAGATGTCCATCGAGAACGATGAGGCACTGCGCAAGATCTTCACCATGAGCGAGCATAACCTGCTCCCTGTTGACAGAAAGTTCAAGGACGCAGTCAAGCTGGTAAAGGAGTTTTACCCCGCACTTGACGAGGACTACGCCTTCGCCCTTGCAGAAAAATTCGAGCTTGACGTCAAGAAAAAGCTGATGTCGCTCTCCACAGGCTATTCAAGCATCTCAAAGCTCATAATCGCGCTTGCATCGGGTGCTGACTACATATTCTTTGACGAGCCCGTTCTGGGTCTTGACCCCAATCACAGAGAGCTTTTCTATAAGGAGCTCATCGACCGCTACGCCAATACCGGCAGTACCTTCGTGATCTCCACCCACCTCATCGACGAGTGTGCAAGCCTTATCGAAAAAGCAATAATCATCGACAAGGGCAGACTTGTCACCGCAGAGGACACCGAAAAGATAATGCAGGATTCATACACCGTCACAGGACCTGCCGAGCTGGTCGATAAGTACACCGCAGGCAAGACCGTTATCGGCAGCGATAACGTCGGCGGCATCAAGTCCGCATACGTCAAGGGTAAGGCTGAAAACGTACCGCAGGGACTTGAGATCTCAAAGGCAAGCCTGCAAAGCCTGTTTATCAGAATGACAAACGATTGAGAACAAATGGGGGATAGATAAAATGTATACAAAGAAATTACTCCGCACTACCTGGAATATAAAAGAAGTATTATCGCTGGTAGCGGTTTTCGCGGTGATAGTTGCAATATTCTCGTTCATCGAGTTCCAGGACGCAAGAGGAGATCTTGATGACCTGTATAAAAAGAGCAGCACCGTAACCCAGGAGCAGATAGATAAAATAAGCGTTGTATCGCCTGTCGGAATTATGGCAATGGTAGCCGCACTCGGCTTCGGACTTGCCTTCACAGCGCAGATGTTCAGCCTCTCGCTTCAGGTCAACGTCACCAGAAAGCACCTGCACCGCGCAACGCTCCTGTCCGAGCTGATAAGCGCAGGTCTTATAACCGCAACAGTATTTCCCGCAAGAATGGGTGTAAATCTTATCTTCTCAAAGCTTTGCACAGGCAGGTATTCCGTGCTTTCTGATAAGTTCAGAGATGTCGCCTTCAATACAGCACCATTTTCAAAGAATATGGTCGCATCACAGGGCATTATCAGCGGCATACTTCTTATGCTCTTCGGCTCGCTGCTGTTCGCACTTATCGGCTCGCTGCTGCTGAATTTCCTGTCAAGGTTCAAAGGCGCAGGTGTGGTAGCGGCAAGCATACTTTGCTTCTTCGCAGCAGCAGGTATACTCATCACACTTATCGTGCTTTCATCAAAGTGGATCTCTATCGCAGTTCTCGGCACGCTTCTCGTGATAATGCTCGTGGCACAGTGGAAGCTGATAAAAACACAGACGCTTGACAGCAAAAGCGCCGTAAAAGCAGCATAAGGGGGAAAAGAAAATGAAAAATGATCTGATGCGCTATGTACTCAAAAAATCGACCATTGTACAAAGTTTTATCGCCGTTTGTATCGCCGCAGTAATAAGCCTTGGCGTTATCATATTCTCGGCAATATTCCTCGATCCGCCTGCTAAAGAAAAGGCTTTGAACAACATAACTACCGTAGTCCTCGCATTCTGGATGTTCATAAGCGCGGTAACTGTTTCGAGTGAATGCGCAAACATGAGCATCTGCCTCAACCGTTCAAGAAGATCGGCGCTCAAAACCGTGTTTGCATCACTGCTGATAAGCACAGTCGTGTTCGCCGCTGTAAACTTCGCAGCAGAGGCATTGCTTTCGGGCGTTTGCCCCGGCCTGGGACTTAACTATTCTTTCAGCCCGCTTATCAAGATCTTTGGCATAGTAAAGACAGGCACCGATATCGCGGGTCTGGCACTCGCATTTGCGTTCCAGCTTCTCGTCTACTACTGCATCGGCATCGCAGGCGCACTCTTTATGACCGTGTGCTTAAAGTGCGGCAAGTGGGCTTGGGTAATATTCTGGTTAGCGTATATGTCGCTGTTCATGTTCGGAAGGACCATCGTAAGCGGCTTGAGAAGCGCAGCAAGCAGTATGTTCTCAAGCACGGGCGCATTCGTACTGTGCCTGCTGGCAGTAACATCAGTCGTTTGTACGATCGTCCAGATCATCCTCGCAAGGAAGCTGGAGCTGAACAAAAACGCTTTGATGTTCGGCTATAAGAGAACTACCCAGCAATAAAGAGCGTTATACTATCCCGCGCTCTTTAAATAATGATCGGCATCTGCCCTTTGGCGGATGTCGATTTTTTTATCGCTGCGCACCGTTTTCAACAGGTTATCATCAGCTTGTCATACTAATATAGTATAGTATTACAGCAGTGGAAATAGAGTCAGATGATCTACATTGTTAAAATTGTGAAATAAATTCATAAGTTACACAATCATCTTTGTGCATTTTTGTCAAATATGCTTATTGCCAAATACGCACTTTTATTGTATAATATAAGAGAGAAAATATGTCTACAAGGGGCAAGTGCACCCTTTTGGCAAAAAAGTCCAATGTTTAAAACAATAAACCAAGAAAGCGAGGTGAGTGTAATGAGCGAAAGAACAGTAAGTGAGAACAATAAGCTGTGGGAAACAGCGGAGAAAATAGCGCAGCAGGTCGTCGCAGAAAAGAAAGCCGAAAGCGAGGAAGAACGCCGTAAGCAGAAAAAGCGTGTCATAAAGATCGTGCTTCTGATGATACTCATTGCCCTCATCATAGTATTTGCGTCTATCGCGTGGTTTGCCATGAATAAGCAGACAGGCGCAGGCGGCATGGGCGTAAAGTCGCAGGCTACCCCCTATACTATCCAGACAAGAAGTGAAAGCGGCTATTATAAGAGTAAGTGGGATAAGATCAACTCTGATGCTGCCGAATGGCAGGTAACTTCCACCAATAATTTTGATAACCATGCTGAGGATCTGGATGAGGACGATGAGGACGAGAAAGAGCCGGGGCTTGAACCCGGTGACAGCGGAATGCTGGAATTCAGAGTAAACCCAAATGTTTCCGATTCCATCACAGTAGATTGCGTTTTTGATGCAAAGGCTTATCTTGAAAAACCTGTACTGAACCAGGGCGAACCTGTTCTGGACGATAACGACGAGCCGGTAACCGAGATCACCGAGATCAGCAACACAGCGCTGCTGGGATATGTAAAAGCACATATCATGCTTTTCTCCGGCAAGGATGAGCAAACCGGGAAATACACGGGATTGATAAGCACGGATGAAGAGCTGAAAAGGGTCCTGAAAGATCGGACCTACACACGCGGCGATACGGCATATACCAAAATATATTGGGTCTGGCCGGAGCATTTGTATGAGCTTACAAGCGAAAACCCTGCCAGGGTCATATATGCACCGACCGAACGGAAAGGTATTATTGATTATATAGCTGCAAATAAAGATGGCTTTTTTAAGGATTGCAGTGATTCTGTACAAAAGGTCACAACAGACCTTACAGCTCTGTCAGCTGCTTATAATACTTCCGTTTACAATCACTATAACATCAAGTACGATAATGCCGATCTTGACATCGGAAACAACATATCATACATTATGCTCAGTATGACTGTTAAACAGTAGCACATATCCCGTCGCAGCAGCGGGGAACGTGCTGTAAAACACACAAAGCATCCGGGGAGGTGACAGCTTTGAAAAAATTAATAGATAAGATCAGGAAGCTGTCATTTGCCGTGAAAGTGCAGCTGCTCATAGCGATCATCTGCACCCTGGCTGTCCCTGTGTTTGCCTGGTTCGCTCATCAGGACAGGATCGAAGCGATGAGCAAGGTCAAAGAGCCGCCGTCTATAAATCTTGCATCAGGCGGCGAAGATCCGGCAATCTATATCTCTCTTGAGAATATCGATGTGGATACAGCCAATCATGAAAAGTATGTAATATTCTCTGTTGAACCCGGTAAGTATTCAGCTTATGATATCCAGCTCACACATACTACCAATATCCCCTTCAAATATGAGCTTTACAGGATCAAAGAGGATGAGGCGGGAACAATAAAGTATATAGATCATTCGCAGCTGGATACGGATACTATGCAGCCTGTGGAAACGCAGATCAACTATAGTATCATGAATACCTACTCTTATGGAGAGTGCGTAACGAACGGCAAGGTAAATCTTCAGGATGTCAATCCTGATAATAACTCAACAGGCAGGATACTCGGAGACGAAAACGGCCTTCAGCAGAACTGCAAGAATTATACAAAAGATGATGATGTAAATCAGTATGTCAAGCCGCTCTACAGCGTGGCAAGACGTATACCGCAGCTTTCAGGGGATGATGATGGCAGCAGCGGCAGAGATTATTTCGCTATCAGATTATCCTGGGAAGTAAACCCGAATATTGATGTGAATAATTCGCAGTACTGGAATTATGCATTTAATAATAAGGAAACAGATATCATCTACATTTCGGCAAAGCAGAATACGCTGCAGGATGCCCAGCCGTGACATCATAGCTGCGGTAAAATACCATGCAGATGAAGTGCACAGGCATTGATAAAAAAACCATCTGAAAAATGGTTTGAAAAGTGAGGCGATGACTATGAAGGGACGTATTAAGAATATTTACAAAAAAATAGCTAAATATCCTGTTACGATCTGGATGGTCGCTTCTATCTTTGCTCTGACAGCAGTATATGTAGCTTATGCAGCATACAATGGTACAGCCTATGTAAAAAGAGTCGTTTCGACACAGGCAACGAGCACAACTATTTTCTCTTCAAACTATCTTGAGATCTTCTCTGACAGCAACCCGTCTGTCAAGAATCTGCGAACAACAACAGAGGCCGACTTTATAGTCCCGATCACAGTCTGCAACTATGATCAGATGGATTTTAACAGCTATGCTAAAGGATTGATACAATATACCTTTAAAGCCGAGCTGGTGCAGCTTGTAAATGACAGGTATGTTCCCGTAACATCCGTTCAGATGAATGGCAGCGATGCAAAGAGGTTTTATGTGAAAAAAACCATGGACGACAACGCTTCATTTCCTGAAAGTGAGCACAACCTGAATGAAGGACCGTTTTCATATACTTACACAAGCGAGTCTCTGACAGGAGGCAGCACATTCAAGGATTCTTTTGATATTTGCTTTGATGCAGCAGAGACTGCACAGGATGAACCTGAACTGTTTATCAGAGTCACAGCCACCCCTACAGAAGAGAGCGCGCAGCTCAACAGCGGCATCTCAACACTGCAGAGCATAATCAGCGTTTCACAAGGAAGAACTGTCGAAACAGGCTGGCACGGAAGCCTTCAGGAAACAGGCGGCTATGATTATGACGGATACAATCTGATAATCGAAGGCTCCGGCGCGGGGACAATAGACATTCTCTGGGATAATAGCAAGTTTGCTATGAATCCGGCATTTGTCACCCTTTATGGAGGCACCGGCGGGATACTTGGTCCTGAAGAAGATGCTCCGGGCAGGAACGGCTGGAGAATGAGAACTCTCAAAGTTGATTCGATGAATGATAACAGATATACGATACAATTCTATAAAAAACAATCAGACGCTGTCGGTTCGGGAAATATTATCTGCAACCATTATGTAGCAACAGCTTCTACCGGATCTTAACAGCATCGCATCTGATACAGATCAGCAAAAACTAATAAGCAGGTGATAGCATGAACAAGCAGAATATACATAACAATATAATATTTAAAAGAGTATTAAGCTTTGTACTTGCGATAGCTCTTGTTTTCACCTCAGCTCCGTTTGATCTGGTATCTGTGGTTATTTCAGAGCATGCAGGATTTGTGATGACAGCCGATGCCGCTGACCTTGATGCACAAGCACTGGCTGCGCTCAAAGCAAAGTATACGGCACATTCATATTCATTCACTTCCGGCGGTGCCGAATTGTCAGAATACTCACAGTGTTTTCAGGATTCTGATTGGGCAGCCGATCATAAGAATGATACACTGACCCTTAACCCATATAATAATATATTTGTTTTTGACGCAAACTACAGACCGATAGGCGGCAGCGCAGATAATGCGTTCAGCGGAACTATCATATACAATACCAGTGCATCTGATTTTGCAGTAGAAGCCAATGGACCGATCTTTAATTACGTGTCTGATTCTGTAACCCTGAAAAAAATAGAGACAACGGATAATATCCCCATGAGGATCAATCGTGTGGCAGATGTCGGCTCGGAGATCTCTCCTCTCTTTGCCATACATGTAGTTGGAAGCGGATTGACAGATCCGTGTGATTGGAAGGTCACCCTCGATCAAGCAAGCGCACACAGCTATTCAGGCGTTATATATGAAATGACCGACGGAGCAAAGGTCAAACTTACATTTGCCGATAACAGCTCGCATACACCGGCAACAGATACCAATAATAATATCGTTTCAGGTTCTATCATAGATAATAAAGAAGACTCGAAGAATTATGGTATCCTCTGCGGTTCGATCAAGCAAAACAGCGTCCTGAAAGCTTCCTACACCAAGGAAAATAACGATAATGTCACCTTTATCGGCACAGGGACTGCTTATTGCGGCGGACTTGTTGGCGAGATAAACGATTCGGAATTTGAGCTTCTTTCGGGCAGCAGTGCAGTCAAGGTCGATTATAAGAAACCCAAGGATCAGGTCGGCTTCATATGCGCTCATGCGGAAAAAGGAAAGATCACTCTGCCTACCGGCTATACTTTTTCCGGAACCGTAGATGGTAATCAGTATGCCGGAGGTATTGCGGGTTACTGCAAGAATACGATCGTCGATTATGCCTCATCTGCCGGCACTATAACCCTTCAAGATTGTAATGTCAAAAACGGCACAACCACAGGCGGCGTGTTCGGATATTACGAATGCGATACTGCGGCAAATGATATACTTCTTACCCGTACCTACACCCTGAGCGGATGTACGGTCGAGGGAACGGGTGTAAGCGGCGGTATAGCAGGTGAGTATAAACCAACATATGCTGTTACGATCGATCTGAACAAATACACCCTCGGAAATACTATTTCCCTTTCCGGAACGACCGCAGGCGGACTTATCGGTAAGTTCACATCGGCAGGAAAAGTTACTATCACTGATTCTGATACAAATACACCTTTCACACCTCCGTCCAGCTCGGTCAAGTATGGCGGTGTCATCGGAGAGTATGTGAACACAAATTACGCAAATACTCTGACCCTGTCCGGCTTTACCGTAGATGGCATTTCCTGCTCCGCGACAGGCAGCGTCGGAGGCGTTGTTTGCGTGCTCAGCGGCTCAACATATGTATCCGTAAACGGAGTAAGCGTTACAAACGTAACTGCCAATAATGCCGCTTACTTTGGCGGTATCATATCTACACTCAATTCCGGCAATACAGGCTCTTTCATTGATGTAACAGGTGACTTTACCTTATCAATGGCAAGCGGCAAATATAAGGGCGGAGCTATCGCCGGCAGTTTCAAAAAAGGCGTTATCCGCCTTGCAGGTACTACCGATATCAGCGGTGCGCAGGCAGAAAACGGCTATGCACAGCTTGTTTATGAAAATGACGAAACGCTGGTCTATGCAAAGGGCAGCGGTTCTGATGCTAACTGGACACTTAAAAGGAACGCCTCGACCACAGTCTCCGATCTCGGTCAGTGGGGCGAGGTCGTCAGATTGTTCAAGGTCGGCGGCACATACAAAAATGCCGAAGATGCAGGCATAGTATCCTTTGCCAATAATAAAGTTACTTTAGCGCAGGGTGTTACAACGATCAACGACACCGTGAGCTTTGCAAAGTGCGCCCTGAATATGCAGCTTAACGACGGCAATGACCACGGCGCATTGTGCTTTGCTGATAAGACAACTTATCCCAAAAGCGAACTTTTGAAGGCTGTTCTTACCGTCAGCGGAACTATAGATCTTTCAGGCACAGGACTTCTGGGTCTTATGCGCGACGGCGGAAACGGCTGTTATTATAATGTAAATAACAAGCAGGATGACAGTAGAATGATAGGCAGTCCTGATTATTTCACAGGTACTATCACAGGTTCAAATGCCGAAATAAAGCTGGCTGTTGGCGAAAGTTACGGCAGCGGCAATACAAAAGGCGGAAAGATATACCTTTCTAATAATAACGGACACAGCGCACAGGGACTTGTGAGCTTTGCAAACGGCGCAGCTGTCAGCGGTATCACTGTCAGCGGCTCAATGAATGTTGAACGTGTGGATAATGCAGGTGATGCACTCCATATGGGCGCTGTAATGGGCTTCATGACAAATGGTGCACAACTGACAAATATATCTGTTGATACGCAGATGGATTTTACCAGATCACATCAGAACGGTAAAATTTACATTGGCGGCGTGGCTGGACTTTTTGACGGCGACGGAACAGGAAAACTTATTATAAACGGCGCTTCAAGTTCTGTTTCACCAAAGATCACTCTTCACGGCAGTCAAGCAGCATATAGTGAGGACAGTTATGACAACAGAAATAGCTACACAGGCGGTGTACTCGGACTGCTCGGCGGCAAAACCACTTCAAAATATGATGTAGAGATATCAAACGCCAATGTATCACCGACGATCACTCTGGATACCGATGTAGCCAATACAGATAATTCATACCTTGGCGGAATGATAGGCCGCGTAAGATCAAATACCACCAATGAGCGCTCAATCAAGTTGAATACAGTCACCATGACAGACGCAAGCGTTGATACCAAGTCAAAATATGCAGGCGGACTTCTTGGCTCTCACTGGGAAAGAACAAATCTGACAGTCGATGGCCTTACAATAACAGGTTCAACTGTTGCACATAAGTATTCCGGCACCGGCAGCAAGCAAAGCGGACTTGCATTTAAAGCAACCGGTAAGTGGGATATCAATTCTTTGAGCATATCATCTTCAAACTTTACATCTGCTGATGCCGAGCCCGCATCGTTTGGCATGATCGTGAATGAAGCGTACAGCAATGATGATGGTCTGTATATCAACCTTAAAAACAGCGGTTATTCCCTTACAGATGTAACTGTGCCCACATCTTCAACAGATGGTGATTACTATGTTGATGAGATCGCAGCCGATACAAAAAACAACGATAAAGACGGCGGCGACATTATGGCAGGCGGCAATGGTACAGGTGTCATCAATATCAATATGAATACCGACGGCGGAACCAAAACAAAGATAGTTGACGGTTCAAACGGCACAGGCACATACCAGAACAGACTTTATTCGCAGCTTGGCTCCCTTGTGGCAAATCAGAACAGCAGGTACTATTACAACCTTGATGCTATGCTGGCAAAAGGCACCAATGCACCCGGCGGCGAACAGTTCCTTTTATGGTCTGTAAGAAAATATGCTGCAGGCAATATCAAAAAATACTTCAAATCTAATGATAATATGATATCCGCAACGGATATTGATCTGTCAGGTCTGTCATATTACCCAATAGCGGGCGGCGAAGTGACAATGCCGGCAAGTTCCACAGTTATCTTTGGATTTAATGCGATCCGTGATTATGAAGCCACATCATCAACAGCAGATTCGTGGAAAAGATTCCCCGATGATGTAGGCGCGCCAAACTCTTCAAATGCGCAAAACCAGCATTACCTGATGCAGACAGGACTGTTTACAACAGTCAGCAAATTTGAAACTCAAACAGCCCTCACATTGACCGGAAATTTCGGCTATGTGTCAGGGGTCGCTTCAGGTGCGCTCATAAATAAGTCCACTTCGGGAACAGTAACTCTGACAGGTCTGAAGCTTAATGGCTTAAAACCGTCAAGTGCAGATTCATATATGCTTATCAACAGCATCGACGGCACAGGAACAGCAACTCCTACGCTGACAGTCAGCAATCTCCGCGCAGAAAACTATGCATCTGAAACAACTCAGCCCGTTGCCAAGTCCCTCTTCGGAAAGGCGACCGGTCAGAATATGACAATGTCATTTGGGGATATAAAACTTGATGCAAGAGACGGTAGCCAAATTAGCGATACAAATTGGACTTCTGCTGCAGCAGATGCTATGGATTCAACATATGGTACATCACGTTCTATATTCAGTACGGCCATCTTTTTTACAGAGTTGCTGGCAGCGAAAACTTGCAATATGGAGTATACCTATACAGTTAATGATGATTGGGATCAGGAGAATGGTAACTACAAGAGAAATGTTACCTATGGTAAGGAAGTGACGGATTCCAGAGAATATCAGAACAGTGAAAAACATTATTTCCTTGCTGGTGAAACTGACGGTCATTTTACAAATCCGATATCTGATAGTAATACAGAATTTAGTTTTACTAATGGATTCCTTCCGTATGTAGGAAACTATACCGCAAAGGGCAATAATACTACTTATCCGGTGACAGAGATTAAGGTTAACTACAAAGCACCTGGTGTTACTGTTGGCTGTGGAACTTATAATGACCCATATATTATCTCGAATGCTGATCAGCTTAATGCTATAGCAAAGGCGATAAACGGAACAGCATATCCGAATACAATACGTTTGCCAAACTACTTTTATGATAATCATGTCTCAATATCATGGCATGACAGTACGATTAATCCTAATGGATGTGGCCTTTTTACTCTGCCTTCAGGATCAACCACCTATAATAAGGCAACATCTAATACAGCAACTCTTACGGGGAGTTGGAACACAACTAAAGTTCGCTATTATCTTGCATCTGCATATTACAAGATTGAAGGCACTTTTACGCTCCCTAATGATTTTGAAGGGATTGGTGTTCCTAATGATACAAATGGCGTTAAAGGTAACACCGTATTCCACGGCGTTATTGTGGGCGATAGCAACAGTAAGCCGACAATAACAAATCCTACAAACAATCCATTTATCGTTGTTGCGAACGGTGCGGTTGTTAAAAATATCAATATTACCAACACAGGTGCTATTACAAGAGAACAGACTGAAACAGGTAGCAATGCACTTTATGGTTACAATGGTTCAAACACGGATGCAAAATATTATGGTGGCGTTATCGGCGAGATCATGGGCGGCGATAACATCATTGACGATGTTAAAGTTACATACTCCGGTTCGACAACATTAAGCGGTTCTGCCAAGCACCTCATAGCCGAGGGCGGAATGGTCGGTGCCGTTGTTAATGGTGCGCTCATTTTCCGCGGCTCAAACAGCGTTATCGGCAGAAATGTTACAGGCGGCGGTATCTATTCCAACCAGTTTGTCGGCAGAGTTATCAACGGATATGCAATTTATGAAAAGATCTCGACCAGAACAAAAGCTACGGATGTTGCACCGGATAATTATAACACGTGCGTCGTTGACGAAGAGGATGAGAGTAAAGTAACCAAAACTTATACCTATTCAATCGACACAATAGACAGAAGCAAAACAAATAACAGTGCTAATCTGCTTGATGTAAATTACACAGCAGGCACTATTACCGTGCCAGACGCGCAGGCACTGTATGTCATGTCGCTTATTACACAGTCTCTTGCGAGTACAGCATATACAAGCGATAGTGAAATTTATAAGGAATACTCTCCTTCATATGGATACTATAATTATCTTACTGGAGTAGCAAGACTTGGCGATTATACTGGTGTCGGTTGTGGCACAACAGCCGCACAGCCTGATGATTATTCCCAATATGCTTACAGGGACAGTGTGAATAACTATTATTCAACAAAACAGGATTTGGTGAATGCTCCTACTCCGTATATTATATACAGATACACCAAGGCGTATGGAACAGATAACGTGACTTCAAAGAATTATCCTGCAAGAAAAATGACCTCGGATAACAGCAAATTCTGGGATATTACTCTTTCAAAAAGTAATACCTTTGCAAGCATGGACAGCTTCAAGGCGTTCAGGGGTATCGGTTCTGTTGGAATTTACTCAAAAAACGTGGGGGATGCAACTGATAGAACCGCATTTAAGGTTGCAACATTTAATGGAAATGGCAATACAATTAATCTTCACATAAGCTTATCACGTTATGAAAGAAATCAAGAAAACTATTACCATTATCAACCAAAATCACTTACACAATCCATTAGTGGTGATGATTTAGGAACGGTATATGGACATGATGGAGCGGATAATATAAAGAAACTATTAGGATTGGGGTTATTTGATTGTGTAATGGTAAAAAATGACTCGACACATGAATACCAATTCAAGAATTATAAATTACAGGGCATTATTGAAGATAAAGTGTATGGCACTGATGGTAGTGATATTACAGGTACAACAAATCAGACCCAGCTTTTCTGCGTTGGTGGAGTATATGGTAAACGAGTAAATGGTAATAATTATGATGTCAATTTTAGTGGAATTACGTTTGATGGGTTGATCGTCTCTGGTGCATATTCATGTGGCGGTCTGGTTGGTATTGATGAAGTTAAATCTGTGCAACAAATGAAAATAGATGGTTGTAACTCCACTTCTAAAGGTATAAGTGTTACTGGTGGATGTTTTAATGATTCTAATGTGCGCCATGGTGTAGGGTGCTTTGTCGGAATGACATTCTGGACACGCCCATATATTGATGGTGATAACAGTGATACTGAAACGGTTGAGACCACAGACATATCAGTTTCTAATATTACAACTTTTTATGATGGAGATTCTTGTGCTTCAGTTGCTGGCGGATTAATTGGTTACACAGGCTCTGGTGCTGAAATCAAGAATATTAATCTGAAAGGACTTAACTCCAGTTCTGTAATAGGTTCACCGAAAGTCTTATATGCTGGAGGTTTTATTGGCTTTTCGCAGTCAGATAATGCTGAGACTAAAATTGGTAATGTGGTTTTTGATAATTGCACGTTAAATGATATATCCGTGCAGGCTAAGTATAGTGCTGCAGGTTTTTTGGCAAGATGTGGCAACACTAATCCCACCTATTACCCCAGAGCTATATCTATTTCCGGTTGTGCAGTAATTGGCAATTCAGAAAGCAAACCTGAAATAAAAGCTTATGGATCTAATGAAAACGATAGATATGGTTCGGGCGGTTTTATTGCGGATTTTAGTTTGAATTCTGCAGCTGTAAATGGTGTGATAGAAGATAGTTATGTAACTGGCTACAAAATAGAAGGATACAATACGGGAGGTATAGTAGGTGCAGTAAGTAATAAGCCACTATATTTGAAAAACATTTACGTCAAGGATTGCGATTTGATAACATATAATGTTAATATAGGCGGACTAATTGGGTTTTCCGGTGCAAGTGTTTCAGGCTATAATCTGAAAATAGATGGTGTTGCTTTTTCTAAACGAAACGGTGATGATTATACAAGCGGTGCTGGTATTGTTGTTGGTAAAAACAATGGAAACGCTAATACTTTGACATACAGATTTATCGGCATTGGCGCTTATAATTCAATTCCAGCAAAAGTTCCCACATCTGTTGTAAAAGGTAATGCTGTAAAAAATGATAGTTTCTATGTCTTTGCCGACTATCTGAACGCTTCTGCAACAGATCTTACTAATGGAACAGGATATGCATCAACATTCGGTGATTCAAATAATTCTGATCTTTCCAATGAAGCTGACGAATATCCATTAGCACCGTTCCTCACTGTGAACCCTCGCATGGCTATGGGTACAAATGAGTATATCACGGGTGACGGTGCAGGTATTGGTGAGACGATCGGCAATGCAGGAGCTATCTATGCGGCTGCTAAAGAAGGCACATCTAACAGACGCTATAAGATAGACTCAACTAATAAAGATGCCTCGACCAATAAAAAAGACTCCGATGTTCTGGCGAATTATATCGCTGATGATGGCGCATATAAAGATGGCGTATTCAAAATCTCGACGGCATCTGATGTGTTCGGTGAGAATTTTGACAGCTTAACAGGTGTCGATGACTTTGCAATGCTCGTCATTAACGACGATTCTGCCAAGGCAGATGATATCACACCGTTTATAAAGTCATATATCCGACTTGTAACAAATGCAGCAGGCAGTGCAAATACCAACTCCTATACCAGATGGTACAACAAGGCAGCATATAGCTGCGGAAGCACAGAAATCGATAAGCTGTATAAAGTTGTTATCAATCCTTGCTACTATGATGCAGCTGACAGAAAATTCAAACTTGGCACCGCCGGAGATCAAGGACTTCAGATGTACAGCAGCAGCGAAACTGATACAAATAAGCAGGGAAAATACTACCTGGATTCCGCGAAAGCTGATTCTGAGTCGAGCAACCATTACCAATTCTCGCTTATAGATGTTCAGTTCAAAGATCCTACGGATCAAACAAAGATAGCTTATCATCTATATGTACCCGTTTATACGCAGAAGACGCTAACTGCGGAATTCAGCGCGGTCTCGATGTCTGAAACAAAGTATTATCGAAGCTCGTATGCACAAAAGATAGCATCGGAGCTGGAAAGCGGAAAGTCAGCTTCAAACCCATCGCAGCTGGTTGAAAGCACAAATGAGTGGACGACTACGTTCATACGTTATACTTATCCGAAGAATCAGGTCCCGAATGAGGACTGGAACTATGATAAGAAAATAACAATAAGTCTTGACAGTAATTTTAATACCCTGCCAGCGGGAACAGAGTTGGTTCTTGTCGATCCCAATGCTAATGCCGATAAGTTCTACAGAATGACCCTTGATGGCTCATGGACTACAGGTACGCCTATAACTCTTAACCTGTCTGCTTTTAAAGATTCAAGCGGAAATGTTTTTACACCACAGCATTTGTCAGCTATCCGCACGGATCCTAATGCAACAGGAACACAAGACGGTAAACAGGTGCTTTATGAGGACTACTATATCAGTATGTATGTTCCCAAAGTCGAAGGATTAACTCACAGTGTCAGATTCTCAAACGAAGAAGCAGAAATGTCTCACGTAGTCGGCGACAATACCTTTAAGGCAAATATAAATCAGAAACTGAATTCAATGGTAATTCTGGGTGACTTGTTTGAGCATAAGATCGTTGATAAGAGTTTTGAAGTACAATCCGGTGATGGCACGAATTTTGGCGAGCAAAAAGAGATGAAAAAAGAAAACAATGTACTCAAAACAAAAGTTAAAGCTACTGTTCAGATCAAGAATCAGAGTGCAGGTGCTTACCTTGCAAACTCCAATGTATACCATTCGTTCTTTATCACCCTTACTTCGCATGAAGAAGACCACAGAGTGTCAGATACGATCTATGGTATTTCAGCGGGGTATATAAAGAATACCACCACATACAGCTATACTAAATCAAATGAGAATCATACACAAACTATAACAAACAATTCATCATTGGGTATTAACTACATTGAACTCGATACGGGCAGCATCATACAAGCCCTGTACGATCCTCAATCCAGCCCCGTTCTTACCATTGAGGCTGAAACGGAAATGGAATTCACTGATGTAAAAGCATTCCCGTACAATCCGTCCGGCAATGAGGAAAACGGAGTAGGTACGCAGGTCTCGATCAAATCCAGTCTGGCATACAGACCGCAGGAACTGAGGTTCAGTGCGTTGAATGTGTTCCAAGAAGATCCTGATGGAGCATTCTACTATTCAACTAAAAAGAATAATGTAGAGCTTAGCTTTAACGCGGTCCCCACTGATGATGAAACAGATGAGATCGGCTACAAGACAAACAACAGAAGTTTGCTCGGAGTCAACGGCAAATACGGAACTTCTCATCCTGTGATCGGCAGATCAATGTATAACGTTGATGATATCGTGGATTATGACCGTGCTACCGATCTGCAGTATACGATCGAGCTGTATAAAAAGGTGACTGATGAAAACACACAAATGACCCGATATGTCAAGGTCGATGATATCAGCCAATATATGACCGATGTCAATCTTGTGGATACCAGGGTAAATCTTACAGCTGACAAAACAGCTGACAGTTCAAGGTATGTATATACCGGACCAATAGACCATGGCAGCACACAGGATAATGAAAGAATGTTTGAAGCCGCCTTCAGCTGTAATGTGCTTACCGGAGACGCAGCTCATAATAAGTATGCAAATTACCGGATCGTGTTAACAGCACAGTTGATAGGTCCTTCAAACAGCACCAAGGAAGCATATCTGGTATACACAAATGCAAAGATCGATCCTACTGTAATTGATGAGATCCCCTAAGCCGTTTCGGCAAGCGCCGAATGATCAAAGGGCGATCGGCGGCAGATGATCCAAACAAATAATACCTTGCCCCCGTGTGCAGTTAACGCAGAACAATACTGTATTAACTGTACGCAGGGGCATTTTTTTAGTGACACCTGTTTGATGGGTATTGCGAAAAGCGCGTACCTGCGCATCGTCACGAAGCGTAACAGCGCTGTTCGTGATAGTGCCTTGCATTTTTTTGCACCATGCGCTATACTAAAGTCATACAAAAACTTCGGAGGTGCGCAATATGACATTTGGAGAAAAATTGAAACAAGCACGCCAGAAAGCAGCCCTGTCGCAGGAGCAGCTCTCTGAAAAGCTGCACGTCTCGCGCAGCGCAGTCGCAAAATGGGAGACCGATAAGGGCATGCCCGATATCGACAACCTCAAAGCAGTCTCGCAGCTTCTTGGCGTGTCAATAGACTACCTGCTCGATGACGGCGAGATGCTCTCGTTTGCAGCAGTTAAACAGCCTATCGACCTTGAAAGCTTTGAAAAAACAGGCAAGTGCCGTTCAAAATACGATGCCGCAGCGCTGTCGGTCTTTCCCGATGCACAGCAGATCTATCCGCTTGTCAGAAAGAAAAAGCTCTCCGCCGTTGAAAAAGTCCTCGAATGGACAGCTATGCCAACCTTTGGGCTTTTTACCGCGGTCGATCAGCTCAACGACGGCAATGCCTATTATCTCGCGCAAAAAGGGGATAAGCAGTTCTTTGTCACCATCTCAAAGGAGTTTGCGCAGTACAGCGAGCTCACCAAAAAAGCCGAGGGCAAAAGGTTTGAGATCGCAAACAGCGTCTATTCAAAAGCGGGCTATACCCTCATCTGAGATCAATATCCCCAACCGCAAGCAGATAACCTCTGCTTGTTTTTTTATGCACAAAACAAGCCGCCCCGATTTGTTGAAACCTACAAAGCTTTTCGCCGCTGATTGACTATAAGTCAGGCTTGTTGTATAATTGAATATATATGGGGAATTTGCTTTAAGGAGCGATATATGTGAAGAAAAGGATACTTTCCGCGGCGCTTGCGCTGTGTATGATCTTTGGCTCGGCAGCAGCCTTGCCGCAGGGCGTTTTCAGCGAAAGTGCGGGCATAACGGCAAGTGCGGAAGAAGAGGGCGATTATGTTTATACCGTAAAAGGCGATAACACGGTGATGATAACCAAGTACAAAGGCAGCGGCGGCGCGATAACTCTGCCCCCAAAACTTGGCGGAAAAACCGTCACCGAGATAGGTATGAACTTGTTTTACACGATAAGGGCGAACAAGACCGTGACCTCGATCGTTATCCCGAATACCGTCAAGCAGATAGATGACAGCGCGTTCTATGCCTGCCAGGCGCTCACAAGCATCACTATCCCGTCAAGCGTGACGACTATCGGCAAATACGCCTTCAGGAACTGTATTGCACTCATGAGCATCACTATCCCGTCGAGCGTAACGACGATCTACGATAGCAGCTTTGACGGCTGTACGGCGCTCAAAACGATAAATGTAGATTCTGCCAACGCAAGCTATTCGTCATATGACGGAGCGCTTTACAATAAGGCAAAGACGCAGTACATATGCTGCCCCGCAGGCAAAACGAGCATAAATATACCGGGGACTCTGGCAACCGTACCGGGCACAAAGCTCAAAGCAGCGAT
>Ga0256404_1003184_pt1 | contig 34176 bp, 24 predicted proteins | sample RumenRJG_01DNA_FD_185990 | JGI IMG/M metagenome (GOLD analysis project Ga0256404, IMG submission 185990) | Bovine rumen microbial communities from Lethbridge, Alberta, Canada - RJG_01 | ecosystem: Host-associated > Mammals > Digestive system > Stomach > Rumen | place: Canada: Alberta | collected... | reverse complement strand
GCGATGGGCTCCTCAATGTCCTTGACCGGCTTCGTGTTGCCCGGCAAATGCGGGAACGCTACCACCGGCGTCAAAGCGCTGAGATCGATTTCCACCGTCCGCGCATAGACGGCATCGGAATCCGCCTCCACCGGCTCATACGGCTTTTTCACGCGCCCCTTGACATACGCTTCCGTGATGGCGTCATAGGGGAAGATACCATTTTTCGCGCCCGCCTCGATGGCCATATTCGCAATCGTCAGCCTGTCTGTCATCGAGAGCTCCGCTACGCCCTCGCCCGTGAACTCCAACGACTGATAGAGCGCGCCATCCACGCCGATCTTGCCGATGAGCGTGAGGATGACATCCTTGCCCGTGATGTTCGCTGGCTTTTTCCCTGTCAGGTGGACATTGATGGCCTCCGGCACTTTGAACCAAGCCTTGCCCGTCGCCATCGCCATGCCGAGATCCGTCGAGCCGACACCTGTCGAGAAGCCGTTCACCGCACCATAGGTGCAGGTGTGCGAGTCCGCGCCGATCGTCAGCATGCCCGGACCGACAAGCCCCTTCTCCGGCAGGATGACATGCTCGATGCCCACGCGTCCCTGCTCGAAATAGTTGACAATCTTATGCTTGTGCGCAAAATCGCGAACAATTTTCGCAAGACCTGCGCTCTTGATATCTTTTGCCGGCTGGAAATGATCCGGCACGAGCGCGATCTTCTCGGGATCGAAGACCGGACGACCGATTTCTTCGAATTTCGCAATCGACGGCGGCGCCGTGATATCATTCGCCAGCACCATATCGAGATGGCACGTAATCAGCTGCCCCGGATGGACCTCAGGCAGTCCTGCATGCTTTGCGAGAATCTTCTCGCTCATATTCATGCCCATACGTTCTCCTACCTTTCTCTTGGGAATCACATGCGGCGTCACTTTGCGTGACCCATACACACATGCCGTTCCCCTCCTTATCGAAAACACGCTATTTATTATACCATATCAGGTACGATTTTCCGAGAGTTCAAAAGGTCCGCGGGATATGCTGCCTCCCACGGACCTTTTTTATCACCCGGCGGGTGCCGCCTCTCCTGCTAGGCAGGCCAAGGCGATATGAAACTTCAAATGAGAAACGAGATAGGACTCAGTCCTTCGAGAGATCAGCGCCGTCACGCAGCCACGGCATCATCGCACGAAGCTCCTTGCCGACCTTCTCGATCGGATGCTCTGCATGGAGCTGACGCTGCATGAGGAAGTTCACACGGCCAGCAGCACGGTTCTCGAGGAGCCAGTTGCGAGCGAACGTGCCATCCTGGATCTCCTTGAGGACTTTCTTCATCTCTTTCTTCGTTTCTTCCGTGATGATGCGCGGGCCGACCATGTAGTCGCCGTACTCCGCCGTATCAGAAATGGACTTGCGCATCTTCGTGAAGCCACCTTCATAGCAGAGGTCAACGATCAGCTTCATCTCATGGAAGCACTCGAAGTACGCCATCTCCGGCGGGTAACCAGCCTCGACAAGGACCTCGAAGCCCGTCTGCATCAGCTGGCAGACGCCGCCGCAGAGGACAGCCTGCTCGCCGAAGAGATCCTCTTCCGTCTCATCGCGGAACGTCGTCTGCAGAACACCGGAACGCGTAGCGCCGAGGCCTTTAGCATAAGCGAGCGCGATGTCGAAGCACTTGCCGGACGCATCCTGATAAACAGCGAAGACAGCCGGCACGCCAGAACCCTCTGTGAAGGTACGGCGAACGAGATGGCCTGGGCCTTTCGGGGCAACCATGAATACATCGACGTTAGCCGGCGGCACAATCTGCTTGAAATGAATATTGAAGCCATGAGCGAAAGCGAGAGCACTGCCCGGCTTGAGGTTCGGAGCAATCTCCGTCTTATAGACGTCGGCCTGCTTCTCATCCGGAATCAGGATCATCGTGATATCAGCCTGCTTGACTGCTTCAGCCGTCGGCAAAACCTTGAGGCCGTGTTCCTCAGCGACCTTCTTGGACTTGGAACCCTCATAAAGACCGACGACGACATTCACGCCGCTGTCCTTGAGGCACAGCGCATGGGCATGGCCCTGGCTGCCATAACCGATGACGGCGACCGTCTTGTCCTTCAAGATTTCCCAATTTACATCCTGATCATAGTAAGTTTTTGCCATAGTACTCTCTCTCCTCACAATGTTCATAAATCGTATGTTCTCCGCGTTCAAGCGCGATGAGGCCTGTGCGAATGACCTCGCTGATTCCATAGGGCTTGAGGAGCCTCAGAAAGGCCGTGACCTTGTCATCGTCTCCTGTGATCTCGAAAATCAGCGTCGTCGGCTGCACATCGACGACATGTGCCCGGAAGAGCTCTGCCATCTTCAGTACATCGAGGCGATTCGTATCATCCGCACGCACCTTGATGAGCGTCATCCCGCGGCATACAGCAACCTCAGAATCGAGCCGTTCCACGCCTCTGACCACCGGCATCTTCTCGAGCTGCTTGATCATCTGCTCGATGAGATTCTCATCTCCATGCACCACGATCGTGATGCGGGAGAACTCCGGCGACTCTGTGACGCCGACAGAAAGACTGTCGATGTTGAACTCTCGTCTGGAAAACATGCTTACAACCCGGACAAGCACGCCTGTCTGATTCTCAACAAACACGGATAATACATGCTTCATGTCCATATTGCGCCTCCCTTTGCGATTTTTATCTGTAAGGTTGTAAACGTTGTATACATTATTACGCTTTTCCGCCTCGTTTGTCAACAGGAAATCGAAAAAAAATCATGCCGTATAACGTTTTCTTTTTCCACTCATCTTCGTTCCCTGTTATGGGTCATTCAACGCACAAACGCTCGATACTTGGTCATTATGCGTCACCCTGAAAGTATTTCCAGCCAATCATGTCGTACAAAGGCCTGTGCACTTGGGAATCTACATAGTAAGTCCCACGCACAAACGTCCACTTTGTGGACATTGTGCGCCCGCCCTTGCAGTAAATCCAGCCAATCGCGCTGCGCCTGCGGCTTGCGCTCTTGGGGATTTACATAGTAGAATGTATGTTACTTCAGAAAATACGAGGCGATACACCATGTCCGACCATAAGCCAGAGGAGAATCATCTGCCAAATACAGCCATTCTCTCCTCCGTTTCCGAGCCCCTGCTTCGCTGGTACAAAAACCGCGCGCGTGTCCTCCCCTGGCGTGAGGAGCCATCCGCATACCGTGTCTGGATCTCCGAAATCATGCTGCAGCAAACGCGAGTCGCTGCCGTGATTGCTTACTTCGAGCGATTCCTCTCAGCACTCCCGGATGTTGCTTCCCTTGCCGCTGTTTCTGATGACCAGCTCATGAAACTCTGGCAAGGACTCGGTTATTACAACCGCGCACGCAATCTGAAGAAAGCCGCACAAATCGTTGTGAATGAATACCACGGGCAGATTCCCCTGGAGTTTCACGAACTCTTGAAACTGCCCGGCATCGGTCGTTACACTGCAGCCGCCATCAGTTCCATTGCCGGAGGCGCACCCTTCCCCGCTGTGGACGGCAATGTGCTGCGCGTCGTCACGCGCCTCACGCTTTGCCGCGAAGATATCCTCAAGGATCGTACAAAACGTCATATAGAGGAAACTCTGCGTCCGCTCTATACCAAAGGCCCTCTTTCCTCTATGCTCAACCAGGCCTGGATGGAGCTTGGCGCTACGGTCTGCATCCCGAACGGCGCACCGCACTGTGCACACTGCCCGCTCGCACGCTTCTGCCTCGCCCATGACAATGACTGCACGGCTGAATTCCCCATCAAGCAAGCGAAAAAGAAACGACGCCGGGAGCAGCTGACCGTACTACTCCTCCGCCGAGGCGACAAGATCGCGCTGCGGCAGCGCGGCAGTAAAGGGCTGCTCGCCGGACTTTATGAGCTTCCGCATCTTCCTGGTCATTTGCGCGTGAAAGAAATCTTCTCTGCGCTTGCCGCGCGCGGCTTCTCCGTGGCAGAAGTCCGCGCTCTGCCTCCCGCACATCATGTGTTCACACATATCGAATGGGATATGACTGGCTTTCAAGTAGCACTGAGAGCTAAGATGTCAAACGACCAGCAGATTTCCAATCACCTCATCTGGGCCTCGATGGAAGACATCCTTCATCGCTACAGCATCCCTGCGGCATTTCAATATTTCCTGCACGATTTATGACACACCCCCTCCTAACAGAAGCACAAAAAACGACACCCCAGCCATAACATCTTGTCCATGTATACCAGGAAGAACTGATTACAAAGAAGGAATTTTATTTCATGCGTAGAATATGGTTACCTTGGAAGAAACTAGGGAATATTTGAAAGAAAGGGATGTGTTGTCTATGCTATCTTTATTTCATGACCATAAGGCACCAACCATCGTCACACATGCGGAAGCTGCAGCCGCTGCGCCCGCAGCGAAACAAGAGGAGTCACTCGATATCCGCACGTCTTACCTGCAACGCCATGCGCTTGATGCCGCGCACTTGCAGCCGCTCTTCGCGCTGCCGGATGGAGTCGCGCTCGTGCTCGGCTTTGTCTCACCGGATCTTTCTCTCGACGACGTAGCCACCAGCATCAAGCACGAGCTCCCCTCTGATGCCAAGCTGATTCTGATGACGACAGCGGGAGAGCTCTGCCACACAGAGAAAGCGCCGCTCTATCAGCCCGCCACGGAAAACCGCGCGGCTGTTTTGCTCGAATCATTTTCGAAGCGCATGATCGAGCAAGTCTACACCATGAACATTCCCTTGCCCAATGAAGATCTCCGCTCTGGCGAGGTCACGACGACAATTGCCGATCGCGTAGAAGCCATCAAAAAGGAACTCGCGCGTTTCGAGCCACCGTTCCGCATCAGCGTCAACCACACGTTCGCGCTTGTCTATATCGACGGTGTATCGAATTGCGAAACTTTCGTCCTGCAGGCACTTTACGACTCGGGACGCTTTCCCTGTCCGTTCATCGGCGGCAGTGCTGGTGGCAAGATGGATTTTGCCCATACCTACATTTATGACGGTGAACAGACGGTCGAGAACACGGCCGTCATCACGCTCGTCCGCCTGGCACACGATTATCGCTACGGCATCCTTAAGACGCAGGCCGCGAAGCGGACAGGTGTCTCGTTCACTGTCAGCAGCGCCAACACGGCCTTGCGGTATATCAAGAACGTTGAAAATGCGCAGGGCCAGTCGGTTTCCTTCCTCAACGAGCTCAAACGCCATTTCAACGTCCGGACGAAAGACGAGCTGATGGAGCGTCTCAAGGAATACACCTTCGCCACGGATATCAACGGCGAAGACTTCATCCGCACCATCTCTGATATAGATGAAGCAAATGATCGCGTATCTTTCTTCTGCGATATCGTAACGGGCGAACGCCTGCACCTGCTCAAGCGCGAGCCTCTGGCCAGCACGCTTGCCCCAGCCATCCAGAAATTCCGCGAGGGAAAGCCAGCGCCAATCGGCGGTATTCTCAACGACTGCATCCTCCGGCGCCTCGGCTACCCGGAGGAGATTCCCTCGCTTCGAGCCTTTAACGATCTGCCTGTCGCCGGCTTTTCCAGTTTCGGAGAAATCGCCGGCCTGCATGTCAATGAAACGCTCACGGCCATCATGTTCTACCATGTTCCGGCGGGAACAGCCTTCCACGACACCTATATCGACCAGTTTGCGAGGACATACGCCGACTGCCATGCCTTCTTCTACAAACGCATCATCAACAAGCAGTCGCATGTCGATGCGCTCAAGACCAGTCTCGTCGCTCTCTTCCAGGATTATCAGTCAAAGATGCCTGCCATCACGAAGACCATCCGTCAAATGAGCGACGATGTCGAGGTCATCAAGGACTCCATCCAACAGATTTCCAGTCGCGTAGATGAACAGAGCGACCTTTTCGCGCAGCTGATTGAGCGCAATCACGAAATTACCCCCAAGCTCGATATGCTGTCGCAAAGCACAAAGAAAATCGACGGCGTCATGAAGATGATCAATGAAATCGCTGCTCAGACGAACCTTCTCGCCTTGAACGCCGCCATCGAAGCCGCTCGTGCCGGCGAGGCAGGCCGCGGTTTTTCCGTTGTCGCCCAGGAAGTCCGCAAACTTTCGGAGAACACCCAGACCAGTCTCCATACCTCAGACGATGCGATCCAAGCGCTGCTGCTCGACGTCGAGCAAATCGATGCCATCCTCGCGGCAAATGCGACCTTCGAAGATAAAGTGCATCAATTCGGAGAGGCTTTCACCGATCAGATGAAAGCTATGCACGAAAAGCTTGACAACGGCATCCGCAACATCCAGTCGTCGACAGCCGCCATCCGAGCGTTGGAAGATATCAACCAGACCACAGACGCGCAGCAAAAAAAACTCACAAATATCATCCAGAATATCGAGTTAGGAATCTAAGTTCCCCTCTCGTTCCCAGAAACTTCAGCAATATAAAACGGACATCGCAGAACGTGTAATCGCGATGTCCGTTTTATATTGGTTGAATCCATCGATGAAACTAACTGCGTAGAGACATAAATCCTCATACCAGCTCCACAGGCGACAACACGAAGGCTCCCTGCCGGTTCCGGAAGATGTCCGCCTTGACGCCGAAGACTTCGGCGAGCGTTTTCACTGTCATGAGCTCCTGCGGTCTGCCCTGTCCATAGAGGCGATGATTCTTCAGGATGACCAGCTCGTCTGCGTATTGCAGTGCATGATTGATATCATGCAGCACCATGATGACGGTCATCGACTGACGGGCATTGACCTCCGTGATGATTTTCATGACCTCGAGCTGATGCGCAATATCAAGATACGTCGTCGGCTCGTCAAGCAGGAGGATAGATGGCTGCTGGGCAAGCGCCATGGCGAGAAAAGCCCTCTGCCGTTCGCCGCCTGAGAGCGTCGCAACCTGCCGCTTCAGGTATCCGCCCAGATGCGTCGCCTCTACCGCCCAGGCCACGGCTTCGCGGTCTGCTTTCGCATCCCCGGCGCCCCAGATGCTTCGATAGGGAAACCGCCCGTACGCTACGAGCTGCTGCACTGTCGTATCAGGCGGTGCCGTCATACCCTGCGGCAAAATAGCCAGCCTTCTCGCGAGCTTCTTGCGGGAAAACTTCCTGATCTCCTCCCCATCGAGAAGCACGCGTCCGGCGGCGGGCCGCTGTATTCCGGCCAGCGTCCGCAGAAGCGTCGATTTCCCCACACCGTTAGGACCGATGATGACCGTGCGCTTCCCCTCCGCAAAGGAGATGGTCAGATCCTGCAGGATGTTCTTCCCTGCGATAGAGACGCAGAGATGCGCTACCTCGATCCCCATATCATAATTCCCTCCTGAGCAGAAAGAGAAAGAACGGCGCGCCGAGCACTGCCATGAGAATCCCCACGGGAAGCTCTACCGGCGCAAAGGCCAGGCGCGCAACGGTATCGCTTGCTGTCAGCACAGCAGCACCAAGCAGTGCTGCCCCCGGCAGCAAGTAACGATAGTCATTGCCTAGGAGCAGGCGGGCCGCATGCGGTACGATGAGTCCCACGAAACCGAGCAGGCCGACGACAGAGACAGCGCTCGCAGCCAGCAGTGCGGCCACAGCCGTCATGAGGATGCGAGTGCGCTCCACATGCAGGCCGAGGCCCTTCGCCACCTCATCTCCAAGCTGGAGGATGTTCAGCTGACGCGCGCCGAGGAACGCCAGAAAAGCGCCAGCGAGCGCGTACGGCCAAAGCATAAAGACGTGCGGCCAGCTCCGCGCGGAAAGGCCGCCGACCATCCACATCAACGCGCTGTGCACGCGGTCACTGTAGAGAATCATCAGCGCTGAAATCCCCGCACCGAGGAAAGCGGATACGGCAACGCCCGCGAGAATGATCCGCACGGGACGAATCCCGTTCTTCCACGCCAGAAGGTAGATGAGCACTGCCGCTCCCATCGCGCCTACGAAGGCCGCTGGCGTGACCAGCGCACCGTACTCCGGCAGCAGGAGCAGCACGAGGATGCCTGTAAGCCCCGCCCCCGAGGAAATGCCGATGATATGCGGATCAGCCAAAGGGTTCTTCATGACAGCCTGCAGGACAGCGCCTGAAAGGGATAGATTCACCCCCACCAGCAGCGCCACGATCGTCCGCGGCAACCGGATGTTCATAAGGATCTGCGCGTGCGTCCCCCGCTCCCCCGACAAGGCCGCAAGGATTTCCGGCAAGGGAATCTCCACCGAGCCCTTCATGATACTGACAATGGCTGCCAGACACGCCAAAACGGCAAATATGCCTAATAAGCATATTTGCCGCCCATGTTGTCCCATGCTCATCGGAACACCTCAGGATAGACGAGCTTTGCCATATACGCGACAGCCTCAGGATAATGTATGCCAGGGCTCAGGAGGAAGAAATCCTGAGGCAGATAGTAAAGCTTTTTCTGCTGGACAGCAGGCAGCGCCTGCCAGGCAGGATTCCCCGCAATGGTTTCTTCCATGCTCGCCTTGATGTCTTCCATCTTCCCCATGCTCGTGACGAAGATGATTTCCGGATTTTTCTCGACGAGCGTCTCGAGGCTGTACGGTGCCGCATCGGGATTCTTCTCCAGCGGCGTCTCATCTGCGGCGACATTCTCCCAGCCGAGCATCTTCGCTGTCGATCCTGCGATACTGCCCTCCAGCTGCACTGTCAGCCCTTGGTTAGTGCTGTGCAGGATGGCGATACGATGCTTCTCTTTCGGCAGTTTCTGCAACGTTCCCGCAATCTTGCTGTCCATCGTCTTGATGAGCGTGTCGCCCTTTTCCTGCTCCCCCGTGACTGCGGCAAACATCTGCACCATGTGCTTGACACTTTCATAACTCTTGCTGTCAACGACCAACGTCTTGATGCCGCTTGCCTCAAGCGTATCGACGAGTTTCTCATTCATCCCTTTGTTGATGATGACGAGATCCGGCTCGCAGGCCAGCACCTTCTCTGTATCGATCTGGTAGACCTTGCCGACAGAGGCTTTATCCTTCGCATAGTCCGGCATCTGCGTCTTGGAGTCCGGGCGCCCGACGACATCACCGCCGACTTTATGCAGAGGCTCTAGGAACGAAGCCGATGTCACGACGATGCGCTCCGGCTTTTTTTCCAGCACGACCTCACGTCCCAGATCATCCTCGATGGTAGCGAATGCAGATGCAGATGACGCCGCCTGTTCCTTCGCCCCCTGCGTACCGCAGCCCGCAAACGCCATGAGCGCGAGCCCCAGCAGCATACCGATAAGAATCCGTTTCATAGCGAAAGCCTCCCTCTCAATTGCGGCGCGTCAGAATCGTAGAAAGATAATTGAGGGGCTCGCCCTTGTGCGCCGAGATATCTCTGATGATGCGCTCCTCCGGCAAGCCGGCGCGACTCACCAGTACGGCCTGCTGGGAAAGGTCATGCGCCTCGAGAAGGGAGATCACCTCGTCTGCATTTTTATAAACCTTCATGAGCACGACGTTATCCGCAGTGGAAAGCGCGCGCTCGATCTTCTCTTTTGGCGCCGTCGCGGGGATGACAGCGAGTACATCATCTCCCTCGACGATAGGATAGCCGACGCGGCTGCCGATGGCGGCGAAGGCGGGAACGCCAGGAATCGTCCGCACCTCGACATCTTCCTGCGCGAGCAAGCGATAGACATAGATGTACGTGCTATAAAACATGGGGTCACCCAGCGTGAGAAACGCGACATTCTTCCCCGCGCGCAGGAGAGAAAGAATCTCCGCCTTATTCGCCTCCCAGGCGGAATCATCCTTCTCAAAGCCCTTGACCATCGGGAATACCTGATAAACGATCTCGATACCCGGCTTCAGATAGGGCCGTGCGATATGGAGCGCAACGCTGCCGTCCTTCTTCTCCGTCTTCGGAGCGATGAGCACATCGGCCTCCTTGATGGCATGAATCGCCTTGACCGTCAAAAGCTCCGGATCGCCAGGGCCGACACCAATCCCATAAAATATACCGTCCATGCAGAACCTCCTGTGCCTTGCAGTTCAGTGATAACTTTCATGCATTATTGACATTCTTATCTTACAACGTAATATTTCCAGTGTCAATCGAGCGTCCCCTGCGCACCACTTTACTTCAAGAAAACGACCGTAGCGCCCGAACCGCCCTCATCCAGGTCGGCAAAGGCAAAGTGATCCACACTCCTATGACGCTTGAGATATTCGTGAATCCCCTTGCGCAACGCGCCTGTCCCCTTGCCATGAATCACCAGGATCTGCGTCAGGCCCGCCATCTGTGCATCGTCAATGAATTTTCCGACCACGACTTCCGCCTCATTGACCATAAGACCGCGAATATCGATTTCCCTGCTGACATGCGCGGTCTTTCTCAGGAAACCGCCCGTCGCATTGCTCTTGGCCGACTTTTCTTTCTCCGCGTGGCTCAGGAAACGGCAGCTTGCTGCTTTTTGCGTCGTGCGCAGGCTGCCGAGCTGGACGGTCACTTCCCTGCCGGTGATTTCGACGACCGTCCCCTTCTGGTCAAGTTTTGGCAGATAGACGACATCGCCGACCATGAGATTTTTCGCGTCAACTTTTTGGCCGAGATGCTTCTGACCCATGATGCCGGGGCGCGCTGCGCTGGCTGCCTCATCCAGGCGCTTGCGCGCTTCCTGGATGGCCTGCTGGCGCGCATGGATGCCCTGGTCGTCATATTGTTTTTTCAGAGAGTCAATGATATCCTCCGCCTCGCGCCGCGTGCGCCGCACGAGAGCTGCACTCTGCTCCCGCGCCTTGCGAATGAGCTCTCCCTTTCGTTTCGAGAGGTCTTCTTTGGCCGCCTCGACCTTTTGCTCGAGACGCGTCACGCGTTGCTGCCGTTCCACAAGCTCCGCGTTATGCTGCTCGTAGGCGAGCTTCTCCCGCTCGAGTTCATTGACGACATGCTCGAATTGCGCATGATCCTCTTTCACGAGCTGCTGTGCACGCAGGATGAGCGCTTCCGAAAGCCCCAACCGCCGACTGATGGCAAAGGCATTGCTCGCGCCTGGAATACCGATGAGCAGGCGGTACGTAGGACGCAGGCTCTTGACGTCAAACTCCACGCAGGCATTCTCGATGCCCTCGCGCGTATAAGCGAACGTCTTGAGCTCGGAATAATGCGTGGTAGCCACCGTCGCTGCCTTGACGGCAAGCAGCCGCTCCAAGATCGCCATCGCGAGGGCAGCGCCCTCCTCCGGATCCGTGCCCGCACCAAGCTCATCGACCAGTACGAGATCATCCGCCTCCACCTTGCTGAGAATGGCCACGATATGCGTCATATGTGCGGAGAACGTAGAGAGGCTCTGCTCAATGCTCTGCTCATCACCGATATCCGCGTAGATATTCTGATAGACCGGCAGTGTGGAGTCCGGCGCTGTCGGCAGGAAGCAGCCGCTCTGCGCCATGAGAACCAGGAGCCCGAATGTTTTCATGCTGACCGTCTTACCGCCCGTGTTCGGTCCCGTGATCAGCAGCATCGTATACGCATTGCCAAGCTCGATGTCGATGGGGACGACGCGATCCCGCGGAATGAGCGGGTGACGTGCCTGACGCAGGCGCGCATGGCCTTCCTGATTCATCAGGGGCTGCTGCGCATCCATGTCTTCAGCCAGCTTTGCCTTGGCAAACGTAAAGTCAAAATCGGCCAGCACGGAAAGATTCTCCTGCAGGATGTCCTGCTGTCCGCCGATCTGCTGCGACAAGTCGCGCAGGATGCGTTCCACCTCGTGCTGCTCAGAGAGGACGAGCTGTTTGACGTCATTGTTGAGCTCCACGATGGTCATCGGCTCGACGAAGAGCGTCGCGCCTGTCGCCGACTGATCGTGAACGATGCCTGGAAAAAAGCGGCGATACTCCGCCTTGACGGGAATGACGTAGCGCTCATCACGCAGTGTCACGATGGCCTCTTGGAAATATTTCTGGTTCTCCGGCGCCCGCAGGGCCGCACCGACGCGCTCCTTGATGCGGTTCTGTGTCGTCTGGATCTCCGTGCGAAGACGCCGGAGCTCGACGCTGGCATCATCTCGCAGACTGCCATGCTCGTCGAGCGTATTTTCGAGACGCCGTTCGAGCTGGCCGAGAATCTCGATGCCATGCGCCCATTCCTTGAGCGTCGGCGCCTCGATCTCGAGCCCCTTGAAGAATTCTTTCACGCTGCGCATCGCGTAAAGCGTGCTCCTGATGTCGACGAGTTCCTCCAGCGTGAGGACAGCGCCCATGTGGATCTTCTTGAGCAGCGGGCGCAGATCATGGATACCGCCAAAAGGAGGCGATGTCACGGCATGGATACGGACAGCCTCCGCCGTTTGCTCGAGCTGCTCCTCCACCTCCGCGTAGTCCGTGCTCGGCTGCAGGGAGCGTGCACGTTCCTTGCCCAGCGACGAGCCTGCGCGCGCAGCGAGCATCTCGCGTATCTTTTCGTATTCCAGTACCTTGTAGGATTCTTTTTCCATCTGTTGTTACAAGTCCTTTTCTATCAGAAAAGAAGAAGCCAGCCGCTGTCAGGCGGCGAGGATTCTTCCTCCTTTTGCTCATTTCTTATTCTACACCGCGGAAATAGTGGCCGCGTGTGATATTTTCTCCTTCGAGCCGGGCGATTCTCTCAGCCTGATCCTCGCGCTCCTGCTCCTTCATCGCGAGAACGCTGCGGTACGCGGCAACCGTTTGGGCGATTTCCTCCGCCGTCATGCTCTTGCCCTCGATGCGGATCCGCGCGATGCCGACGGGCCCGAAAGCCGCGGCATGCGGCAGCATGGAAAGCGGACGGCTGTTGAGGACATGCATGTGGCAGAACTGATCGGTAACGAGCGGGAAGAGAACATCCTTCCTGTCCTTGAGGAAATATCTGCCCTTGACGCACGGCATCGAGCAGGCCTTTTCATCGCAATCACCGAGGAAGCTTCCCAGCGCGCAATACTCAGATACCATGAGTTCCAACGGCCCATGCACGATACACTCAAGCGGCAAAGGCGCAGTCGCCGCTAGGTGCTTGACCTGCTGCCATGTCAGCTCCGGGGAGAGCGTCGCACTCGCCACCCCGTGCGCGGCGAGGAATGCCAGCGTCCCGTGATTGTAGGCGATCAGTGAGGCATCCGTATGCAGCGGGATCTCAGTCCGCGTCTGCGCAATCTCCAGTGTGCCGATGTTCTGGACATAGAGCTCATCCGGCGGGATTTCCCGGAACACATCGAAGAGCTCCAGCATTTCCTTGAGATGGCATTCACGGACAATCCTCGGCGTATTGAAATAGAGATTCTTCCGCTGTGCCTCCGCCAGTTCCCAGACGGCTTCGTACTCACTGCCAGCAATCTGCCTGTGCTGATACGAATCGCCGCCGAAAAGCACACCGTCCGCCCCGGCCTCATAAGCAGCCCTTGCCTTCTCCAATGTATCGACCGATACGACGAGCTCGCTGCGCCGATAGGTTGCGTGCTTTGCTGCCTGCTGGGGCTGCTGCATCGAGGACGTGGCAAGCGGCGGGCGCGCGAATGTCTTGAGGCGCGCCTCCTCAAGGGATGCCACGGCCTGGCGGCGCGCCTCGTTGATCTCGCTCATCGGCACCATGACATCCCCCGCAATCTGCACGTGAAAATCGCGCAACGCGAATACACTGGTGCCGAGACGCTCTACCTGCTTGCGAATCACCGCCTCCGTCAGCGGTCGTTTCTGCGCGGCGACGCCGATGAACGAGGTCGCTGCTGAGGAATGATGCCCATCCTCATCCGTCATGGCGAGCCGCAGCGGCTCGCCAACGGCAGCCGTGACGCGGACGTCCACCGGGATGCGGCGCAGCGGCGCGCCGTGTGTGTAGAACGATTTCGCACGTTGCATGAGCGCCCCATCGTAGACCTTGAAGACACGATCGTGCTCATGGACAGGCGCGGACAGAGGGAAGGAGACTGTCATACCGGGCGTTGCTTCCGTCACGCTCCTGCCGGTTTCATCACGCAGCTCCTCAATCGTCGCTGTCACGCGTCCGCCGACCTTCACCCATACATCGATCTGATCGCCGACAGCGAGCCTGCCGGAAAGCCGCAGGCTGACCAATCGGCTCTCACGCGCGAAGCGCACGACCCGGCCGATCAGCAGGCCGCGATTATTGGGACGGCGATCGCTCATCATGGCGCGCCCGGGGCGTCGCTCGAGATAGGCCGTCGTGAAATCGCGATTGAAAATCTGGGCGAGCCGCTCCTTTTCCTCAGGGCGTGCCTGGTAATTGTTCCCTTGCTGCTTCATGCAGCGATCGAGTGCCTGCCGATACGTTTGAACGACCGTGGCGACATATTCCGGACGTTTCATGCGGCCCTCGATTTTCAACGAAGCAATGCCGGTCGCGAGGAGCTCGGGCAGGATCTCAAGCGTGTTCATATCCTTGGGAGAGAGCAGATATTTGCCCGCCGAAGCGCCGAGGACATCCTCTCCCGCCGCGTCTACAAGCGTATACGGCAGCCGACAGGGCTGCGCGCAGCGCCCGCGATTGCCGCTGCGCCCCCCGATCATGCTGCTCATGAGGCATTGTCCGGAATAGCAGACACAGAGCGCGCCATGCACGAACGCCTCGATCTCGAGCGGCGTGTGTGCGGCGATATAGCGGATCTCGGCTAGAGAAAGCTCCCTCGAGAGGACGACGCGCGTGAAACCGAGACGTTCCATGGCCTGCACACCGGCCAGATTGTGGATGGTCATCTGCGTGCTCGCATGTAGAGGCAGCCGCGGCACAATCTCTCTTGCCAGCGCCGCCACGCCCAGATCCTGCACGAGCACCGCATCCACACCCGCATCGTACAGGAAACGAAGATACGCCGCCACTGCCGGCAGTTCCGCATCCGACACGATCGTATTCACCGTCACATGGACACGCACCCCGCGCAAGTGGGCAAACCGGACAGCCCACCGCATGGTCTCCTCATCAAAATTATCCGCATAGGCGCGCGCACCGAAATGGCTGCCCGCCAGATACACCGCATCCGCGCCTGCCTCCACGGCGGCGATGAATGCCTCTTTGCTCCCGGCGGGAGCAAGCAATTCTACCAAACTTCATTTCCTCCTCATATAAAAGCCGCCACATATCCCGATATGGCAACGACAGTCCCTAGGACGCATGCTGATGACCACAGCGATCATTTTAGAGCGTCATCATGCTTTCGGAACCACTGATTCATTCAGCACTTCGTCTTCACACGTCTGCACTGCCCTTCCGTCGCCCTACAATCCTCAGCACAAAACGCAATGGAGCGTTTTGCCGCTACGCCTCCGGTTTATCTCCTAGGGAGATACAGCGCATCCGCGTAAATCCGGAGCACTTCATTGAATCAGCGGTTCCTTTCAGCTATTTCTGCGCGAACACAACAGCCGCGCCTCTTTTCTTCAAGCCATTATACAGGAAATAAGAAAAACTTTCCACAAAAAGCGTATGCGTTCAGGGATGCGCTGCGCCTGCGACTTACGTTCTTGAGGATTTACATAGCAAACTCAACGCACAAACGTCCACTTCGTGGACATTGTGCGCCCGTCCTTGCAGTAAATCCAACCAATCGCGCTGCGCCTGCGGCTTGCGCTCTTGGGGATTTACATAGTAAACAGCCCTCTCTCCAAATCCGGAAAGAAGGCTGCTTCGATGGTGTCACGATGGGCTCATTCGAGATATCGCAGCCTAGCTGCATACTTCACTGTCCTTGTCATCACGACTCAATATCTTCCGCGAGAATATCCGCGATATGGCGCACGCGAATCTCCGGTGCCTGCTGGTCGAGGCCGCCGCGCAGCTGCATCATGCAGGCCGGGCAAGCCACAGCTACGGTATCCGCGCCTGTCGCCTTGATGTTCTGGATCTTCTCCGTCAGCATCGGCAGGGAAATCTCGCTGTACTTGATGCCGAACGCGCCTGCCATGCCGCAGCACTTATCAGGATTCTTCATCTCCACGAATGAAGTGCTCTTCGCTGTGGCCAGCAGCGCGCGTGGCTGTTCGAAGATGCCCAGACCCCGCTTCATGTGGCAAGAATCATGGTAGGTGGTTTTATGCGAACCATTCACATTCTGCAGGCGGCCCTGCTGCTCATATTTCTCTGCGACGAAGCTCGTGAACTCGCGCACCTTGCTCGCAAAGGCCTCCGCGCGTTTCTCCCAGACGGGATCTCCCCTGAAGAGCTCGCGATACGTATGAGAGAGCGTCTCCGCGCACGTCGGGCAGGCACTGATGATGACATCGGCCCCGCACGACTCGAATGCCTCGATGTTCTTCTTTGCGATCTTGCGCCCTGTATCGCGGTCGCCCATCCCCAGTACCGGCTTACCGCAGCAGCTCTGTTCCATCGGGAACAAGACCTCTGCGCCGAGATCCTGCAATACCTTGACCACAGAAGCGGACGTACCCGGGAACACGAAGTCGAGGTTGCAGCCAGAGAAGAACGCTACCTTCAAAGAACTCCGAGGATTCTTTTTCGCAAGCTCAGCATAGCGGTCACGGAACGGAACATCTGCGATGGCCGGCAGGCTGCGGCCTTTCGTCATACCCGCAAAGAAGAGCGGCAGATGACGGATGAAGCCTTTAGACACCACTGGTTTCTGCGCAACAGAGCCCAAACGCAAAAGCGTATGGAAAATCTTGCGATTCGCGAGGATCTTCTGAAACGCAGCCCTCTCCGGCAGCGCCAATCCATGCTCTTTGACATACCGCGAGCGCAGCTCATCAATGAGGTCCGGGATGGGAACCTTGCCTGGGCAAACAGTCGTGCAGCGGCGGCAACCGATGCAGAGATCGCTGAACTGGGAGAACGCGTCCATGTTATGCAGCAGACCGGTGAGGATCGCGCCGATACCTCCGGAGTAAATATGCCCATAGACGTGTCCGCCGACCAGTGTCCAGATCGGACAAACGTTTAGACAGGAGGCACAGCGTACGCACTGGTATACGGAATTCATTTTCTCATCATGCGCTGCGTCGAGGCGGCCGTTATCGAGCAGGATCACATATTGCTGGCGCTCTTCCTCGACCCATTTGCCATCTACCTTGTGGATGACGGGCGTCGGGCCGTCCACCATCGTCATATAGCTCGTCATGCGCTGGCAGGTGCCGTTGCGCGGCAGGAGACGCAGGATCTTCGCGACATCCTCGACTTTCGGGATGAGCTTTTCATAGCCGATGAGCACGACATGGATCCTTGGCAGCGTCGTGACGAGGCGCGCATTGCCCTCATTCGTCACAAGGCCGATGGCACCATTCTCCGCAATGCCGAAATTCGCGCCCGTAATGCCCATATCCGCCGAGAGAAACTCCTCACGCAGCACGCGACGCGCCGTCTGAATCATATAGGGAATATCCGGCGGCACCTCTTCCTTGAGCTCATGCGAGAAAAAGCCCGCGCACTGTTTCCTGTTCAGATGAATGGCCGGCATAACCATGTGCGACGGCTTCTGATCCGCCACCGCCAGCATCCACTCACCGAGGTCTGTCTCCCGGACATGCAGGCCGGCGTTTTCGAAGACCTCATTGAGATGAATCTCTTCAGACGCCATGGATTTCGACTTGACGATGCGCTTTACATTCTGCTCCTTGCAGATCTGCAGCAAATATTTCTTGACTTCATCTCCGTCCTTCGCACGGAAAAAATGACCGCCACGCGCCTTGATGGACGCCTCAAATTCATCTGCCACCTGTTCGATATGATGAACCGTCCATTGTTTCATATCCCGCAAATCATCGCGCAGCCCCTCAATGCTGTCGACATTCGCATAGGAACGAAGGCGCGCCTCCGGATATTGGTCAGCAAAACGGCTCAAGGCATCCTGCAAGACCTCATCATGCAATTTCGTATCAATTTCTTTTTTCAGGTTACGCTGCTCAGCCATGAATGCTGCCCCCTTCCGCTCCGATGACAACAATGAAGAACCTGCTCGGGCCATGAACACCGAGGCTCAGCACGCGTTCAATGTCAGCTGTGCGGCTCGGTCCCGTGATAAAGCCAAGATAACCCTTCTGAAAGACACGGGACATCACTTGGAAGGCCGTCGTCACATTCTCTACCAAGGCATTGCGGTCGAGGAGAACGATATGTGCAGGCGGCAGCATGCCAACGACACGCGCCTCATAGGAGTACGTATCCACGCAGACGCTCCCCGTCTCCCCCACGCCGAACTCAGCTCTCGACAAGCCAAGGCCCGCCTGCGGGGCATGCTCTGCCACCTCGAACTTATCCCGAAAAACTTGCTTCCCCGCCTGTGCGAGTGTATCGCAGGCCAATGAAATCCCCCGATCTATTTCTGTGCCCGCAGCGACAACCATATCTGCCTTGACCTCATCGGCAATCTCCAAAACTTTTTGCGCGGCCGCAGTCTCATCTGGCACACAGAAAATCTCCGCAGAGGCAGCCTTTGCATTCTCTTCAAAATCTGGCCAATAGCTCCCATTGACCAACGCAGGGGAAAACGCCTCCGTTTTCCAGTCAGCACATACCTTCCTCATACATTTCACTCTCCTCTTTCAAAAGGCGATTCTGAAATACAGCATTATTATTTATCCCAGTATTATTCTTTTATTTCAGCTGTATTTCATTTATTTCTTATTATTCTGCTTAGTAATGGGAAATTCCTGCTGGAAATATAAAAAAAGAAAAATATTTTCGTACAAAGCTACATGCACAAACGTCCACTTCGTGGACATTGTGCATCGCCCTTACAGTAAATCCAACCAATCACGCTGCGCCTGCGGCTTGCGTTCTTGGGGATTTACATAAGAAAAATGCATGGCTCCTTCTCCATAAGAAACCATGCATCCCATTAGTAATCAAACTGCAGACTGTATTTGAGTTGCAAAGCAGATGAGATCCGCGTTTCGTTGCAGCCACTCACCGCACTTATATGATATAAAACCAAGCAGCATCGGGATCGGCCTCAACTTCCTGGATTTCCTTGTGATCCTTATTGAAGCGCAGTTCCTGGTTCTTGACGCTCACCTTCGTGCCAGCGGCAATTGATTTCGTCAGGAAGACATTGCCGCCGATGACAGACCCCTTCCCGATGACGGTATCACCGCCAAGGATCGAGGCGCCCGAATAGATCGTAACGTAATCAGCAATGGTCGGATGGCGCTTCTTGTTGAACAGCTTGCGCCCGCCAGATGTCGATAACGCGCCGAGCGTCACGCCCTGATAAATCTTGACGTGCTCGCCGATCTCCGTCGTCTCGCCAATGACGATACCTGTGCCATGGTCGATCATGAAATATTTGCCGATGGTCGCTCCCGGATTGATATCGATACCCGTCTTGCTGTGTGCGAGTTCCGTCATGATGCGGGGAATCACCGGCACCTGCAGCTGATAGAGAACATGAGCGAAACGATAAATCGTGATGGCATAAAGCCCAGGATAAGCAAATATGATCTCATCCGCACTCTCCGCCGCGGGATCGCCATCGAATACCGCGGCAACATCCGTCGCGAGATATTCTCGGATGGAGGGAATCTGCTGCAGAAACTTCAGCGTGATCCGCTGAGACTGTTCTCTCGTCTCTTCCAATTTCTTATCATCCGAGGCCTTCCCATAGCGCAGCGCGATGGAAATCTGCTTGTTCAACCGAAACGCTACATCCTCGATGACCATGGACAGATTGTTGCGGATGTCATAGATCCGATAGTGCTTATCCTTAGAAAACCCTGGATAGGCAATGCGCACGAGTTCATTGATCAACTCAAAGATCACTTTCGTATCGGGCTGGTTGAATACATCGAGTTTATCAATCGACCGGCCCTGATCGTAATCAGCAAGAATCGCTTGCGTCGTTTCGTGGATTGCGGGAGAAATCAAGTCTTTCATTTTCATGCACCTGCTTTTCAATCATTACAGCCAAACATCCGTTCACGACGGATCATCATATTGGAAGCGATAGCCAACGCCGCGCACCGTCTCAATCGCATCAGCAATATCGGGAGCGGCCGCGAGCTTGCTGCGCAAATGGCGCACATGCACATCGACCGTCCGTGTGTCGCCATAATACTCATACCCCCAGATGCGTGTCAACAGCTCATCGCGCGAGTATGCCCGACCAATATGTGTCAGGAAGAGCTTCAAGAGTTCATATTCCTTAGGCGTCAGAGACAGTTCCTTCCCCTTCAGCTTGACACTGTACGCAGCAAAATCCATCATCAGATCGCCGAGGCGAAGCGCGAGCTGTTGTTCATGTTGCTTTGGCTGACTGCGTCTCTGCACCGCCTTGATGCGGGCCAAAAGCTCGCGCATCGAAAATGGCTTGGCGAGGTAATCATCTGCACCGAGCTCCAATCCCAAGACCGTGTCAATCTCCTCAGCCTTCGCCGTCAGCATGATGATGGGGATATCCTTTGTCTTCTCGGCCGATTTCAAGCGCCGACAGACTTCAAAGCCGTCAAGCTTCGGCAGCATGAGATCCAGAAGAATGAAGTCTGCCTGCGGCGCTTTCGCCATCGCTTCTGCGCCGTCAGCCGCTGTCAATACCTCATACCCATGCCGGATCAGCTGGAGCGTCAGAAGCTCACGAATGGAATCATCATCATCCACAGCAAGTATTTTCACTGCTCTCCCTCCTGTTTTTCCAGGTGATAAAACTCTACCATATCGTGTATTCTATGAATCTCTTCTCTCGAAAGGTGCTGCGAGCGCCCCAGGCCGCTCTCCTGCTGATAATAGCGTAGCGATACATGCTGTGAGGCACCAATCTCCTCCAGCAGCGACTCTTCCTCCCTCGTTGCCGTATGAACGTAGTTCTCGGCAAGGTCCTGGGCGTCCATCGCCATCTTATCCCTGCGATCCCGCGAGGAAAAAAACAGCGTATGCACACCGCTGTCCGTTGTGATCTCAAGGGCATCGCCGTGAATCCACGCCGTCTTCTGCGCATCATCAATATCATAAAAATAGTACACATCGAATTTCAGCTCATACGCCATACCATCTGAAACAACGAACGGTCGCAAGTACACACCCGGCTCCGGCTTTTTGGGATAGTCGAACGTATAAAGCGTGATCCCCTTGCGGTCAACACACTTCATTTCACTGCGCAGTGCGTCCGCCCGCTGCTGCCTGGCAGCACCTGCCGATTTTTTCTCCGCGGCTTTCCCCGACGCCGGCGCTGTATCACTCGCTTTCAGTGCTGGCGGCGGCGCCTTTTTCGTGGTATCTCCCAGATAAAGATAAACACCTGCGCCTGCCGCAATCATGAGCAGATAAACACACAACGCAATGACGATGATTCTCCGCATATCCTCGCTCCTCACCTATGCGGGTTCCTCCCCTGCATACGGAGAATATTATATCAGAGAACCGCTGATATGAAAACAGCACCGACGCGATGATTTCCTGAAACCCATGCAACATTTGGCGAAGAACCTAACGCATGATCCACCGCACAAAAAAGAGCCCCCAAAGGGGGCTCTTTGCTATGATGAGCAAATGGCGCAGAATCAGAGCTGCGGGCCGGCTGCTACGAGAGCCTTGCCTGCTGCCGTATCCGTGTACTTCTTGGCGAAGTTGTCGATGAACATCTGAGCGAGGTGCTTTGCGCGCGCATCCCACTCGGACGCATCCTTGTAATCCCACTTGGACTTGGAAGGATCCTTGTACGTATCCTTCGGATCGAGGACCTCCGTCGCAACACCTTCGAGCTTCGTCGGAATCTCGAGGTTGAAGTACGGGATCTTCTTCGTCGGAGCTTCCGTGATGGCACCGCTGTGGATGGCGTCAATGATGCCGCGCGTATCCTTGATGGAGATGCGCTTGCCATAGCCGTTCCAGCCCGTGTTGACGAGATATGCCTTCGTGCCGTTCGCCTTGACGCGCTTTACGAGCTCCTCAGCATACTTCGTCGGCGGCAGCTCGAGGAATGCCTGGCCGAAGCAAGCGGAGAACGTCGGCGTCGGCTCCGTGATGCCGCGCTCCGTACCAGCGAGCTTGGACGTGAAGCCAGAAAGGAAGTAGTACTGCATCTGCTCCGGCGTCAGGATGGAAACCGGCGGCAGCACACCGAACGCATCTGCTGCGAGGAAGATAACGCTCTTCGCGGCCGGTGCAGCGCTGCGGTCGTTGACGAAATCCTTGACCGTGCTCTTGATGTGATCGATCGGATAAGACACACGCGTGTTCTCCGTGATGGATTTATCCGCAAAGTCGATCTTGCCGTTCTCGTCGAGCACGACGTTCTCGAGGAGTGCGTTGCGCTTGATGGCGCCGTAGATATCCGGCTCGGACTCCATATCGAGATTGATGACCTTTGCGTAGCAGCCGCCCTCGAAGTTGAAGATGCCGTCATCATCCCAGCCGTGCTCGTCATCGCCGATGAGCAGGCGCTTCGGATCCGTGGAGAGCGTCGTCTTGCCCGTGCCGGAAAGGCCGAAGAAGATGGCCGTATTCTTGCCCTGCTTGTCCGTGTTGGCGGAACAATGCATCGCAGCGATGCCCTTGAGCGGGAGGAAGTAGTTCATCATGGAGAACATGCCCTTCTTCATCTCGCCGCCGTACCAAGTGTTGATGATGACCTGCTGGCGCTCCGTAAGGTTGAAAACGACAGCCGTATCGGAATGCAGACCAAGTTCCTTGTAGTTCTCGACCTTTGCCTTGGAGGCATTGAACACGACGAAGTCCGGCTTGAAGTTCTCGAGCTCTTCCTCAGTCGGCTTGATGAACATGTTCGTCACGAAATGAGCCTGCCAAGCAACCTCAACGATGAAACGAACTGCCATGCGCGTGTCCTTGTTCGCGCCGCAGAAACCATCAACGACGAAGAGGCGCTTATTGGAAAGCTCTTTCTTTGCGATATCCTTAACAGCAGCCCAAGCCTCTTTCGTGGCCTTGTGGTTATCATTATGGTATGCGTCGCTATCCCACCAAACCGTGTCATGGGACGTCTCATCATCGACGATGAATTTGTCCTTCGGGGAACGGCCCGTGAAGATACCGGTCTTAACATCAACGGCACCCAGCTCAGAGACCTGACCCTTCTCGTAACCCGTCAGGCCATCCTTCGTCTCTTCCTCGAAGAGAACCTTGTAAGAAGGATTGTGGAGGATTTCCGTTACGCCAGTGATTCCATACTGGCTAAGATCGACATTTGCCATTTGCTTTCAACCTCTTTCATTGAAAATCAACTAGTGCCCTCGCGGGAGTCTGCCTTCTTGTGGTTTTCTCCCCACACCGGTATTATCTTAACTTATCGTGTCATAAATGTCAAGGATTTCACAAGCTCGCTTGATTCGCTCATATAATGCATATTTCATTCATATCCGCGCGCAAACGCACATTATATAGCACAAACTAAAGTTTTATTCTGCTCGATTATGTTGTTATATTTCGGAAATGTTATAGTTGTTTCGACTGCGGTCTTATTTATTCCTTATTGTTTCGCAAACGCAGCGACAAAATTTTTCATCTCGTCGCGGGCGCATACATCGTGATGGCGCACCGCCTTGTCCCGCAGAGAAGCCAGGCCACGGGGAATCGGATTGTCATTGAGCTCCTGCAGCTTGTCGAGCATGGAAAACTCATCCATGCCATCGGTCGAGACGCCGAGTGCTGTCAGGACGCTCCCGTTGAATTTATACGGGCTAGCTGTCGAGACAACGACCATCTCCCGCCGATCTGCGGTCTGCTTTTGATAATTCTCTGCGACACACCACGCGACAGCTGTGTGGGTATCCGGGATATAGTGCTTCGTCTCATAGGCCTTTCTGATGGTCGCTTTCGTTGCTTCATCATCCGCCCAATCAGCCCAGAAGGTCTTCTGGATATTCGCCAGCAACTCTTTGCTGATGGTGTAGCTCCCTTGCTCCGCCAGCTGCCGCATCCAGGCTGCGACCTGTTCCGCGTTCCCCGCTGCATGATAGAGCAAGCGCTCCAGATTACTCGAGATCAGGATATCCATGGAAGGCGTGATGGTCTTGAAGAACTCGCGCTTGCGATTATACGTCCCTGTGCGCAGGAACTCCGTCAGGACATTATTTCGGTTGGAGGCACAGATCAGGCGGCCGACCGGCAAACCCATGCGCTTCGCGTAATATCCCGCAAGGATATCGCCGAAGTTCCCTGTCGGCACGCAGAAATTCACCTCGTCGCCATACGCGATGCGTCCCGCCGCGAGCAAATCCGCATACGCACTAAAATAATAGACGATCTGCGGCACGAGACGACCCCAGTTGATGGAATTTGCAGAGGAAAGCTTCACGCCATGCGACGCGAGCTCTTCGCCAAACGCCGCATCACTGAAGATACGCTTCACGCCGCTCTGCGCGTCATCGAAGTTGCCGCGCACGGCCGTGACATTCACATTGCCGCCTTCCTGCGTCAGCATCTGCAGGCCCTGGATCCGGCTGACACCGCCCTGTGGGTAGAACACCATGATCTTCGTCTGCGCGACATCGCGGAATCCTTCGAGCGCCGCTTTTCCCGTGTCACCCGACGTCGCTACGAGAATCAGAACATCCGCCGTTTCTCCCGTCTTCGCGAGAGCCGTCTGCAGCAGCTGCGGCAGGAGCTGCAGCGCCATATCCTTGAAAGCGCTCGTCGGACCGTGCCAGAGTTCCAGCACGCTGCAGTCATCAAACATTTTCGTAGGCGCCTTGCGCTCCGTATCGAATTTTCCCATGCCATAGGCACGCGTCACACAGCCGCACAACTCTTCTTCGGTGTAGTCCGTGAGGAATTGCTGCAGGACAGCCACCGCACGCTCCTCATAAGAAAGGGAAACCAGTCCTTGGATGAATGCCGCATCCACATCAGGAAGTTCCTCTGGAACGAAGAGACCACCATTGGCCGACAGCCCCTGAATGATTGCCTCGGCAGAGGAAAGCCTCTCCCCGCCGCCGCGCGTACTGATATACTTCAAAAAAATCGCCTCTCTTTTATAATGATAGGAAATATGGTAGAATGATTCCATCATCCTGCGTCCCAGCCCACAGTTTCTGGCACAGGTGCAGCCGACGCTGTCCGTACAAAATGGCATCGCATCTTAGCGACGCACAATGTCAAACGCAGTGCGTACGATCCTCCACGCTGATGATCCCGCACAAATGGCGTCTCCCAGGGGATAGACAGCTACTATTATAACATCTGTAAAAATGTAACTCAAGAGGTGTATTTCTATGTTGAACATTGCGATGGCACAGATGAAGGTTTCGCCCGGTCACCCAGATAAAAACGCGGAACGTATGCTGCAGATGATCGCTGAAGCCAAGCAAAAGAAGGCTGATGTCATCATCTTTCCGGAGATGTGCATCCCGGGATACCTGCTCGGCGATACATGGGAGCAGCCCGCTTTCCTGCGCGACTGCGAGAGCTACGGCGCCGACATCATCCGAGCTGCCGAGGGCATTGTCATCCTGTTCGGCAACGTTGCCATCGACTGGGAAAAGAAGAACAATGACGGCCGCGTGCGCAAATACAATGCACTCTTCTGCGCCCAGAATGGTCGTCTCATCGCACCGGACAACATGCCGTACCCCTTTATCATCAAGACGCTGCTGCCAAACTATCGTGAGTTCGATGATACCCGTCATTTTTTCAGCCTCCAGAAGCTCGCGCGGGAGATCGGCACGACGGCGGAGCGTCTCCTCTCCCCGCTGACGCTCGACATCCACGGAGAGCGGTATCGCATCGGCGGTCTGCTCTGCGAGGACGGCTGGAGCGACGACTACAGCCTGACGCCGCTCACTGAGCTCAATCGCCACCACGATATCGACTTCTTCGTCAACATATCCGCCTCCCCCTATACGCTGGGCAAGAACGAGAAACGCAACCGCGTCTTCGGCGCGGAAGCGAAGGCTGCGCATACGCCGCTTTTCTACGTCAACAACATCGGCCTGCAGAACAACGGCAAGACCATCTACACCTTCGATGGTTCCAGTACTGTCTATAACGCGAACGGGCGCGTCATCAGCGTCTGCCCTGCTTACGAGGAAACACTATGCTGCACAGAGCTTGCGCATATTGACGCACTGCCGGAGGTCACGCAGGAACACGCGCCTGCCATCGCGCATATCTACCGGGCACTCACCTATGGCATCCGCGAATTCCTCGCTGGCATCCACATGAAGAAAGTCGTGATCGGGATCTCGGGCGGCATCGATTCCGCGGTGGCCGCTGCGCTCTATGCCAAGATCATCTCCCCGGAGAATCTATTGCTCGTCAATATGCCGAGCGTCTTCAACTCAAAGACAACGCGCAGCCTCTCCGAACAACTGGCGGAGAATCTCGGCTGTCAGTATATGATTGTCCCTATCCAGGAATCTGTCGAACTTACCAAAGAGCAGCTGGAAACACTCCCCGTTACCAATCTCGCAGACAAGTCAGCACATCACCTGCACGTTTCATCCTTTGTCATGGAGAACATCCAGGCGCGTGACCGCAGCGCGCGCGTTCTTGCAGGCGCCGCGGCCGCCTTCGGGGGCGGCTTCACCTGCAATGCCAACAAAGCGGAGACGACGGTAGGCTACTCCACGCTCTATGGCGATCAGTCGGGATTCCTCGCGGCGCTTGCTGATCTTTGGAAGCACCAGGTCTACGATCTCGCACACTACCTGAACGATACCGTCTACGGCCGGGAAGTCATCCCGCAAGGCATCATCGATATCGTTCCGAGCGCAGAGCTCTCCAGCGCGCAGAATGTAGATGAGGGAAAGGGCGATCCTATCCGTTATCCGTATCACGATTATCTCTTCCGTTCCTTCATCGAGCGCTGGCAAAAGGCCACGCCGGAGGATCTGCTGACCTGGTATACACAGGGAACGGTCGAGGAAAACCTCGGCTGTGCCCCTGGCCTCGTGCAGGAATATTTTCCTACTGCCCAGGCGTTCATCGAGGATCTCGAACGTTGGTGGAACCTCTTCTCTGGCATGGCCATCGCCAAGCGCATCCAGGCGCCCCCCATCCTCGCTGTGAGCCGCCGCGCCTATGGCTTCGATCACAGGGAAGCGCAGGACGGCCCGTACTACACGCGGAAATACCGCGAACTCAAAGCGAAACTGCTGTATCACAGCGACACCCTGCCAACAAGTGCATCCCCATCCTTCTAGACAAAGAAAGCTGTGCAAAAGCAATGCTTTTGCACAGCTTTCTTACGTTATGAGGCGTTTCTACTTCTCTCATCATGCATCCCCTTCGGAGGTATTTATGTTTACATCCCCTGTCATCGGCATCATCGCCGAGTACAATCCCTTCCATAACGGCCACGCCTATCAGATCAGACGCGTCAAAGCACAATTTCCCAAGGCACAGATCGTCACCATCATGAGTGGCAGCTTCACACAACGCGGAGAAGCTGCCGTCCTCGACAAATGGCAGCGCGCTGAGCTCGCCGTCGAGAACGGCAGCGACCTCGTACTAGAACTCCCCTATGCCTTCGCCTGCCGTAGCGCCCAACACTTCGCCACAGGCGGCGTCAGGATGCTCTCTGCTCTCGGCTGTGCGACACATCTCGCCTTCGGTGCAGAAACAGACCATCTCGCCACACTCTCAGCCATTGCGCACGCCATCGATTCGCCTGAGATCCAAGTAGCACTTCATACGGGAATCACGGACGGCCTCCCGTATGCCGCGGCACTCACTTCAGCACTCGCCGCATCTTTCCCAGACTGTGGCGACCTCATGCGCCAGCCAAACAACATCCTCGCCATCGAATACCTGCGCACAATCAGCCAGTTCGCCCCCGGCCTGCAGCCCCTCCTCATTCCGCGCTGCGGCGCTGGCTATCATGAACAGGCACTTTCCTGTCGCTATGCCAGCGCTTCAGGAATCCGTTCGGAGCTCGCACATGCGAATCCATCAACATCTTCTGCCACAACCGCCCCGGATTGGAAAGCGCTTGCCGATGTCATGCCGCAAAACACGCTCGATATGCTGAAAAGTATTTTCCCATCGCGCTACCCACAGCAAGAGTTTCTGTATCGCGCATTGCTCGCCAGATTGCACGTGATGGCGGAGTGCGACTTGCAAGATACCGCTGACATGCGCGAAGGACTGGAGCATCGCTTGCTCCGCGCTGTCCGCATCGCCGCCAGCTGGCAGGAATGTCTTTATCACCTGGGTACGCGGCGCTATCCTTTCAGCAGCCTCTCACGCATACTACTCCATATCCTCATGGGCTTCACAAAAGAAGAAGCCGAACATTGCGCCGCCTGCGGTCCAGCCTATCTGCGGTTGCTTGCCGTGAAAGCAGGCTCCGGCACCTCCTTGCTGCATGCTGCCAAGCGCACTGCGTACCTGCCCATCCTCACGAAAATCGGTAAGTACCTGAATGACAAAGAGCGGCGAAAGCCTCTGAAAGACTTATCGCCGCTCCAACGCATGTTATGTTTGGATCTGCGCGCCACCGAACTGCGCGAACTCACACTGCCACAGCCCGATCTCTCCAGCCGCGACTATCTCGAATCTCCCCGCATCTGCACGCATCACATAGAAAAAACATCTGAACTGCCGATTAGGTAAAGCAGAAAACCTGCACAGCCCGCGGCACTGTCTCTACTTTGAGCGGCAGTGCCGGCCCTGCCTCACCGTCGAGATCGCTTACCAGCAGCGCATCCGATGTCACCTCGAAGCTGCTCGCCTGGATATGCAGTATGTGCGGATTCTCCAGCACAGAATGACCGGATAGCAACTCGGTACCCACGCGCATGAGCTGTGGTACATTCCCTTTGCGGATGGCCAGAAAATCCAGCTTTCCATCATCAATAGCAGCGCAGGGGGCAACATCATGCAGGCTCGCTACTGTTGCACTGTTGACGATGACGAAAAGATAGCCGTCGAAGTCATATTCCCTGCCATCCGCTTTCACATGGAACTGCATGGCACGCATCTTGGGCAGCTCGCCAATGCCGCGCAAATAATACGCGAATTTTCCCAACGCATTCTTGAGACGTGAGGGCACCTCATGCGCAATGCCCGTCATCATCCCAGCACTTGCAACATTGATGAAATATTCCTCCCCCACGCGCCCGAGGTCGACCGCGCGCGTGCTGCCTGCGGCGATGGCATCGAAATACGCATCGAAATCGTCATTGATGTGCAGATACGTTGCGAAGTCATTCGACGTGCCGCTGCCAATGATGCCGATAGGCAGGGAAATCCCGTGCTGCATCACGAGATTCACAATCTCATGCACCGTGCCATCACCACCGGCCGCGATAATGCCATCCGGCGCGGCCTCACGGACAAACTCATGAAAATGGTGGTTATGCCGCAGCGTGCGATACGGAATCACCATGCAGTTGCGCTTCTGAAATTCCTTGATGATCCAGTCTAGTTTCCGCTTGAACGCCGCATGCCCAGACACAGGATTATAAGCGAGAACAAGACGTTTCATTTTTTTACATCCTCCTGTGCCGCATCCGCTGCTGTATCTTTTTTCACCTTGAACACGCCGATGGCGCGCAAAAAACGGATGCTGTAGCGACCGATCATAGGAATCCGCTGCATATCCTCCTCCAAAATGCCGCCGATGAGAATCATCACGAAAATATAGACAAAGCAACCGAAGAATACAGCCCCGAACGTCGAAACAGCGCCAATGCCCCACCAGCTCAAGGTGAAATCATAGAACCCCTTGACCGCCACGGCCATTACCGCAGACGAGGCGATTGTCTTGATCAGCTGCGGCACCTCCATACGGTACCCGATAAACTTGTAAATAAAAAAGAGGTTGATGATTGCCGCGACACCCATATCAGCCGCTGTAGCCCAGGCGGAACCCATGATGCCCAGCCAGGGGATCGCCGTGAGGTTCCAGTTCAGGAAAACCTTCGCCGCTGCAGCCAAGATCATATTCACCATCGGAATCGTCGGATGACCAAGTCCCTGGAGGATGGCTGTCGATACCTGGTGCAAGCCGAGCAGGACAATCGAAAACGCTGAAATCATCACCGCCGGTCCCGCGCCAGGTGCATTATATATCAAAGAAGCAATCGGTGTCGCGAGGACAAAGACGACCACGAAGGCAGGGAAGCAGACGAAATTGGAAATGCGGACAGACGCTGCCGTCTGCGTGTAGACACGTCCCATCTGCTTGAGCGCACGCGCCTCAGAGATGATCGGCACAATGCTCATGGCCATGGAGGCCGTGAGGATGGTCGAGAGATTGACCAGCGGCACCGCCATGCCCGTGAGATAGCCGAACAGCTCCGTCGCCTCATTAACGCTGTACCCGGCGACCTCCAAGCGCTGTGGCACAATCATAAGGTCGAGGTTCGAGACGACTGGCAACATGAGGCTGGAGGCGGAAACCGGCAGAGAGAGCATGAAGATGCGTTTCATGATCTTCGCGGCCGACTCCTGCCCCTGCCCAGGCGGCGCAAGCTCTTTTCCGTAGTCACGCTCGATATCGCGATCGAGCTTCCAATGGAAGTAAACGAGGACGATGAGTCCCGTCACCGCTCCCGCGAGCGCACCGAGCGATGCGCCCGCTGCCGCGTAATCAAGTCCCCACGGCAACAGGAGATCGGCGAGCAGAATCATCGTGACCACGCGGAAAATCTGCTCGACAATCTGGGAAACAGCCGTCGGCGTCATCCGCTGCCACCCCTGCAGATAGCCGCGGGAGCTCGCCAGCAACGTCACGAAGAAGACCGTCGGCGCCAGCACCTGTACTGCCATCTTCGCGCGCGCATCGCGGATAAAATGAAAATCAATCAGCCAATCTGCCGCAAAAAAAGTCAACAAGGAAAAAATGATACCCGTAAGCAACATGAAGGTCATCGAAATGCGGAAGACCCGCTTAGCCCCCCAGATATCCTTAAGCGCCACACGCTCCGCTGTAATGATGGAAATCGCCACCGGCACACCGGCCTGGGAAACTGTCATCGCGAGAAAATAAATAGGAAACGCCATCTGGTAAAGGCCGATGCCTTCGCCGCCCAGAATACGCGAAACAAAAATCCAATTCAAGGAACCGATAACCTTGACGACAAAACCGGCAATCGTGAGGATGAACGTCCCCTTCAGGAACGATTCGCCCTTGCTCGATTTCTGTTCAAGTGACTCTTGTGTATTGATGAAAAACACCGCCCTGTATCGCGCAGGCTCCTAGCCTGAAATTTGCAAAATAACGAGAACCTTATATGAGATCACTGAGCAATCATAGGATGAATGAACTCCATAAACCCTGTTCTCCCAGTCCCCGACCTTTGAATTATATCATGCAAGCTATCAGGTTTCCAGTAAAAATTCCCGCATGACTACAAAAGCCCTAAAGCCTTTCCTAAATCAAACGTGATATAATATACATTGACCTTGAAAGAACCATGCAACTCGAATGTATGATACTTCCCAAAGGAGGATGACCGCTTATGCAACACTCGCGCCACTTCTTATTGATGTTCCTGTCTCTGCTTTTCCTGCTCATTCCTCCTGCCGTAGCCATATCGGCGCCGCAAAAGCCAACGGTCAGCGCCGATACCACCACATTTGACGAAAATACTGGCCGATACCATCTCACGGGCCATGTCACAGTCATCTTCGACAACCGCATCACACAGATGGACGACGCGCAGGTCAGCGCAACGGAACTTGAGATCTGGGGCCAAGGCAACGTGCAAATGCATGTTGGCGATGACATCTACTTCACAGCGGATGCCGTCTGCCTCGAAGGCTTCACGCCAGCCGCCGTGCTCTTTGGCCGTGTCGCGTTGCAGCACCCCGGCCTCATCATCCGCGCGGAAAGCGCGAGCTGCAACTGGAACGAGCACACGGTGACGTTCTACGGACACGTCGTCTGTATCGAAAAAGGGAAAGAAACAGTTGCGGAAACATTAACCTACGACATGGAAGAAAACAGGATCAAGTGAAAAGACGCTCTATGCGGCGCACGGCCTCCGGCATGCGCGCTTCTTCAACGCTCGAGTAATCGAGCACGAAGAGGTGCTGCAGGTCGGAGATTTTTTCTTTTGCGGCCAGCTCCGGCATCGTATAGTAACTCGAAAGCGACTGCATATGGATGCCCTGCGCAGCGAGGCGTTTTGCAATCGTTTCGTCATTGCCCGCGTGATGGAACCTCACGAGGAAATGCAGGCCCGAGCCGTGCTCGATGATTTCCATACGCTGTGCGAAACGGCTCTTGCGCAGCAGGGAAAGCAGTTGCTCCCGCCGCTTGCGGTAGAGCGTCCGCATGCGGTTGATATGCTTCTCAAACGCCCCGCTCTCGATGAAGCGTGCGAGCGTATACTGCTCAAAATTGGAAACCGTGCAACTGTAAAAATTCAGCCGCGCCGCGAAAGGCGCTACCAGGCGTTGCGGCAGGACAAGGTAGCTGATACGGATGGTGGGCGTCAGGCTCTTGGAAAAGGTATTCATATAAATGACGCGGCCCTCAACATCAATTCCCATCAATGTGGGAATCGGACGTCCTGTGAGACGAAACTCGCTATCATAATCATCCTCGATGATATAGCGGTCCGAGGAAGCCGCCGCCCAGCCGAGCAGCTCATAGCGGCGACTAACCGGCATGATGATGCCGGTAGGGAAATGATGAGACGGACTGATATGGAGAATCTGGGCCTCTTTCGCGCAAAGCTCATCCGGTCTGACGCCCGCATCATCAAGCCCCGCCAATACGCAGCGAGCACCGCAGCTCTCATAAATCCTGCGGATGCGCCCGTACCCAGGATTCTCCACGCAGAAACATTTCTCTCTCCCAAAGAACTGCACGAGCAGGCCGTATAGATACTCCGTCCCTGCGCCTACGACGATCTGATCCGGCGCTACCTTGAGCCCGCGGAAATGCGCAAGGTGCGAGGCAATCGCTGCTCGCAGGCGATAGACACCAAAACCTGGGGAGCGCTCGATCAGTGCGGCCGCATCCTCTGCGACAACCTGGCGCAGGAGTTTCGTCCACGTCGTAAAAGGGAAGTTCTCGGCATTGACGCCGCCCTCGGCAAAGTCGACGAAATAGGCAGGCGGCGCAGTATCGGCCAGCGCGGCGACTGGTTTCTCTGACGGCGCAGACCTGGCCACTGCCGCCTGCTCCTTCTGTATGACGCGCGCAGCCTCCGTCACATAGAACCCGCGCTTCGGCAGAGATTTGCAATATCCCTCTGCCGTCAGCTGCCCATACGCTCCTTCCACCGTAATGGTACTGATGCCTAACTGACGGGCCAGCGCCCGCTTCGAGGGCAGTTTTTCACCGACCTGCAGGCGTCCCTCTTCTATGTCCTTGCGAATACAGCGATAGAGATATTCATAGAGCGGCATCTTGCCGAGCTTGTCAAACGAATACGTCAGCATAAAGATCTCCTCCAGAACATGACGCGAACGTCAATTTCCCACCGTCTCATTCACGAGATTGAGATGATCCGCCAATTCATCGAGAAAAGCGCGCGCCGTCTTTTCCGAGATGCGCGCTTCCCCATCATGCGCAATGACTGCCTGCCGCGCGGCGAGGAACGATGTTTGCTGCGCGGCGGTCATCTTGCCGTTCCTGCGTGCAGCCAACAGGGTAAGGCCCAAGCGATCAGCCCGCACAATACGCTGCAGCTGCAAAAGCTGCGGCCGACATTCTGCGAGCTGCGTGCCGGGAAGTTCCAGCAGCAGCTTCTCTGTGGCCATCTCTATCTGTGCCAGCCTGTCATCGAGGCGCTGTACGCGAAGGCGAAGCAAGACACCGCGCGGATAACTCTGCCAAAGCGCATCCATCTCCTGCCGCAGAGCCGGCGCATCGCTGCGTCCAATGTCAGCCCAGCTCGTCTCCAAATGCTGCGCGTGTTCCGCAACCGTCATCATCGCGGGCGCAAGACTGCCGTACTGACGCTCTACGGCCTCCTGCCACGCCGTCTGCGGCTCGTAATGAGATGGATGATTCGCCAAGGACGCCGCTGTCGCCAGCGAAATGCGCGACATCTGCTCATGCCTCATGGGATTGAAAAAAACGGCTGGCACCCCCTTGAGCGGCAAATTCTCCACGGGACCGAGCGCCAGATTCGTTTCCTTGTAATCCGTGACAGGATAATTCCACCAGATGCCGAGCGGCCTGCTGTAAATCCCCTCTGCCGCCTGGTACTCCTCCGCCGTAAGATTTCCCTTCACGACGCCTTCTCCTGTATAAAGCACGAGGATATCCGGTGACAGCAACTTGGAAAACGAGGCGGTATACGGTTTGACCACCCCCGCTGCATCAACCATATCCGCGCGGAAGTACTCCGTCGGTACCGTGAGGATCGCACCGATATCATGATGGCGCGCCCGCAGCCGCGCAGAGACTGCGTTGAGGAATGCCGCCTGCCCCGG
>Ga0256404_1003183_pt1 | contig 34185 bp, 19 predicted proteins | sample RumenRJG_01DNA_FD_185990 | JGI IMG/M metagenome (GOLD analysis project Ga0256404, IMG submission 185990) | Bovine rumen microbial communities from Lethbridge, Alberta, Canada - RJG_01 | ecosystem: Host-associated > Mammals > Digestive system > Stomach > Rumen | place: Canada: Alberta | collected... | reverse complement strand
GCGAGGAGAACGCGAAGCGGACTCACCACCCAGACTCCTCCACAAAACAACAATAGGCTTTAGCCTAAGCGCTGAGGATGAGATTTTCCTTTTAATCATCATCCACGGAAAAATTCAACTGGTCCCACAATTCACAATTGGCTGGCACGGCGGCGTAATTCAATACCCATTCCTAACCCCAAGCCCCCCTAACCTCAAGACCCACCCCCTTCCCCTCCCTTCAGAGGGAGGGGAGCGAGAATCAGTGTGCCTGCTGTAGGAGGGTCGTCATTCCTGACAACCAAGCAAGAGAAGGCGGACCTCCTATGCCCTCCGAAGGGACGCATTAATGGCTTTTTTAAACATTGAATGTCCATTAATCTTCCACGAATGAACTATAAATATTATTATTCATGAGCCATTTATGATCATTTATGGACATTAGTGTAGAAAAACTAAAATGTTGGTTATTCGTCATCGTTCTTTATTCTCTTGAGAAACGTTTATAGGAAGGTCGTTATGGATTGCCCCCTATTTGCTCCTCCCCTCCCTTTGTAGGGAGGGGTTTGGGGTGGGTCTTCGGTTTTGGTGGGTCTTCTATCCCCTTTCTTTCTTGGCCGTCAGGAATGACGGCCCTCCTATGCCCTCCGAAGGGACCCATTTTTAGATATTCAAGCCTCTTTTTATTAACATTGAATGTCCATTAATCTTCCACGAATGAACCATAAATATTATTATTCATGAACCATTTATGATTATTAGTGGACATTCGTGTTAAAAAACAAAGATGCTTATTTATTCGTCATTATTTTTTATTCTGCGAAGCGGAGCGTTAGGCTAATTCATAATTGGTGACGGGGTGGTGTCTATCTTTCCAAGTAATGTCGTTTATTCGTCTTTATTCTTTATTCCACGAAGCGGTGCGTTAAATAAAACTGATGTTCGTCGTCTCTTCTTCGATTATTGCTTTTATCTCCCGTTGAACTTAGTGGCACACTCAGCAGAAATCATCCAATTAATTTGTAGACCTAATGAAAAAACTTTATATTTGCACCATCAAGAAAATCCATTACTATGCGTGATATCCTTATATGTCTTTTGTTGATCATATCTTCTTGGTTCTCTACTGCCAATGCCCAGGAGCCAGGCGTGAGTCGACAACTTGCCCAAGAGCGTGCGCGACGAGTGAGCGATGTTGGCTACAAGTTGCATTTCAGCATCCCAACTTTGCTTCAAGAGAAAGTGCGCGGTCGAGCTGAGATTCGTTTCAAGTTGACGGATGCCGCTGATGACATGTGGCTGGACTTTTGCGGTGATGTAGTCGACAAGACCATGACGATAAACGGCAAGCATGTAGACACCCATTGGGCCAATCAGCATATCTTGCTGTCTCGTTATTCCCTTTCCAAAGGAGAAAACCGAGTGGAGATCTCGTTCACTTCAGCCGACAAAAGTCTCAACCGCCATGCAGACTTTCTCTATACGCTCTTCGTTCCGGCCAATGCCCGCAGCGTTTTCCCCTGTTTCGATCAGCCCGACCTGAAGGCACTGTTCGCTGTTGACCTTGACATGCCACAGGGGTGGACATCGCTGACGAGCGACAGCACGCATCTCCTGCCTACCTATCTGTTTAGTTTTGTGGCCGGAAAGTTCCAGCGGCAGACGGTAGTCCGCGACGGTCGTGAGCTCACCGCCCTTTACCGCGAGACCGATCCGAAGAAGGTGGCTCAGCTCGACAAATGTTTCGATGAGGCTGCCTTGTCGCTCCGCTGGCTCGAAACGTATACCGGCATTCCTTATCCCTTCTCCCGTTATGGTTTTGTTGTCCTGCCCGGCTATCAGTTTGGCGGTATGGAGCATCCCGGTGCCATACAGTTCACCGACCGCGAGATATTTCTTGGTGAGAAGCCCACGCCCGACGAGGAACTCACCCGACTGGAACTCATCGCCCACGAGACGTCCCACATGTGGTTTGGCGACCTGGTGACGATGCGGTGGTTCAACGATGTGTGGACAAAAGAGGTCTTTGCCAATTTCCTTGCCAGCAAAATCTCGCGCGAGCAGTTCCCGGATATCAACCACGACCTCAACTTCCTCAAGGCTTATCAAATGCGGGCTCTCTCCACCGACCGCACGCCCGGCACTCATCCCATACAGCAACCTCTTGACAACCTGCGCGATGCGGGATTGCTCTATGGCAATATCATCTACGACAAGGCTCCCGTCATGATGCGCAAACTGGAACAGCTCATGGGCGCCGAGGCCTTCCGTCGCGGACTGCAGGCTTATCTGCGGTGCTTCGCCTACAGCAATGCCACTTGGGATGACCTCATCGCCTTGCTCGACGGCGTGGCTCCGCAGGCAGATCTGAATGCGTTCTCCGAGGTGTGGGTCAAGCAGAAGGGATTGCCCGACATCACTTGCCGGTCCGTGGCTGAGGGGGTAGAGGTGAAACAGCGCGACCGCTATGGGCGCGGACTGGTGTGGCCGCAGCAGTTCGGTGTGGCTGTCGCGGTGCGGGATTCGCTCGTCAATGTCGTCGATACGCTGACCGATACACTGTCGGTGGTTAAGGTTCCCTCGCGGTCCGACATCACCATCCCTAACTATGACGGTTCGGGATATGGCCGCTTCCTGTATTCGCAAGAACAGATCCGTTACCTCATGGAGCGCTTCGACAAGTTGCCCGACCTGAACCGGATGGCGGCTTTGATGAATCTCTATGAGAACTTTCTCGACCACAGAATCAGTCCCGAGGAATATTTCGAGTTCATTAGGAGGGAGTTGACCGGTGAGCGCAATGCTCTCGTAGCTTCCACTATGGCCCGCCAGTTGGCTGCAGTGAAATGGTATTCGAAAGGTGACGGGCGCCACGCCATCGACCGCTTCCAATGGTCGCTCTGTCAGCATCATCCCTTGACTTCGCTCCGTCTGCAAGTGCTGCGCAGTCTTGGCACAACCGTTACGGATTCCCTCACGATGCGGCAAGTGCGCGATCTATGGTCGGCTCATAGTGACAGTCTGCTGACCGAACACGACTACACGCAGATGGCCTACCATCTCGCGCTGCTCAGCCCCAGTGAGTCTTCAGTTATCTTGACTCGACAGCGCGAAAGACTGCATACCGCCGACGAGCGGAACGAGTTCGATTACGTATCGCGCGGTTGTACGCCCGATACCGTCGAGCAGCGCCGTCTCTTCTACAGTCTGGTTCCCAGCGAGGGCAGACGTGTGGAACCCTGGGCGCGACAGTTGCTCGCCTTGCTGTGCGACGAGAGTCGTGAGACGCAGGCCAACACGTATCTGCGGCCCGGCCTCGACGCGTTGCTGTCCATCCAGCAGTCGTCCGATATTTTCTTCCCAGGCTACTGGTTGGGATCCTTGCTTGGCGATCATCATTCAGTCGAGGCGCAGTCCATCGTTCGCGAGTGGATCGACAGCCATGTTGATTATCCCGCAACACTGCTGAACAAGGTGAAAGAACAGGCCTATCCACTCTTGAATCAGTAGCTTCTCCGGTTGTATTTCAAAGGCGTACAGTTTCCTCGTTCTTGGATGGGACAATCGAAAGGGAGAGGAGCCTTAGGCGTGTTAATTCCCAGAAGAGTCGGTCGAGTTGGAGAGGAGCCTATGTGCGTTAATTCCTGGATGGAACGATCGAGTGGGGAAGAAGCCTTAGGTGTGTTAATTCCCGGATTGGACGATTGAGTGGGGAAGAAGGCTTGGGTGCGTCAATTCTCGGATGGGACGATTGTGTGGGGAGGAACCTTGCGTGCGTTAAAATAGTATAAATATTATTCTATTCTTCGTTGTTTCGAAAAAATAATAGTAATTTTGCACCACTTTTAGGAAGAATGGCAGAGTGACCGAATGCGCTGGACTCGAAATCCGGTATACCCCTTTCGGGTATCGGGGGTTTGAATCCCTCTTCTTCCGCATAGGCCTTTTGGGGTAATCACCAAGTACTCACGAAGGAAATCAAGGAAATTCAGTTAATTGCCGTAAACTCAACGAGTTACGGCAATTTTCGTTCAATGAAGTTGGGAAAATAAAGTTACTTGAAAATACCAACTGACATCACGAAATACTCATTTTTGGCTACAATTTGGCTACAATTTTCAAAACCCGAAAATTTTGTGTAGCCAAAAGTACACAATGATTACACAATGATTATCTGAAAACTCTGTTTTACAGCAATTTAACCCACATTGCAGGGTTTAGTTATGTGGCATAAACAGCCAACATCGACGATAAGTTAGGAAACTTTAACAAGTGTGCTTGAACACTCTTTGCAATGCGGGTTAATCATATTCATGGTTCCCTTGTTAGCTTCCCCAGCCATCAGAAAGGCAATCAAAGCATCCGCACTGTCAGCCATCTCCTTATTACGGATGATTCCCGCAGACCGGCCATATTTTTGCCAGTCAGCCGGATGGCAGTCAACAGCCAGGCCTCTCTCCTGGGCATACAATTCCCCCAGACGGTCAGCACCTCTGGCACCGCCACTAACGATGATTACTTCTACTTCCTCGTCCTCCAGATGCATCCTGAGAATAGTGTCACAATGCTCTTTCAACTTCTGATAATTGTTGAATGCCCTGCTGCCGGCAATGATGGTCTTATACTTCCTCATAATCTTATACTTACTTATACAAAGATAATGAAAATATCCCATACTACCAAATAATCTACAAACTAAATAACTGTAAATCAAACTATTACGAATATAATGTAATTCCCCGTTAATGACATCTCAAGTTTTTCCCCTAATGTTTTTATATCTACATTCATCAAAGAATATCGGCCACAGCCGCGCTGGTTTTTTCTAACAGAATGTGCCAAGGCTTGTGGCGTAGGAAGGGGCGAAGAGAACGCAGTGAGCCTCGCGCTTCCGTAGCCACTTGCCTTGGCACATTGGAATTGCTCGACCGCTCTCCCGAAGTCGGGTATCGTCCCGATGCCCGATGCAAGCGGTATCGCAGGCGCATGAGGCGGTGTCAAAGCGTCGAAGTGCTTGGACTGCCAGACTCATGTGGCCGAAGATATGGCTTGCAGGGCGACATATCTCAATACCTGTTTACAGACAACACTTTCCTTACTCTGTTCTATGGCTTGTGTATCGCTCGACTGGCGTAGTACGGCAAACCCGGCTCAGCCGCTTGACGTCAAAGGAGCCAAGGCAGAGTAAGATACTCAAGCCCAAGAACGAAATGTCCCGACTTCTCTTCCTTGCCGCCGTCCGCCCCCAGGCGGTGGTGAAAGTGGTGTCTTAAAGTGGGGTGTAGCGGTCAGAGCATCATGCGCAGCCGTGCGGACAGCGGAACGGAAACGAAAGACAAGGCTTTCAGGGGATAGTAATCTCTGAGACCATTCAGTGTTTCTTTCATAATAGAAGAGAGTCTCCCAACACAGCTAAAGGTATGGAAGACCCTCAGAACTACACATTAAGGCAACGGAAAATCCACGAAGCGGATAACCTGCTTGCCCTTCTTGTCCAGGTAATACCAGCGCACGGCACGGTATGGCTCGCCCTGATGATTATAAGCACTATAGGCTACACGCGCCTTCCATCCGGAGAACGCCTCCTTCCTATTGGACGCATAGAGAGAGTTGCGCAGTTCGGCACTTGCCCTCATCTGTCTTTCGGCAAGTCCTGCCACATAGGCATCCTCGGGATTCCACTCCTGCATGTTGCGCGTACGCTTCATGATGGTATCCGTCACACGGCGCATGTAGCTGTAGATATGCTCCTTGTCTTTATCGGAGAGGAAGTACTTGCCGAACGCAGAGTCTGGCTCGGAGACCGCTCCCACTTTCAATCGGTCAGGGTTATCCTCTGACATTTTCAAGTGCCGAAAACTGCTACATTGCTAATTTCTGAAATTTGTTGGTACAAAATTACTGATTACATTTAATGTACTTGATGCTGAAGAAAAATAACTAAAAATTTGGGGAAATGGAAAAAAAATAATATTTTTGCAAGGCAAAAATATGTCTATGACCCAAAGTGATATCATAAAGAATATTGCAAAGAATGCTTTAGCAAGCGATTACAATCGTTTGCTAGATTCACTTATGGAGTTAGTAGACTATTCCCAAAAGAAAAACCGGAATAAGTTTGCTGCTGAGTTGCAGTCCATCATTACAGACAGCAAAAGGAAAAAACAATTTATAGGAACATCCTATGAAGGGTCAAACTATAATGACCTAGTCATATCCACTGTCATGTCCTCTTATAAATTAGAGGATTTGGTTTGTGATGAAGATGTGCATACATCCTTAACGATGTTCTTAAAAGAGCAGCGGTCTGCATATCTTCTTAAAAGCATTGGCCTATCGTTGACCAACAAAATCTTATTCTATGGTCCATCCGGCTGTGGGAAGACCCTTGCGGCAGCAGTAATTGCAGGAGAACTAGAAAAGCCATTAATCACGGTAAATTTGGGCTCCATAATCTCTGCCAAGCTTGGAGAGACCAGTAAGAACCTTAGCCAAGTCTTCAAGATGGGAAGTCTTGAAAATGCTATAATTTTCTTAGACGAATTTGATAGTATTGGCAAGATAAGGGATTACAGTCAAGATCATGGGGAAATGAAGCGTGTGGTAAACACATTGCTTCAGTTGTTTGATTATTTTCATGACAATGCCATCGTTATCGCAGCAACCAATCAATTTAATATGATTGATCATGCTCTAGTACGAAGATTCGATTTGACATTGGAGTTGAAGCCGCCAAAAGAACAACAGATATTGTCACTAATAGACAAGACGTTGAAAAAACGTTTCTCTTTTGATAGCGAAACCAGCAAAATGGATTTTGTGCATCAGTGTAATGGATTCTCATATTATGTAATTCAAAAGATTCTAGTAGATGCCATAAAGATGACGATTCTTAAGGCTGGAAAGATAAAAACAGTTATCGATCAAAACGAAATCAACGCTTTGATTAAGAAGGAAAGGGGCAAATAGTCCCTTTCCTTTAATTTTCTATTGAAGCTTCTATGTCAGTTGTAGCCTCAGCAATGTTTTCTATTGTATTAACAGCAATCATTTCGTCATAGAGATTTGCTTGTGTTTCTGCCTTTGAAGGCCTATTCTCTGTAATCGATATCACAATGGAAAATGGGTTCTCCTTTTCGTCACCATCTTTCTTACTAGCGCATCTAATAATAAGACAAATTTGTCCATCGATGCGTCGTAGTTCATCCGATGTTATATTCATTTCATAGGTCTGTACATTACTAAACATTTTGTTAGATACAGGATAAAAGTCATCCGACCAGTGTTGGACTTTTGATTTTATCCTCATATCATCATTGTGTTCACTTGCATGCCAATGCGCGTATTTATCCGCATTAGAAGACGGATTATCTTTATCGATACTATTGCATAGATTAAAACTAATATGCAATGGATTATAGCCTATGACATCATCCAACTGTGGATTGAATTTATAGCACAAAGTAGCCTTTATCTTAATCCTTGTGTTAAAACCATCAGCGAACAGATAACCCGGCAAATTGATATTCATAGCCTTATATGAATTGTCCCTAATCTTTTCCTCAATCACAAATGACACCATATTGTCATCCTGTGTACATAAGCACATATCTACATTAGGTTTGCCATGACCTGTAAGACGAGAATTTAGTTGTTTGATGTCGAATTTTGATGACAATTTCCTTTTTTGAATTGAATCAAGGTTATCAATGTTCAAGTGATTGGCATTGCAATATCTTTGCTTTTGGTCTAGTATAACACCTTCAAGATAGTGATAATCAACCATAGAGCAACTATTGATGATAATTGCCTTTACGGTTTGCATGTTGATTCTAGGATATTTTCGTAAGATCTTGGCAGCCAAGTTTGCTGCCAATGGTGCAGCATAGCTTGTACCAGAATTCCAAATGTAGTCTAGTGCACCATTTTTAGTACCAATAACTTGCATTCTGCTAGTTCTTTCTAGCAAGTCTCCGCCTGGCATAACAATGTCAGGTTTAAACAGGTTCTTATTCCTTTGGTTTTTGTTCAAAGGAGTGCCGTTTACATCCTTATTGTAATCAAATGTGCCTTTTAAGGTATATATAGCGGGATAACACTTATTTTGAGACAGGTCGCAATTTAGATCGTCAATGAAATTGTCTGCAAGAGCACCTACCGTCATATTGTTCATACTATCTGCTGGCTCCCGTAGATTTGACATTTCACTATAGAATTCATCATCGTCATCAGGATAGAAGAAATGGAAAGGATGACTGAAGTATTTCTTCCGATTTGAAGGGGCACACTCTTGGGATTCTAGCAAATCTTTAATATCGCTTTCTTCCATATTGCCCGTGCTAATAAAAATGAGAATATCATAATGATAAGCCAATTGATCCAGTATATACCCAAATTGAGATATGCCAGAATTATACTCTTTCTGATATCTTGTCGTAACGGAAAGATTAAAAATTCGAATACCTCTATTATACGCATCTATAATAGACTTCTGAATTCCCATCACATTAAGAGGTCCCTCTTCATCGTCTAGAATCTTAATAGTATAGATTTGGGCATCTGCTTCTATATCATAAATCGTAGGATTAGTGTACATGTTTATGCCAAAGGCAGCAAGACATGAAACAGTTGTACCATGATCTGAATGAGAACGGAATGGATCGGCTGGAACAGAATTGCTCACATCAACGCCTTCTCCTGTTAGGATTTCCTGACATGGAGTCTCTTTAATTGCCCCCGTATCGATTACTCCGATTACAGGTAGGCTGGGCTCTGTATGAATAAGGAGTCCCGTGGAGTAATACATTTCACCAAAATCAGAAGGACCGATCTGTAATCTTCTACAAGATTGAGTCCTCAAAGAAAGGATATTATCAAAATTCGACAATAAGGTTTCTAAATCCTGAGAAGTAAAATGACTGAGTTGATATATCTGCTCATCTATCTTCTCACATCCTCCATGATTGTTTAAGAATGCAAGTAACGCATCCTGTATTTCAAACATTTTCTTAGTGAGACTCGGGTTAGCCAATCGCATAATGAACAATTGATCCTCAGTCTGATTACGACAGGACATCTCTGGGGACACCTCCTCGTTATCCAAGAATTTAAAATCTTGAATAGTCGTCAAATCTTTATACTTAGTGACTTCTTCATCTGTAGAATCAATGAATGAATGCATTTCCTGTACGAATGAATCGTTAAATCGATTTTCGTCAGATACTGCAAAATTCACAGACTTATTAAGATTAGAATAGGATATTACGATTAATCCATACAGTCTTTGGAACCGTAAAGCAAAACTTTCATCGAATTGCTTTAAGAAGTCAATATGTATACGATTAACTTGCGGAATATCACTTAGAGTATGCCGTTGCCGACGCTGTTCCATACTACTAAACAACGTTCGTAGGGACTTATCGAAACGTTCTCTTTGTTTGGAATAATTTTTAGGCGTCTCTTGTTCTTCGTTCTCATTCTTGGGATCAGAGCCACGCCACCCATTAAAATAAGAACATTTTCCAGAGTCGTTTTTTAGGAAAAGGAAATCGTGTCTTGCCATATAGTCCTATTTTTTCTGTAAAGTTAAGAAAATAATATGTAAGAATCTAATGATCTCAAGTATTTTTTTTCATTAGTTGAAATATTACATAACGTTTGAAAGCACTACATAATAAAATCGCTCGCGTGGTTCCGTTGATTCAGGCGCAGCCCATGGAATCTACTTGGTGCTGCGCTATCTTAATTGCCAAACAAGTATCAGCCACAGCTCCTATCTTGTAAGGGATAACTGTGTCTTAACGTAAAAAACAGCATGTCAAATGATTGGATAAAGTATCTTTATAGCTAGAGAAGGTCTCCTTTGAGGCCGATGCTCCGCAAAACTGAGTTTTCTGTCTGATCAACATAGACGGCAAACGGAAAGAAAAAACTTTCTGACAGAGAAAGAAATATCACGTAAGGTGGTTTCCAGCATTCATCCTGCACAAAAATTTTGCAAGACATTTGTAGAATAAAAGAATATATGTTATATTTGCCAAAAATACATAAGAAGATGAGACAATATCCCATAGGCATACAAGACTTTGCCAGCATTATCAAGAATGACTTCGTCTATGTAGACAAAACCGAACTTGTCTATCAGTTGGCCAGTGTAAAGGGTGTTTATTTTCTCAGCCGCCCTCGCCGCTTCGGCAAATCACTGCTGGTCTCTACCCTGAAGTATTATTTCCAGGGTCGCAAGGACCTCTTCAAGGGACTGAAGATGGAGCAGCTTGAGAAGGACTGGACGGAATATCCCGTGTTCGAGATTGACTTCAACAGTTCCGACTTCACAGACAGCAAAGCGCTGATGGACACATTAGATACAAATTTGGTGAAATGGGAACGGGCATACGGAGTTAAACGTATTTCCAACCAACCGGGCTTGCGTTTTGCAGAGGTACTACATCAGGCTCACGAGAAGACCGGTTATCCCTGTGTGGTACTTATCGATGAATATGACAAGCCCATGCTCGATGTAATGGACACGGGCATCATGACCACTGAAGGCGGAGTAGAGATGACGCTTGAGGAACGCAACCGTAACACGCTGAAGGGCTTCTACTCTACGTTCAAGGCTGCTGATGCCGACTTACGTTTTGTTTTCCTCACCGGTGTGACGAAGTTCGCACAGGTGAGTGTTTTTTCGGGATTCAACAATGCCCAGGACATCAGCATGGATTTCGATTATGATACTCTTTGCGGCATTTCTCAGGAGGAACTCGACCGCTATTTTCATGAGTCTATCGAGAATTTGGCCGAAGCTAACAATATGACTTTTGAGGAGACTAAACATTTGCTGAAGGATACCTACGACGGATATCACTTTAGCAGACGGATGACTGATACGTATAATCCCTTTTCTTTACTCAACGCCTTCAAACGCAAAGACATCAGCGACTACTGGTTTGCAACAGGTACACCGACCTATCTGCTGCGTCTGCTGGCCCACAATCATGAGGACCTGTCGCAGATTGTCGGCAAGGAGTATACGCCGCAACAATTTATTGACTACCGTGCCACGGTGGAGGCACCCGTGCCGATGATCTACCAGAGTGGTTACCTCACCATCAAGAGTTACAATCGCGAGACCAAGCGCTACGTGCTCGACCTGCCCAACAAAGAGGTAAGCAACGGCTTCCTCTCCCTTGAGGCCGCAAGCTACTTTCATAATAAGCAGGACGTGACAGAATCGTTTGTTATCGATGCCGGCCTTGCGCTCAAGAAGGGACAGATTGACAAATTCCACGACATGCTAGTAGACTTCATCGCTTCCATTCCCTTCAACGTGCGGGTGGACAACTCAAAGAAGAGCTACGAGAAGGAATTTCACATGGTAGTGTTCTTTCTCCTTCGTCTCATAGGCGGTCGGGACTTCAACGTACTCAATGAGAAGCCTGACTCCGACGGTATTGCCGACCTCGTATTGGAGACTCCCCACTACATCTACATTTTCGAGTTCAAGCTCGACCACCCAGCCAGTGAGGCAATAGCTCAAATAGAAGAGAAGGGTTACGCCGCGCCCTACGCCCACGACCCACGCAAACTTTACCGCATCGGCTGCTCGTTCTCCTCAGAGACGGGACGAGTGTCGGACTGGGAAGTTCGATGAGCCTGCATAATGAGCGAGGCGTTTACAAAAGACGAATTTCCCGCTGCGTTTATTCTCTACTTATTATTAATATCGTCAATCGCCCCTGCTTTGTGGACTGATATGTAGATAAATTCTGGACAATGGAACTGGCGGGTGGATAAAGTGTCTGGTCATGATATTCAATCTGCGCGATCCATTGGGAGCAGACTTGAAGAGTACATTTTATGTTTAGTAGTAAAAGTAATAGAATGCTCGATAGTGTGCTAAAAGTGTTTGTAAAATCAAGTTTTAGCAGGTTATCGTCTATCTTTTGGATAAAAAGAGCTATCTTTGTACCAAAAAACAGAAAACATGGAAGAAGCAATTATTGGACGTGAACAGGAACTCAAGGCACTTGATAAATATTATGCATCCGGCAAGGCAGAGTTTATCGCAGTGTATGGCAGGCGAAGAGTAGGTAAAACCTTTCTAGTGCGAGAGCATTTCCATAATCATTTTGCCTTCGACATGACAGGTGTCCTGGAAGGGAATAAGAATGAGCAGATGACAGCATTTCACATGGCCATGAAAACCTATGGCTACAGAGGACCGAAGAATCGCACTTGGCTGGACGCCTTCCAATCTCTTCGGGAGCTTTTGGAAGGCAAACTGGAAAATGGCAATCGGTGTGTGATATTTATTGATGAGTTGCCTTGCCTTGATACTCCAAGGGCTGGATTTGTTCATGCCCTAGGGCACTTTTGGAACAGTTGGGCCAACTGGCAACCGCAGTTAATGCTGATTGTCTGTGGTTCCGCAACCTCATGGATGGTGCGCAATATCATCGACGATCATGGAGGTCTGCATGACCGGGTGACACACGAGATTGCCCTTCATCCATTCACTTTGGCAGAGTGTGAAGAATATTTTAAGGCCAACGGCTTTCAGTGGGAGCGTCTGAGCATCTTACAAACCTACATGGCATTAGGAGGCATACCCTATTATCTGAGCCTTATCAATCGCGGTGAAAGTCCGGCAATGGCCATAGACCGACTTTTTTTCAAGGAAAACGGAGAGTTGCAACGCGAATACCGTCGGCTCTTCTCCTCCCTTTTCCGCAATCCGTCCCCATATACCGACATTGTCTCGTTACTTGCCAAGCATCCCAAAGGGCTTACAAGAGACGAGATAGCAAAAGCACTGAAGATTGAAAACAATGGAAAACTAAGCAACATGCTTCTTGACCTTGTTTACTGTGATTTTATCCGCAAGTACAACATCCGTGAGCGGAAAGTCAAGATAAATAATGGCCTCTATCAGTTGATAGATTTCTATACGTTCTTCTACAACACTTTCTTTTCAAAGACAACAATGGAGGAGTACTATTGGACGCGGCATTTGGGCACATCTGTAGTCAACACTTGGCATGGACTGGCTTATGAGCGTGTGTGCAAGGCTCATATCCCACAGATTAAGAGGGCCCTTGGTTTTGAGAGTGTAGCTACAGAGTTCTATTCATGGAGGAGCAGGACGCTTGCAGAAGGAGCACAGATAGACATCATCATTGACAGGGCCGACAATATAATCAACCTCTGTGAAGTGAAATACAGTGAGGGTGAATACACGCTTGACAAGGATGAATTCCTGAAAATCCGAAATCGTGTGGAAGCGTTTAGAAAGGAAACTGGAACACGCTCCACAATTCTTCCAACTCTCATCACTACTTTTGGGTTGAAAAAAGGTATGTACGAAGATCAGATAGTAGCCAAGCTGACGATGGAAGACCTGTTCGACAACTGATATTGCTTGGAGCAAAAATTTATTGGTGCTATAGTCCAAATAGATGAGAATGTTTAAGAGTGCCTTACGCCCACGACCCGCGCAAGCTTTACCGCATCGGCTGCTCGTTCTCCTCAGAGACGGGACGAGTGTCGGACTGGGAAGTTCGATGAGCCTGCATAATGAGCGAGGTGTTTACAAAAGACGAATTTCCCGCCGTGTTTGCGACTGGACTTATTCTGAAATCGGGCAAATGTTCAAGTTACTAGGAATAGAATGATATTAATTCCCTGCTGTCAATTACGTTTAGTGTGGGTATTTGAAGCTTCATTGACGCTTATTGGATCCTACACTATGTAGTGCACGGTGCAAGACATATATATAGTGCTTGCACCGTGCACTACTTGTGTAGCCAAGACATGCCGTTTCCTTAATATTTACTAAAGGATTTGGATAGCGTTCAGAAAATGTGTATCTTTGAACCCGTGAACTGAGCATGATGATAATCATTGCATAATCACGAAGTACTCACAGATAAGTCAATTTTTGGCTGCACGGTGACAAGTGAAAATAATGGTATTAACTGAATACTAATGAGTTACGAAGTTTTTGAATCCCTCTTCTTCCGCCAAAGGGGAAGGCTGATGGCTTTCCCCTTTTTCGTGTGCAAAGAGCTACGGCCACTATCATCGTTACTTTTTGAAACTACTCTCTTGTTGGAATAAGGGTGGAACTGAAATGATATGTTATCATAATACGATAAAATAGATGATGATGTTTCGTAAGATGGTAGTCCATGGCTCGTCTTGCATAAAAATTTTTGCAAGACGTTTGTAGAATACAAGAATATATGTTATAGATTCTGATTTTCTGTGATTTTCTGAATTCGGTGAGAGTTTGTGCGCTGCAGTCTGAGACAGTGTACAAATTTATCATCTTGCTCCAGCCTATGTCTTAGGAGTGAATTTGCTGTGCTTTTATAGTTGCAATTGTTAATGATAGCAAATAATCATCTTTTCAATGTGACGTAAATCTTAATGTTTGTTTATTTGCTTCATTTTCTTCTTGAATTATTTTGATATATGGAATAAATAGAATTAACTTTGCAGTGTACTACATGAGTAATACACTATTATAGTTGTAACGAACAATAAAGATTAAGCAAATGATAGACGTAACAAATCTCAACTTCAATTATCAGGGCAGTCGCCATCAAGTGTTCAGCGACTTCAGCCTTCACCTTGAGCCAGGCCGCATTTATGGGCTTTTGGGCAAGAACGGTACGGGCAAGTCAACTCTGCTCTACCTCATCAGCGGACTGCTGCGCCCACGTAGTGGCAAGGTGACTGTGGATGGACGGGAAAGCCGTCTGCGTCAGCCGGAACTGCTGCAGGAGATGTTCATCGTGCCTGAGGAGTACGCCATGGCCGACATGAGCTTCGAAGCTTTCGCCGACATGATGCGCGCCTTCTATCCCCATTTCAGCGAAGACATGCTTCAGAAGTGTCTTGCCGACTTTGAGATGCCGGCACGGCCCAACCTCAAAGAACTGTCGATGGGCCAGAAGAAGAAAGTGTATATGAGTTTTGCCATTGCCACGGGAACACGTCTGCTGATGATGGACGAGCCTACCAACGGGCTCGACATCCCGTCGAAGGCCCTCTTCCGCAAAGTGGTGGCCAACTACATGGAAGACGACCGCACGCTCATCATCTCCACCCATCAGGTGCACGACATCGAGGCGTTGCTCGACCATGTGGTCATCATCGACCAAAGCCGCGTGCTGCTCAACAGTTCCATCGCCGACCTTTCGCGCCGGTTCGCTTTCCGCTATCTGCCACCTCAAGAGATGGACGATAGCGTGCTCTATGCCGAGCCCTCGCTGCAAGGCAATGCCGTCATCATGCCGCGGGGTGATGGCGAGGAGACACAGGTGGATCTCGAACTGCTCTTCAACGCTGCCATCGACGGCAAGATTACCAATGAGTAGCTTCCGCTGCATACCTATATTATATATAATTTGTCACCGATCATGAATAAGAATAGATTTTTTCAAGTATTGCGCTGGGAACTGCTGCTCAGCAAAAAGCAATTGTCTACGATGGCTCTGACGTTCTTAGGGCTTGTGGTCATCCCTCAGATGGTCACGCTCCTCTTCAAGTCAGACTCGAGCAGTGCTTACACAATGGGCCTGTTCTGCACCATTTTGCTGTATACTTATTTCGTACTCTGCGGCGCGTTGGTCTTCTCCAGCCTGCGTACACGCCAACAGCGGATCAACAACTTTATGCTTCCGGCCTCCAACAAGGAGAAGTTTCTTGCCCGCTATCTTGTACTTGTCATTGCCATGCCCGTGGCTGCCCTCGTTGGTTTTCTTGCGGGCGATGTGCTGCAATACCTCATCAGTCTGATGATCAACAGCAATGGCGCGCAATGGGCCACCCATGCCATTTGCGACAGTGCCGACAACAGCAGCGTTGTCTTCAATGTCTATCACAACTTTGACAGCGAAATGACACCCGTCGAAGGCTTTTTCACGGTCCTCTTGGGCACATTCGCCCAGCATGCCTGCACCCTATTGTTTGGCAGCGTCTACCATAAGCATCCACTCGTGTTGTCCGTCCTTACCTGGATGGGCATCGGATTAGCTTTGCTCACCATTGGCGCCCTGACGGCCTACTGGCTTACCAGTTTTTTCAATGGTGGCTATATCATCGTTCTCTACGATTTTTGGTGGAAGTTGTTTGCCTATGCCTTCAATACCGCCTTTATCGTCTTCTGCTACTGGTTTGCCTATCGCCGATATACCCGACTGCAGGTCATCAACAACCGGTGGATCAACAGATGACCTACAAAGGATTCGATCATCCATAGAGAGTGTTTATAGAGCCATTCCAATAGTTTTTGAAAAGAGATACTGATTAATCCGTCGAGAGTGGTTCTTTACTGAATATTTTAAAGAAATAGCACAAAAGGTTACATTATGAAGAAGTTAGCGTTTATGTTTATTGGTCTTCTGACCATTGTCTCCATGTCGGCATGCCGAATAGAGAAAGTAGACAACAGCAACGAGCCCGCAAAGTCGTTCACCCTCAATCTGAGCGATTTTCAGACCATCAGCAACTATACCAACTGCGATGTCCACTTCACGCAGTCCAACAGCTACAAAGTGGTGCTGAAGGCGACTCAGCGCTGGTACGACTCTCACTCCATCACCGTCAGGCACGGTGACCTCGTCATCATGCATAAGCAGGAACAGAAGCAGAAGGGCATCACCGTCCTTAATTTCAACAGCTACAGCGATGATGCCGAGATCTGGATCAGCGTGCCTTCACTGAAAGCAGTATCTACAGCCGGCAGTGGCGACTTCTACGCCGAGAGCGACATCACTGGTGACCATCTGGAAGTATCGGTGGCCGGCAGCGGGGACATCAAGCTGAAGAATGTCGCGCTCACCAAAGACTTTTCCTATACCTTGGCAGGCAGTGGTAATTTGAAGACCGGTACGGTCATGGCCCGCAATGCCTCGTTCAGCATCAGCGGCAGCGGAGACCTAAAGTCTAAGCTGGCCAAGGTGGAGTCGACAAGTTTCCATGTAGCCGGAAGCGGCGACGGCTCGATCGTCTTTGATCATTGCGGCCATGCAGAGACCAGCATATCGGGCAGTGGCGACATCAAGCTTTCGGGATCGCTGCAGTCGCTCGACAAGAGAATCTCGGGCAGTGGAGATATCGACACATCAGAACTGCAATTGAACAAATAACTTCATGATAAAAAACATTCACGTATATGGCATTCAACAACGATAAGGCCATCTACCTGCAAATAGCCGACCGCCTGAGCGACGAGATTCTGTCGGGGACCTTCCAAGCCTTCGACCGCATACCCAGCGTACGCGAATATGCCGCCCGGCTGGGTGTCAACGCCAATACGGCGGTCAAGGCCTACGACCAGCTCGCCCAGGAGGGCATCATCTTCAACAAGCGTGGCTTGGGCTATTTTGTGGCAGAAGATGCACAGCGCCACATCAGGCAGACGCGCCGCACCGTCTTCCTCAAGGAGAAACTGCCTGAGCTGGTGCGCCAAATGAAACTCCTCGACATCACGTGGGACGACATCGGGCAAGCGGCCTCGCTCCTGTCCCGCAAGGATGCCAAATAGCTTCCGTCTTGCCGGGTCAAGATCAGAACCTTCATTACAAGCGTTGCAACAAGATGTGCAGCCTTACTATCAAAACTTCATATAATGATTAATAAACAAATAGTATACAAAAAGGCAATATTCATTGTCCTTCTCTTTATTACCACATTACCGATGATGGCCCAACGTACCGTCGTCACTGCCTCGCTGCACGACTCGCTCACCCACGAGGCCGAACCCTTCGCCACGGTGCGCGTTTTCCGCCAGACCGACATGTCGAAGCCCACTGCCATGGCTGTAGCCGATGCCGACGGCAACATCAATATCGACGTCGACGGCAAAGGCGACTATCTCATGACCGTTGCCTCAATGGGTAAATCCACGATTTATCGCCGCTTCACTCTCACGGGACAGCCCACTCTCGCTCTCGGCGACCTGCTCACCAGCGACGACAGCAATACGCTCGCTGGCGTTGAGGTGGTGGCGCAGAAACCTGTCGTCACGATGACAACCGACAAGATGAGCTACAGCGTGCAGGACGATGCCGACTCGAAGACGATGTCGCTGCTCGACATGCTGCGCAAGGTGCCGATGGTGACTGTCGACGGACAGGACAACGTTCAGGTGAAAGGTTCCGGCAACTTTAAGGTCTACGTCGACGGCAAGCCCAACCAGATGTTCCAAAGCAACCTTTCGCAGATTGCCAAGTCGGTGCCGGCCTCGTCGGTGAAGAGTATAGAGGTCATCACCTCACCCGGAGCCAAGTTCGACGCCGAGGGCACATCGGGCGTGCTCGACATCAAGATGATGCACGAGAGCGGACAGAGCGGTCCGGTCGACGACTACAACGGCAATGTGCAGGCCAACCTTGGCACCAATCGGCAGAATGCCGGAGCCTATATCGGCGGTCAGCAGGGCAAGCTCACCTACAGTGCCAACGTCAACGCGTTCTATTCTGACATCGACGACCTCAAGATAGACAACACGCGCACCACAACGACATCGCTTGGTGAGGCACGGCAGACGTTCAGTCAGCAATTCGACCAGCGCAACCCGTTCTATATGGGCAACTTCTCCTTGGGCTATGAGCTCGACTCGCTGCGCAACATCGACCTCAACGTAGGCCTCTACACCGGCCACGACAACCAGGACGCAACGCCCCACATGGTCTACGACGGCGGTATCTATGGCAGCGGCTTCAGCTACGACTATAGCCGGCGGCAGCATAGCCGCTGGACAGGCATCAACGCCAGCACCGACTACCAGCGTTGGCTCAATGCCGACCACACCTCGTCGCTGACGCTGAGCTATCTCTTCGACTACAATCCCAACCGTTCTTCTACGCGTACCTTATATAATAATGTAGGCGAGACAGTGGGTTTGACGCTCCAGAGCCTCTACTCCGACTCACGCACGTGGGGAACGAGCCATACCGGACAGGCCGATCTGACGCTCAACCTCGGCAGCGGCAATACGCTGGAGACGGGCGCGAAGTTCATCAGCCGTCGCAACAAGAGCGATAGCCGTCTCTACTACATCCAAGATGGCGCCGACGTGCTCAACCAAGACGGCAGCGTCACCTACCGCAACCTGCAGAGCATCGTGGCCGGCTATGCTCAGTGGCGCATCACGAAGGAGAAGTGGAACGCACGTGCCGGACTGCGCTATGAGCACACCTTTGAGAGCGTGAAGTATGCCCAGCACAGTGAGCGCAACTTCAACGACAACTATGGCAATCTTGTGCCGTCGGCCAGCGTGGGTTACAACCTCTCGAAGACGCAGAACATCGGCCTCACCTACACCATGCGCATCTCCCGGCCGGGTATCAATCAGCTCAATCCCTACGTAGACCGCACGTCTCCCACGGCACTGGCCTATGGCAACGCCTCGCTCGACGTGATGAAGTCGCACAACGCAGCTCTCACCTACAACTTCTTCACGCCGAAGGTGATGCTCAACCTCAGTCTGAGCGAGGACTACTGTGGCAACGAGATTGAGAACTATTCCTTCATCGACGCCGATAACAAGTTCAACACCACCTACGCCAACAACGGTCACAGCAGCAACACCCAGCTGAGCGCCTTCGCGCGCTGGGTGGCCTCAAAGCACACCACGCTCATGCTTAACGGTCAGACAGGCTACACCGACATGAAAGCCAAGGCCATCAATGCCCACAACTATGGCTGGACGGGTAACACCTATCTCGGCATCGAGCAGCAGTTGCCCTGGCAGATCAAGGGTACCGGTGGCGTTATGCTCCGCTCGCGCAGCTATAATCTCATGGGCTATCAAAGCTCTATGAAGCTCTTCACGGTCTCGCTCACCCGTTCGTTCTTCAACGACCGGTTGGAGCTCAGCGCCCGCTACCTCAACTTTTTTGGCAATCGACTGAAAATTACCAATTATTCATCCGGTGCCGACTTCACCAACCTGAATCACTTCTCCATTCCTTTGCAGGCGGCTTCCATCACCTTGAAATGGAACTTCGGCAACACCAAGAAGCAGTTCAGCCAGCACAGTTCCAAGATCAACAACGACTTCAACGACTCGCAACGTGGAGACAATCCGGCTGGAGGATTTGGGATGTAACGGTTCTGTTCATCAAACCTATAGTTGGTTCAACAGATAATAAGCAATGTGTGGCAATTGTCGTGTAATCTTGCAGCAATTGTCACACATTGTGTTTATTCGTTCTTATTTTTCTGGTTTGCTCTGAAACGTATCGTCATTGTCCTCGGCTTGGAAATCGGCCGACTTGCTCTCACAACCTGGATCGTTGTAGCCACTGCCAAATCCTGCGTTCCAATCTCAGTCATCAGCGCAAATATCCGGAATCTGTCTACTATGGATAGTTGGCTTCTCATAAGTTTTCATAATTCTCTGATTTTGAATATTCTCAAAGGCATGTTGTCTCTTTTGTGAGGTTGGGGCACCGCTGTGTACAGCGGCGAACACAACGACAATCCTATTCATTGTTCATTATGCATTATCTCAGTTCTTGCCGCTTGCGAAACTCGGTGGGCGTGGTGCCGCACACGTTCTTGAAGGCGCGAACGAAGTTGGGATAGACGTCGAATCCGCAGCGGTCGGCCACTTCGGAGAGGGGCATGTGCGGGTTGTCGGCCATCAGTTTCATGGCCTTTCTGATTCTGATGCGCTGGATGTAGGCCACAGGGGTGTAGCCCGTCACGGCCACCATCTTGCGATAGAACTGGCTGTTGCTCATGCACATCATGGAAGCCACGAGGGCCACGCTGGTCTCCCGGTTGTGGTTGAGCAGGGTGTGTACCACGTCGACCACCTTGGTGAGGAACCTCAGGTCGGCCTCGCAGGGCTTCTCGGCCTCGTCCTTGGCCTCGCTGTCGCATTCGCCGTCAGCGAGGCCGGCAAACTTCTCGCGCATCAGCCGTCGGCTCTCCAAGAGCTTTTCCACCCGTGTGCGCAGCTCGTCGGCGTTGAAAGGCTTGGCCAGATAGGCATCGGCCCCGGCCTGGAGTCCCTCTATGCGTTCCTCCTCCGTTATCTTTGCCGTCACCACGATGATGGGCACGTGGTTGACGATGTCGTTGGCGCGCACTTGTCGACACACCTCCAGTCCGTCCATTCCCGGCATCATCAGGTCGGTGATGATCAGGTCGGGCACCAACTGCAGGGCCTTTTCCAGCCCCTCGCGTCCGTCGTCGGCGTAGTAGAGCGCGTAGCGGCCCGAGGCGCCGAGTTGCGCGCCGATGTAGGCGGCCACATCGTGGTTGTCCTCAATGATGAGCAGCCGGCAGTCGTTGTCCGTTTCCCCGCTGTCGGCCGGGAGCGCGGTGGAGTGGGGCGCCGCGGGCTGGTTCGCTATGGTCTTCTCCTCCATTTTCTTTTTGATGTTGTTGTGTATGGGCAGGCGGATGTGGAAGGCACTGCCCTTGCCCGGCTCGCTCTCCACGCCGATGTTGCCTCCGAGGGCGTCGACAATCTGTTTCACCAGAGCCAGTCCGATGCCCGTTCCGATATTGGCGCTGTCGTCCTCGGCTTGGAAGAAGGGGTCGAACACGTGGTCAGTGGTCTCCTTGTCCATGCCCCTGCCCGTGTCGGCCACGTCGAGGAGCAGGTGGCCGCCCTCGCGCCGAATGTTGACGCTCACTTTTCCGTAGGCGGGAGTGAACTTGATGGCATTGGAGAGCAGGTTGTTCATGGCCTTGCCCACATAGTCGGGCACGAAGTCCATCACCACGTCGTCCTGCGCTATGAAGTTCAGGTCGACGCCGCGGCTGCGGGCATAGTCGCGATGGCTCTCCACGATCATGGTGACGTAGGCCGTGAGGTTGCCGTTGCGCCAGTTGGCGCTGCCCACCGCCGACTTCACCTTGGCCACGTCGAGCAGCTGGTTGGTCAGCGTGAGCAGGCTGTTGCCCTGGCGGTTGATGGTCTGCGCCTTCTGTCTTGCCTCCTCTGTCATGCCAGTGTTGGCGGCGAGGTCGTGGCTCAGTCCGATGATGAGCGTCAGGGGCGTGCGGAACTCGTGGGTGATGTTGGTGAAGAAGCGGGTTCTCATCTGGCTGTCGGCCCTCAGCTTCAGATGGCGCCGGCGGCGCAGCTTGCCCAGTCTGACGAGCCAGCCGATGACGAGCAGCAGAGCCGCCACAAGCACGATGCCCACGACGAGGTTGACGCGCTTTGCCATGCTGTCGCGCTTGTGCTGCAGGGCGAGCTTTTCGGTCTCATACTTCACCTTGTACTGGCTCACGGCCTGTTCCATGTCGCGATGGTAGATGGAGTCCTTGAGCGAGGCGTAGCGGCCCATGTGGATGGCCGCCTGCTTGGGGTCGGAGTCTTTCAGCGCCTCGTAGAGTCCACGCTGTGCCCGGCTCTCGTTGTAGAGGTCCCTGCGCTGTGCAAAGGATTCGGCGGCCCGCCTGAAGTAGCCGGCCGCCTCCTCGTGGGCGCCCCTTTGGTTGAGCATTTCGCCCATCTGGTTTTGGCACACGGCGAGCGAAGTGGCGTTGCCGGTCTTGGCAAAGAGGGCCATGGCCTCGCCCACGTGCTTCTCGGCCTGGGCCAGCTGTCCCAATTTGGACTCGGCCGAGGCCATCTGTGCCAGCCGGATGCCCACCTTTGCCGTGTTGCCCCTTGCCGAGTCGATGGCGTAGGCCCGCCGCGCGTCGTCGAGGGCTTGGCGTTCTTTGCCCATGGTGTGGTGGATTTCCGACGACATGCCATATTGTATGGCCATTCGGGTGGAGTCCTTCAGTTGCGTGCTGATGGCGAGGGCCTCCTCGGCGTAGCGTTCGGCGTCGTCGAGTTGCTTGGCCACCAAGCAGATGCCGGCCAAGGTATTGAGCGAGCTGCTGATGCGGCCTTTGTCGTCCATCCTGCGTTCGATTTCGAGGCTTCCTCTCACGGCCTTGATGGCGTTGGCATAGTCTGAGAGCCTGAAATAGAGCAGTCCCGCCGTGTGCTCGCAGTCGGCCCGCAGCTCCAGATTGTGGCTGTGGCGCGCCAAGGACAGTGCGCGGCGGGCGTAGGCGAGTCCCCTGTCGTATTCCTGCGTGTCGTAGAAATACTCGCTCGCCCAGTACCACACCCAAAGGTCCATGCTGTCGGGATGCGTCTCGGGTGTGAAGGCGGCCAGGGTGTCGGCCAGCTCCATGCGGTAGACGATGCCGAGCATCCTGTTGGCCGTGCTGAGTCGCTGCTTGCCCCGCTGGTTGTCGTATTCGGCCAAGAGCTGTTCCATGGTCTTGCCGTGGGTGGCCGTGTCGTTGTAGGCGATGGCGCGTGGCTGCTGTCCCTGTTTTGTTCCGCCGCCAACGCAAGCCGCCAACAGGAGGCAGGTGGTGGCGATGAGGCCCAACAGGCATGATGCGCCCGGGCGGAATCTGTTTCCGTGGGAGCACGTGGTGGCAGGGTGGGGCAGTGGTGTGGCCTGAGGGCCTCTCTTGTTGTCTCGCATTTCTGATTCAGGTTTTCCGATTAATGCAATAGGTGTCTTGTGTTGAAGCGGAAGAGGCTCTCCTCAGCCAGAAGCCATCCATCGACGCGTGTGTTGATGGGTGGGCCGCCTGCTTCATTGTGCAAAGATAAATTTTTTTTCTGATAAATCTTTGTTTTTCCTTGTGTTTTTCCATCATTTTTGAATTAAGGTCGGTTCTATAAATTAGGTCGAGGCGATTGGGCCCAGCGCCCACCTTTTCTCGCCATGGCAGAGTCCAAGCAAGCTTGGCTCTGCTCGTTTGGCTTGTCGAAAAGGTTGGCTTACGCCCACCTTTTCTCGCCATGGCAGAGTCCAAGCAAGCTTGGCTCTGCTCGTTTGGCTTGTCGAAAAGGTTCTGCTACATCGGGCCACAGCCCGCCCCTCTTGTGTGGCAGCCGTCACGCAGTTGTGTGGCAATTGTTCCATTGCTGTGTGACGGTTGTTCTGTTGTTGTGTGGCAGCTGTCACACAACATGGACAAGCGGCCTTCCGCGAGTGTAAAGCCACGGCGGGTCCCTCGCAATATCCCATTTCCGCCCCCAGCGCAAGGGGTAGGGTGCGTGGCCATAGCTATCACTGCCAAACGTTTGGCAAACAGATTGTTACGCATCTATATAGCCCGATTTTGATAGGTGCGGCCAAGGCATTTTGCACGATGTCGATAGATGTTTGGTGGATAGCGATAAGGGGAATGGAACGCTCGCAGCTTAATTTTGCGGCAGAAAAATCATCATCAAAACAATCGATTATGAAGGACTCCATTTTCCACACAGGTGGGCATGGCCCTCGGCTCACCACGCTCCTTGTGGTGGCCCTGGCGTGCCTGGCCTCACTCTGCGGCACGCGGGCCTACGCGCAGAACGTCACCATCTCACCCTCGTCGGGCAACCTCATTGCCGCCCTGACCTACGAGAATGAGGTGGGATTCCAAAACGGATGGTCGGCCCTGTGGCGCCACAAGCAGCTTCCCCTCACGCTGCACGTGTCGGACAAGCCCGACCTCACGACGAGCGGCGTGCTGAAGGACCCCGCCGGCAACATCCGGCTCGATACCGACCGCAACCTCTATGTCTTGATGGGCGGCAGCAGTGTCACCACCCACATGAGCTTCTCGCTGCCCAAGGGCTTCCGCTTCACGGGCTACCGCATGGTGATGCTCAACGACATGAACGGCAAAAACTACGGAGGCTTCCGCCTGCAGGGCATCAACAAGCGGATGTATGAGACCGGTCCGTCACAAGCCCTGCGAGCTTTGGGAGTAGGGCGTAAGTAAGTGCACGCCTTTTGGGTGATTGGGCCTCCCTCTTCCCTCTTTCGTAGGGAGAGGGTAGGGGGAGGACCCTCTTTGTGCCGACTCTAAAGAAAAGGAGCAACCCTATATCATTTCCAAATTGGGAAACCGATCATAAAGAACAGAAATCAACCACTAAAAAACCTCGCAATAGTGTTAAGGTGAATTGCAGAAAAGACATGGCCAATACCCAACCGGTTGTCGCTGTTAAGGACATAACCATTATCAGCAAAACCAAAAACAGCATTTCCATCAGATGGAACAAGGCTACTGACAAGGAAAGCCCGCAAAGCCAGTTGTTGTACACCGTGACTTGGTGCGTGGCTCCCTACGTGTGGGACAACAAGGTCCGAAAGATTGGAGAGAGGAAGTTCGACAACTCCTCCTACACCATCACGGGACTCCAGCCCAACACCACTTACGAAATCATCGTGTATGTGAGAGATCCAGATGGGTACGAGAACACCTATGCCCGCACAAAGGTCACCACCTTGCCCGACGCAGCCCCCAACACTGCGCCTTACATTCCGAACAAGGTGGTGGTGGTCGACAAAATCAACGCCAACAGCATCGAACTCTCGTGGCAGAGGGCCAACGACAAGGAGACCGCACAGGGGAACCTCCTCTATGTGCTGACATGGGAGCAGGGACCCAACTACAACGTTGCAAACAGGAAACAGGGGCCTTTCCTGAAGGACGCAACCAGCCACAAGATCACGGGACTCTTCCCCAACACCAGCTATCGCATCACTGTATGGGTGTACGACGGAAAGGACTTCTCGCGCTACAACGACGTGCATGTCACCACTTCCAATGCGACAGGCGCCAACACTGAAGAGCAGCGGCGCAAGGAAATCAACGCCGGGCTGGCGTCCATTGTCTGCAGGCCGGAGGTTTTGGTCAACAAAGACATGTATGATGACAAGTCGCAGTATCCCGACGCATTTGAAAGTCTTCCCGACAGGGACTTCGCCTACCTCCTGGACAAGAAGAAGGACTCCTTCACCGGGCGGGAGATCTATGTGCGCGGAAGCGGATACGAGAACATCTATCCAGGAGCGATACTCATGGTGGACGACATGATCACCAGCGGCTCGCCCAATCCATTGGGCAGGATTCCAAGAAGCAAGATTTGCGTCTACGGTGATTTCCTCGCAGGTGGCAATCCCACGCAGAGCAACGTCAACCCCACCAACGCGGATGTGAGGGAGGCCAAGAACAAGATTATGCGGACCCTGCTCAATTCGGGCTATGAGGCTCCGGGCGTGCAGCGCATCAGGACGAAAATCCACACCAGCGAACAGAGCCTGAAGATGGATTTGGCTGTAGACTCCTCCTTTGCTGGATGCAGCGTGAATGTAAAGGCGAAGACCTCTTCCTCAGAGCAGTCGTTTGTGCAGGCCACCACACTGGACCAAGACTACTTCACCATCAAGCTCAAGGACGACTGGAAGCAGGATCCCTCATCCCTGTTCGACAAGAGCGTGACTTGGCAGCAACTCGACAAAGAGCTGCGCGGAAAGGCCATAGCCATCGTAACCTCGGTGACCTACGGCAGAACCTTCAGCTACATGAAGGAATACTCGGCAAAGAAGTTCACCTTCGACTCTTCGCAGAAAGTGTCGGGCTACGGACAGAAGGCTGATGCCAGCCAGTCGCTTGCCGAATCGTCGAGCTACACCAACGATGAGATCTTCAACCTCGGAGGCACTGGCTTGACCATAGCCGCCCTCAGAAGCAAGCGCAGTCAGGAGGATTTGGAGAAAGCCATGAGCGAGAACATGAAGTTCGGGCCAAGCAACCAGGGCGTTGTGACGAAATTCACTATCCAACTGATTACCGGCTCCTATCCTGGCAAGGTGGTCAAGCCTTTGTACGACGGGACGCAATATCAGATTGGCTACACGCGGTGTCCGAGAAGAGTGTCTGCAAAGATCAACGTGTCGAACGTGAGGATTTTAGACGGTCATGTCAAGGTGCTTCTCGACGTGCAGTGCTTCCGGGTGGTGAACGGACAGCCTGTCATCTTCAAGACGGTGAACAGCAAAAGTCCGGCCAAGGTGACGGACCCGTGGTGGTATAAGTTCCAGAACTCCAGAACCAGAGAATATGGCGACCTGGATCCGGGTGAGTATATCTACAAAGCCCCCCTGCTGCGTATCAGAAGCCGGACGTGCCGCACGGACGGCTGGGATGCCCAAGACGAGCGACGGCTCAATCACGGGGAGTTGGAGACCGGGGCAATGGAAGTCGTGCTGAGGGGGAGTGTCTTTGGGAACGTAAGGATCTCTGACGTGATTCCCCTTTAGGCGTTCACATGAAGTCCCAACGACAAATCGTCAATGGGCAAAAAGTGACCAAGAAGTAAAAGGAAAGTCCCCCAACAGCCTCCGAATACGTAGAGGCTGTTGGGGGACATTCCTGTTTTCGTCAAATGACACCCACATTGAATGATTATCAGAGAGTCACAGAGCTACTTAATAAGTGACGGTAACAGGAGCCTTGGCAATTTTCCATGCCGCTCTCGCAGATTCCGCAGAAACAGAATGAATCTGCGTAATCAGAGTGCCAAAACACCCTATATTTCCCACGCCGATCTCGCAGATTCCGCAGATACAGAAAAAATCTGCGTATTCTGCGTAATCAGCGTGCCAACCCCCCTATATTTCCCACGCCGATCTCGCAGATTCTGCAGATACAATAACAATCTGCGTAATCTGCGTGCCATAATAATAGGTGAGTCCACTTTAAAATAATTGTACCTCCTTGTATATCTTTTTTATGTTGAATGTTTGCTATCCTTTGGAAGGGATACTTCCTTGATTGTTATCGCTTCTACTACTGTTCACGTGCAAAAATACGCATTTTACATAAAAAGACGAAGGATTAACGTAAACATTTCAATTAAACTGTTACTTTTCTCAGCATAATTCTGGGTGCGGGCAAAAAAGTTTATTTTTTATCCGAGAGGTAGATTCAGGGACAAGTTTGTTATAAAAACGGCAATGCCGCAGGGAACGTCTCCATGCGGCATTGTGCTGTTCTAATAATCTATGGCAGAAGCAAATTTAGGGCTGTTGTCAATGCTGTTTTATCGTGCGGCTGTAGCAATCATTGCTCCCACAGCTGCACCTACGGCAGCGGCCACCACTGTGTTGGAAGCCGTGTTGGGTCTGCGGCGTGGACGTGGCTGACGGGGTGGGCGAGGAGGAGGCGGTGGCGCTACCTCAACCACACGCACGGGGCGCGGAGCCTCTCTCACCACATACACAGGACCTGGCGCGTAGCCATGTCTTACAACGGCCATCGGTTTATGATGACGGCCACGGTCGTAGCGGTGGTCGGGACATCTGCGCATCTCCTGGCGGGGCCTGTCGTAGCGCTCATAGCGTTGCGCGTTGCTGGTCATTGTGCCGAGCAGCATCATGGCTGCAATAAGGCTGTAAATCTTGTGTTCCATAATCGTTTTGTTTTTGTTCTACAATTGTGGATTTCCCTCAGAAGTGTGCCTCCTATTGGTTGATGGGCTGTCTTCGTCGAATTTCCTGTTTGCTCGTTGCAAAGATAGCCAGAAAACATGTTTTCCCGTTCGGAAATACCCTAAAAGCACTGAGGATTATCCCTACATTGGCGGAGGAAATCCCACTGAGGCGGTTGCTGGAACCGTTGAAAAGTCTAGGATAGATGAATGCTGACAGCTGTCAGCCGATCTGCTCTCAGTTGTCAGCCGATCTGCTCTCAGTTGTCAGCCGATCTGCTCTCAATTGTCAGCTCGCCGGATATTATCTGTTGTTGCTGTTTTACGGATGCGATGATACGTGACAATCGTCACGTTCGTTCGTGACAATCGTCACGTTCATTCGTGACGGCCGTCACGAAACATAAATCTCCCGATGTAGCTTGACACATTTTATTCCAAACCAAAGGAAATATTCGGGAATCGGTTTTGCGCACTACGTGCTGGTGTGCCGCCTTCGGGGCACTGAGTCCAAGGAGAAGTGGGTCTTTATCCCCAGTCTGCGCTCCTATCGTCGCTTGACTGGGGTTACCGAGAGTCAACCCCTTCTGGGCTGATTGATTAGTTCTAGTCTTCCTCCGGAACTGTAGGAGCGGCGGCATTCCTGCCAACGAAGGATTTACTTGTGATAAGCAAGCGGTCCTTCTTTCTTGGCCGTCAGGAATGACGGCCCTCCTACCATTCGGTCCTCTCTTCAATCTTCACTATCAGGAATGACAGCCCTCCTATCGCCCTCTTACGGATATCTATCAAATTTTAACACTCCGATGTAAACTCCCCTCCCTTTGTAGGGAGGGGCTGGGGGTGGGTCTGTATTGGCATTCCTGCCGCCGAAGAAATTACTTGTGATAAGCAAGCGGTCCTTCTTTCTTGGCCATCAGGAATGACAGCCCTCCTACGGATATCTATCAAATTTTAACACTCCGATGTAAACTCCCCTCCCTTTGTAGGGAGGGGCTGGGGGTGGGTCTGTATTCTCTTTCTTCCCCTCCCTTTGTAGGGAGGGGATTGAGGGGTGGGTCTTCTAATTTTTTTCTTTCCCTCTATGCGGCCTAAAATAAAAAGTTTTCGTATTTTTGCATTAGTCTATTGACTTAAGCCCTGCAGTAAATGGCTACGTACCTTTCCTTCGTTCTGCTATCAGCACAGAATACAAAGGAGAATCATCATCGAATTAATAATCGTGTAATCATAATGAGAATAAGACTTTTATTGATATTGTTCGTCGCTGGATTCAGTTCGCTCTTTGCCCAGGACCCGTGGAAAATTATTGCCAACAAGATTGACCGCAGTCACTACTACGGCATCACGGTTGGCAATGGTATGCTGGGTCTCGTGTCATCACCAGAACCCTTGAAGACTTCATGCACCGTGTTGGCCAACAGCTACGACAAGTTCGGACGCGGCGAGGTGAGCAACTTCCTGAGCGGCTTCAATATGCTGAATGCTGCGCTGTATCTCGACGGTACTGAGGTAGGCTATGACAACATCAGCAATTACAGCCAGGAGCTGGATATGAAGACGGCTGAATTCAGCGGGAAGTTCGACTATCAGAAGAAGGCCCACGTGGATTACTCGTTTGTCTCTCTTCGCGAGTTGCCCTATTGCGCACTGCTCAAGGTGACGGTAACTCCGCGGGCCGACATGGATATCCGTGTTGTCAACACACAGGCAATCCCTGAAGGCTTCAAGGATGCCAAGTTCAAGTTTGACGACCTGACCATCGGGCAGAGTAAGGCAAAGCTGCTCTCTACAGAGTCGCTCAGTCCTACCGGCAGGCTCACGATGTGTGCCTCGTCAACCTTCCTCTTCCCTGATAACAGTGAGAACAATGCGCCGGAGGTGACGCATCAGCAGACTGATTCCTCCCATGCGGCCACTTTCACTGTACATCTCAAGAAAGGCCAGCCTTACCGCTTCGCCATCGTCGGCTCCACGCTGTCCTCAGCCCTGTCGCATGATCCCATCAATGAGGTGAAGCGTCTGGTGGTCTACTGCCAGATGGAGGGACTCGACAAACTGCTCGACATCCATAAGGAGCGCTGGGCAGAACTGTGGAAGAGCGACATCCTTATCGACGGCGATGCGCAGGCCCAGCAAGACGTGCACAGCATGATCTATCATCTCTACAGCTTCGTGCGTGCTGGTTCCGACCTCTCCATCTCGCCGATGGGACTCTCGGGACTGGGCTACAATGGACATGTGTTCTGGGATGCCGACGTGTGGATGTTTCCCGCACTGCTGATGCTGCAGCCCGAGATGGCAAAGTCGATGATCAACTACCGCTACGACCGACTGGCAGAGGCCAAACGCTATGCTTTCGAGCATGGATACCAGGGTGCGCAATATCCCTGGGAAAGCGCCGACACAGGTGGAGAGGATACGCCGGTATGGGCGATGACTGGTCCTTTTGAACACAGCATCAGTGGCTGCGTGGCCTTCGCCGCCTGGCAATACTACTGCGTGACGGGCGACAAGAATTGGCTGAAGGAGAAGGGCTTCCCGATCATCAAGGAGACCGCTGATTTCTGGTTGAGCCGTGTACAGAAGGATGAGACGGGAGTCTGTCACATCCTGAATGTCGTGGCTGCGGACGAATGGGCGGAGAACATCGACGACGACGCCTTCACCAACGGCATCGCCATTGCCAACCTGAGGATTGCCGCCAAAGCGGCCCGCCTCCTGGGGATGCCCGTCAACAGCCAGTGGGAAGAGACGGCAAACCATATTCCTGTCTACAAGATGCCAAACGGTGTGACGCGAGAGCACAACAGCTACAAGGGAGAGAACATCAAGCAGGCCGACGTCAACCTGCTCGCCTTCCCTCTGATGCAAATCACCGACCCTGCGCAGGTGCGCAAGGACCTGGAGTACTACCAGCAGCGCGTTCCTAACGAAGGCACGCCGGCCATGACGCAAGCCATCTTCACCTTGCTCTATTCGCGGCTCGGCGACGCTGACAATGCCTACAAATATTTCAACGACGCCTACCTGGAGAATCTCCTGCCGCCCTTCCGTGTGATTGCAGAGACAAAGAACGGTACCAATCCTTATTTCGCAACAGGAGCGGGAGGTATCTTGCAGAGTGTCATCATGGGATTCGGCGGCGTGGACATCGACTTGGACAATGGCGGTATCAGACAGGTAAAGAGCGTCTTGCCGAAGAAATGGAAGAAGCTGATGCTGACTTCCATTGGGCCGGAACACAAAGTGATTACTCGGACTAATCAGACCGGTCGGACTAATCAGACTGGTCCGACTGGTCCGACCGGTCCGAGTAGTACGATAAGTCCGACCAATCCGACTGGTCGGATAAATCTTGAGGTTCAATAAGCCGGATTATTGGAAATAAAGTTGTAACTTTGCCCATGCAAAGTCTGGGCTTCACTGCGGCTTCCGCCCTCGCGGCGTGAGGGGTTAATCGCAGTGGGCGGCGTGGCGATGCAATGTAGGATTCATTCATTTTATAGATAAAGATGGAAATAAAAAACTTGGGCAGAAGTCTTGCCCGTCTTTCACTCCTCCTCGTCTTCTTCTCGGTATTGTCACCGGCTACGGCCAAGAAGGTGACGGTGCTCATCTCCTGCGATGGTTTCCGCTGGGACTATCCCCGGTGGTACGACACGCCATTTCTCGACTCGCTGGCAGCCGAGGGCGCGGAAGGCGAACTGGTGCCGTCGTTCCCGTCAAAGACTTTCCCCAACCATTATACCTTGGTCACGGGACTTCGGCCGGAGCACCACGGCATCATCGCCAACAACTTTATGGACCGTGCCACGGGCGTGCGCTTCACCTTGTCGAATCCCAAGACGAAGTTCGATCCTCATTTTTATAAGGGCGAGCCTCTGTGGCTCACCGCTCAGCGGCAGGGCAAGCATACGGCCGTGTTTTACTGGCCGGGTTCCGACGTGCCTGTTAGCGGACGTTATCCCGACATCTGGCACCGCTACGACGAGAAGCCTCACATGACCTTCGAGCAGCGGGCCGACAGCGTCTTTGCCCAGCTCACTTCGGCTCAGCAGCCGGACTTGATAATGGCTTATTTTGAGGAACCCGACGGCAGCGGACACTCCTTCGGACCGCAAGCCAAGGAGACGCAGGCGGCTGTTGAGGCCATGGACAGTCTGCTTGGACAGTTGTGGCACCGCATCACCAAGGCAGGACTCAGCGACAGCGTCAATCTCGTTGTGGTGTCAGACCACGGTATGACGTGGTTCACGCCCTCGCGCCAGATTCCCGTGGGGAAATATCTGAAGCGCGAATGGTACAAATCGGTTGAGGGCGACCTGCCAGCCAATATCTATACGGAACATCCCTGGCAGCAGGACAGCATCGTGAAAGCGCTCAGCCACGTGCCCCATCTGCGCGTGTGGCGCAAGGCCGACATCCCGGCGTGGCTGCATTATCAGGACGATGACAATATCGGCGACGTGCTCGTGGTGCCCGACGAGGGCTATCTGTTCACCGATGCCAAATGCCATGATGGCGGCGTGCACGGCTTTGATCCCGGCTACAGCGACATGCATGCGCTGTTCCGTACCTGCGGACCGGACATCAAGCAGAATGTAGACTTGGGACAGTTCAGCAATACGGCGGTATACTCCATTGTTTGTCGGCTGATAGGCGTTGAGCCCGCCGCCAACGACGGTATGGACGAATACAAAAAACTGGAGACAAAACTCTTTCGCTTTGTCTCCAGATAAATAAAATCTTCGATGGCGGGTCGGTGTTGGCTTTGCCGTCCGTCGTCAGACTTGCACCCTTTGATGGTCAAGGACTAATCTTTCAACGAATACGTCACCGACGTCACCACTCTTACCTTCTTGATGTAAGGCGTGGTGGCGTCGCGGTCTTCTATGGTGAACTGTCCTTGGTCGGCATTGATAATCTTGTTGATTTTCGACTTACTGTTCTCGGCAAACTGAGCGGCAGTTTGCTCAGCGTTCTCGATAGCCTCCTTCATCATCACCGGTTTCAGTTTCTTGAACGCCGTGTACTCATAGACCACGGGGTTATTGTAGCCACCGTCTACGATAGCCACGCCTTCCTTGAGCAGTTCGCCCTGACGTGCAATGATGGAGCGCACGCGGTCCACCTGTCTTGAGGTGACGGTGATGATGCTGGTCACGTTGTAGCGGTAGAGGTTGCTCTGGCTGGAGGCGTAGTCTTGTGCGTTGAGGTCGGTCACCAATGGGGCGTTGATGAGGATTTCCTTGTCGCTGATGCCGTTTCGCTTGAGGAAGGCTTTGATCTTGGCCTGCTTGGTGGCAATGTCAGCATAGAGTTCGGGCAGATCGTTGCCCAACTGTTTTGACACGATGGGCCACGTCACCTTGTCAGCTTTCACTTCTTTCTCTGCCAGTCCTTTCACGTTCACTTGATGGTCTTTGTTAGCTATGCTGTCGAGACCTTTTTGGATACAGCATCCCAAGATGATGATGCCGATGGCTATGAGGGCGGCTGCGATGATTGTCTTTTGATTGTCTTTCATATTCTCTTACTGTGTTATTTTTTTTTAATTACGGTTCTTTGGGCAATATACCTTTTGTTTTGCTCCATTGTCCTTCAGGTTGCCGTTGAGGTTGATGGCCTTTGTGGGGATGGGGAACACCGTGGTATAGCCCGTGTCTTCGTTGGGGAGCGCCTGACGGATGTCGTACGACTGGCCGAACCGTCCAAAGCGAATGAGGTCGGGGCGCCGGCATCCCTCCCACATGAGTTCCAGAAGCCGTTCTTGAAGGATGTTGTCGAGCGTGGCCGGTCGGCTGGGCATTCCCACTCGTCGGCGCACGCTGTTGAGCTCGGCCGATCCGTCGCCGCCGTCTCTCACTTTGGCTTCTGCCTTCATGAGCAGGGCATCGGCATAACGGAACAGAACGATGTCGTTGTTTTGTAGTTTTCCGTCA
>Ga0256404_1003182_pt1 | contig 34217 bp, 31 predicted proteins | sample RumenRJG_01DNA_FD_185990 | JGI IMG/M metagenome (GOLD analysis project Ga0256404, IMG submission 185990) | Bovine rumen microbial communities from Lethbridge, Alberta, Canada - RJG_01 | ecosystem: Host-associated > Mammals > Digestive system > Stomach > Rumen | place: Canada: Alberta | collected... | reverse complement strand
AAGAACTGATCTTATGTAAAAATAAGATCTTATGTATATTAACTATTTAAATCAGGATCTTCGTGTTTCCACAGATATGCACGAAGAGCCAAAGATCCTAAATATATTGCGACTATCAAATACCTTAATAGATTTAGTCTTACAAACTCTTGCTGATTGTTTATAATGCTAAAAAAGAGACTGTAAACTTAGGAATATCTCATGCCTCAAAAGTTAGATGAAGCTAAAGCTGACGAAAAACTACTTTCAATGTTTTTAATTCTCATTGACTCCATGAAACCAAATGGAGAGGTGAGCACCTCTGAATTAAAAGCTAAGTTAAATTGCTCTACTCAAACCGTCACTAGATTATTTGATAAGTTATCTACTGTGATTGGAGCATATGTTGAAAGAGAAAAAAGAGGTAAGGAGTATGTTTATAGGATCTCAAGAAATTTAGAGAGAGTGCCACTAACTGCTGATGGCTTGCGCCAAATGGAATTAGTAAGAGCTATTATCTCTCAGATCCTACCAAAGAATGATCAAGAAACTATTGATAAATTCTTGAAAGATGCCAAAACTAATATTTCTAAAAAGCAGCAATCTGCATACTCTAAAAAAGGACCTCTTACAGCAGTAGGTCTTGCTAAAGGCAGAATTGATTACAGTAAACATCAAGAGGTTTTAACTGCTCTTGAAACTTGCATTATCCAAAAGCACACTTGCAATATCACCTTTCAAAAGTACATCTTTTCAGAGATTAAGCACTTTTGCTTTGCTCCACTTGCTTTAATTACCTTTAATGAATCTATCTATGTGCAAGGTTGGCCCGTAAATGAAGATGGTGAGCCTGCACCTACTAAAGATCATCCTTTGTTAATGAGAGTACAACGTATTCTTGAGGCAGTTGAACAAGATAGAGATGCTGCAAAATTACATGAGAATTATCAAGCACACTCTTATTCTGGAAAATATGGCATTATGCCTGTCAATAAAAATGATAGCTTCAAGGTCAAACTAATCACTAGCAATGAGCCTGTTGCAACCTATCTTATTGACAGAATCTTCAGTGACGATCAAAAGATCACGGTAGATCCTGTAAACAAGACCCTTACCCTAGAATTTACAGCTTCTAATATTATTGAATTGCAATCTTTTATTTATAGCTTTGGTGCTAAGGTAAAGGTTATTGAACCTGCTAATATCGTTGACGTGGTAAAAGAGCAAGTTAAAAAACTAGTAGAAATGTACGAGCTTTAACTAAAGCTTAAAATACTTTTGTCCTCATCTTCATCAGCTCTAAAACGAGGATCGTGCTCGTAAAGATATCTACAGACATCATCATAGGTAAAAGGATCGCAAAGCTCAAATTCGCCTTGTTTTTCTATGAAAAGTATCTCACCTATAAATGCGTGAGTTGTAGGTGCGTATACCTTATACGTTTTGTAATCACCTATGTACTCTACCTCCATGCCGTAAATTTCCATAATTAAAGCTCCTCGTCATCGAATTCATCTTCATCGGCATAATCTTGAGGGTAGTGTTCTTGTAGATACTTTGAGACCTCCATGTAGGTAAATGGATCGCAGATCTTAATCTTACCATCACATTCTAAGTACAAGACAAGACCAATGACGGCAGGCTCTGCTGGCGCATAAACCTTGTACTTACCATAATCACCTACGTACTTTACTTTTAAACCATCAATTTCCATAGTTTCTATTATCTCTTGATTTGAAAAATTAAAATTAATCTCTAACAGCACAATAACTGCAACCTAATTCAGGATCATAAACAGGAGTGTAATTGGCTAAAAAACGCTTAGTACCATAACGTAAGACTGATTTATTTGATCTTTTAGTTACCTCATAAGGGATATAAAAGACGTCTTCGCTAACCTCAATTACAAAAGGCAACTTGCCTTGTAAAAGCACACTGTTAATACTGTTGTTTTGAGGTGCTAGATTTTTAAAGGTGTTAAATAATTCGTTATCTTTACTATCTTCAAGATCTTCAGTTGCTTTAAAGCCTTTGATGAAGCAGCCTAGAAACCAATAACAAAACTTATTTTTGATAAAACGATAAAAGTCGCGCTCATACACAAGATCTTTAAGATCAAGCTCTAGCTCTAGCTGAACTACTTTGTCTTGGTATTTTTCTGATGGGCACACTAAATCAAACTGAAATTGCTTAATTACACACTCATTGTTATCAAAAGCGTAGTGACATAATATGGAAGATAACTCCTGCTCTTTTTGTTTAAACTCTTCATATTCAGAAGCTGTTACCTCATATTCAGGATCCTCTTTTGCAAGATCATCACCTAAAGGAGAAGGTTCATTGTTGATGATAGATGGCTCTAAGGCATTAAAGTAATCCTCATTTACCATCAATACTAAATTAAGTCTAAGCTTGTTCTGACCAAAGCTTGAGAAGTGCCAGCTAAACACATCAGCCTTGCCTAAAAGTAACAAATCTGAAAAGTTTACAAAGTTATGACAAATTAGCTCTTTGATTGGATCTTTAGGATCTAAATACTCAAAAATATCATTTACATCATCAAGAGCAAATTGGATCTTTAAATCGATAGCTTCAAAGTTGTTAAATTCATTAAAAGCCTTATATAATTCTTGTAATTGCATGAGTATCACCTCTTAACTAATCTTTATCCTTGATTTCATATTACGAGGTGATCGTTCCAGAACCTGGAAGTGAAAAAATTTAGGTAGAAATTTTTTACATTTTTTTAAGCAATTTCTCTATGGCATATAAATCTTACTTTCCATCAGCACTTGGTCTGATTTCGCTTACAAGCAATGGCAAAGAGCTTACAGGTTTGTATTTTGAAGGACAAAAATTTGCTCCAAATTTTGAGGAGTACCTTGAAGCACCACTTGAGATTTTCACAAAAACTAAAGTCTATCTTGTGGAGTACTTTAATGGTAATAAGCCATCTTTTTCTCTACCACTAAAGCCTCAAGGCACTGATTTTCAAAAGCTTGTGTGGAGTAGCTTAATTACAATTCCTTATGGCACTACCACTACCTATGGAGAGATTGCACGGCAAGTTGCTTTAAAGCTTGGCAAAAGCAACATGAGTGCTCAAGCTGTGGGCAGTGCAATTGCACATAATCCAATTTGCATAGTGATACCTTGTCACAGAGTGCTTGGACAAAAGCAAAAGAAGGTTGGCTTTGCAGCTGGAATAGAGAGAAAGGAGTGGCTTTTAAGGCATGAAAAAACTTTAAATTGATAAGCTAAAAGGCAAGTTAACTTGCCCTTTAGCTTCAATTTATTGAGCAAAAGCTTCTAACAATTCGTTAGTAGAATCTTGTACTTCTTGAAGTTTTTGGGATTTTTCAAGAGATCCTGCGTCATCTAAATTACGAGCGTCGTTACTTGCCTTCTGTAACTTATCTAACTTCTGCTGATACTCTTTAGTTAAAGCATTCTTTTTAGCAAGACTTGCTCTAACTTTTGCAATATCATTATCAAGTTTATCTAATTGACGATAGCGCTCTGCTCTATCAGCAATCATCTTACTACGATTTGCCTCAAGAGCTTGATAGGCTTCTAACACTTCTTTTTGCTCTTGACGTAATTGCTCAATCTCAACTTTCTTTTGCTCAACGCGCTCTGAGTAACTACCTGAGAATACACAGCCCATCTTGTTAAAGAAACCAGGATCACGTGTAGGGTCGCACTCTTCTGGAGTTGAGGTACAAGCTGTAAGCACCAAAGCTGGTACTAAGATTAAAAGGGATTTAAATAATTTCATTTATTACGCACCTATTTGCTTTGTTTTTCTTACATGATCAACACTTGTTGCATAGTCAGCAGCTGCATTTAGTAAAGAAGCTAACTCTGCCTCTTGATCTGCAATTGTCTTATTCAACTCTTGAGCCTTCTTAGCAGCAATAGAGTTTGGACCTTTTTGAGCTGCCTCTTTATTAAGAGTTTCACTAGCTTCCTTATAGGCTGTAAGTTGCTCTTGAGCTTTATCAACATTCTTACGAATGAACTCCATATTCTTATCCATCTGAGCAAGCTTATTATCTAAGTCAGCTTGTGTCTTTTTACCAGACTTGATGTCTTTTTGCAGTTGAGCAAGCTCAGCTTGATCGTCTTTCATAGTCTGTTGAACGCCAGTATATAGATTCTTAGTCTTATTAAGATCTTTTTCAACTAATTCTTTAGTTGCATCTAACTGCTCTTCTGTAGTCTTGTAATTAGCTCTTACTTTATCTAAGACATAGTTACCTGTCATTGCAACAGCACAACCTGCGGCACCTGCAGCGATTGCACAAGCTAATTTATCCTTAGCATTTAGACAAGCTAAAATACCAACCACTGCACCAGTAGCACATGCTACAGCTCCAGACTTTGAGAAGAATGATGCATCTTCTTTAGTTAAGTTCTCATCAACCCCTTCAGTTGCATTTTGATTTTTCTTAAGTAGGTTGTCGCTTGGGGAATTTGATAAACAGCCTGTGATGCACATTGAAACGGCTATACTTAAAACTGCTAATCCTTTGACTAATTTCATTTTTTTATCCTTATTGTTTTTTATGTTCTTATCTATGTAAATTCATAGGGAATTGGGTTGTCTTTTTGGTTTTACTATTTTGGTAAGTAGATACACAATCAGAGTTACCATCATCGCCTTGAGTACATACCACCTTAGGCATTTCATATACAGAGCCATCAGTACATTTAGCTTCAGATTGAGAGTTAATGTTTAAAGCCCCCTTTGAAAGACCGCCCTTTACAGCACCAGTACACTTTACGCCATCTGATTGAGTAATAGTAGCCTGTCCTTTACCATCTTTAAACTCATACTGTAACTGCAATGGTTTGTTTGTTTTGGTATCAAAAATTGCAGAATTTACTTTCCACACTCCATTAAGTTTTGAAATATCGCCACTTTGTAAATCTTTATTTGAAAGACTTGGGCCATCCTTATCCTCTGATAACTGAGGTGGCAGTGTAGCATTAGGATCTTTCTTTGCTTCCTCCTCATCATCACTTAAGGTTGGAGGCTCAACAGCATTAGGATCCTCTTTTTCCTCTTCTTGAGGCTGCTCTTGTGGCTTCTCTTGAGGTTCCTCCTGTGAATCTTCTTGTGGTTGTTCTTGTGGTTGTTCTGCCTCATCGTCTGATGGTTGCTCTTGTGTCTCTTCTGCTACAGGCTCCTCTGCAACAGGAGATTCTTCCTCAGTAGTTGCATCATCTGGAATATTAGGAGTTTCAACTGCACCATCTACGCCAAGATCAACATCAGGAACTTTAACCTTAGGTAAATCTACATCTACATCAGGTAAATTTACCTTTGGTAAATCCGCATCAGGTAAATTTAAATCTGCGTTAAACTTAGGATCTAAGGAGAAATTACCTAAATCAGGCCAAGCCTTGAACAAAGGCAATCCGCGACCAAATAACCACCACCATAGTAAATACAATAAAAGTGGTAATAAGAGCAATAACAATGGCAATAATAGCCAACACCACTTGTGAGAGCGAGTTACTGCAGTAGCTGTAGCACCTAAGGGAGCAGCACCTACTACTTTGTCTGTAACTACAGTTTTATTAGGATATACTTCCTCTTCTAAGCGATAGAAAGGATCACTATATAATCTCTCACCACGCTTTAAAAAGCCCCAAAAAGTAATTACAGGCTTGCCATCAACTATAAACAAACAATCCTCACTAGGATAGTGAATGGCAGGTAAGGTATATTTTCGCTTAGGATCGTCAATTGATTGATTATCTTGTAACTTATCTGCTATAGGTTTATTCTGTGTTTCTTGAGCATTATTACCCACTAAAAAATGAGCAAAGAGACGATCATTTGAATTTAAAGCTCTAGCCTCAAGCAAATCACCATAGTTAAAAAGCTTGGTTCTAAATTTTCTTAATTTTTCTAGTGCTTTTTCCTTCTCATCTTTTGAAGCTTGTTTCCAAGGTACAATCTCATATTCACCATCTTCTCTTTGAGACTCAAAAGGAATGAACCAATCGGCATGCTGAAAATCTTGAGAAAAACGAGGAATAGCTAAGTAATCTTCAAATCTATCTTCTTTAGGATCTGCACTTTGACTTAAACTATTTGAGATAGCTCCTCTAAAAGCTAAGGCTTTTTGATAAACAAATACTCCATCCTCAGAGATTGGCTGATATAAATTTAAATCACCGTTATATAATAATTTGCTTGCCATAACTTATCCTTACTCGCAAACCTTTTTAAGTTTAGCGCCTGCTTCTTTAATAAACTGTTGAATTTGAAGTGCATCCCTTGGCTTAAATACTTTACCGCCTGTAATATTGGCAACACAAGCTGCACTATCAATACTGTCACCAATCAAGATGGTATGAATGGTAAGTTTAGGTTTTGCTCTGTGGATATTGGCTGCCACATTACACAAATTCATGTTGCTTGTAAAAGGACAAGTGTCCTCACCATCAGAGATTAAAATACCTACGGCTTCAGCATTAACACCATCTAACATAGTAGCTAATTGATTTAAACCGTTAACAAGTGGGGTCTTACCGTCATAACGATAAGGATCAATGCTATTAACATTAGAAATCAAACTATTACGAGCAGAGCCACTGAAAAAACCTCGATTTTTAGCAACAGGACAACCATTGACCTCCACTAAACCAATACTTACGTTTTTATCTGTAGCATTGATTAAATTAACAGCAGCGTTCTTTGCTGCACCTAAACGGCTAGTAGAGCCATAAGGTATAGTCATAGACTCAGAGCCATCAAAGGCAATAGCCATTTGTGGCATAGTACCTTGCTCTTTTAAAGTCTTACACTTTGGTATTTTGTTTTTCTTTGCCTCTAAAGCTTTTCTTTCAGCCTCAGCTTTAGCTTTTTTCAAAGCTTCTTCTTTTGCTTTGCGCTCTGCTTCTGCTTTAGCCTTTGCTTCTGCCTCTGCCTTAGCCTTTGCTTGCGCTTCTGCTTTTGCCTTTAGCTCTTCTGCTTCTTTAGCCTTACGAAGTTCCTCTTCTTTAGCCTGCTCTAAAGCTTGCTTTTCCTCATCTGTAGGAACTGCATTTTCATCATCTTCTAAAGTAGGCTTAGATGCTACAGGTACAGGATCTTCTTTTACAGGCTCTGTGGCAACTGCAGTTGTCTGTGGCTCAACTGACTTTGCAAAAGGATCTTCTGAAAATGGCCATGGGCGTAAGAAATACCACCACAACAAAGCAAGTAGTGCTAGTAGTAACAACAAGCCTAATAAACCTAAAAGAAATGGTAGTAGACAACCACCCTTTTTAGGTGGAATTGGAGGTACTGGTGGGACTACTTTAGTCTCAACCTTCTCTATCTCAGGGTTTATTATACGTTGTTTAGCTTTGTAGTAATCTGATTCTGGGTAACCTGAAGCTTTACATGCAGCACAAACTATGGTGTTATTGTTTATCACATAGTCTTTGTCTGAAAAGTTTATAAGATCAGCTAATTCCTTTCGTTGACTCTCTAAAGTAGGATTATTTAACTCTTTACTAGAGTTTAAAAAATCTATCACAGAAATAATCGATTTTCTGCCGTTTTCAAATTGGCTACGGTAATGGTCAATATTTTTAACGGTTACTTGATCCCACTCACCACGAAAATTAGTGTAGTAGCTGATATTCTGACCATCAGGATCTAATTTTGGTAAAGCAACACTACCAACAATGTTTGATCCAAACTGGGAATTTAATTCTCTTTCCCAAGCGTCATAGTTTTTAGCAACTTCTACAACTCTAGGATCTACTTCATTTACTTTACAACGATATATTCTAAACATTTTTATTTAACTAACTTATTGCAAGTTTCAATCCAATGCTGTTGATTCTTTTTAAGATCTTTTGACAACTTTTTGTATTCTTGTAAATGCTTAAAATACAAATCTACAAACTTGTCATAATCAACATCCTTACCAAAGGTGGCCTTTGAATTCTCTAATTGAGATTTAAACTCCTCAATTGAGTAGTTTTCCACAGCATTTGCCATGGTGTCTCCATAATAGGTTACAGCAATATGCAAAGTCTGCTCTTTATTAGCCACTCTTTGTTTGAAAGTATTGTAGTAAGAGCAACGCTTAGGATCTTTATCGCATTGTTTTTTACTTACTTCCAAAATTTTACTAAAGTAACGAACACCTTCATATTCATCTGTGATGCTCTTACATAAGAAGCCACCTAAGCGCAAATTTGCAGTAACTGCTACATCTGTCATTTGCTGACGTTTAGCGTTAGCTTTTTCAATACCATCCTTTAAAGATGACAATTGATTAGTAAGCTCTTGATTAGACTTTGATAGTTTGTCGTTTAACTTTGATAAATCCTGATTAAACTCTAAAAGTCTTGAAGCTTTATCCTCTAAACTTGATTTCTCACTATCAAGATCTTGATTTTTCTTTTCTAAAAGCTCTTTTTGCTTTTTAAATTCTTCTTGAGCCTTTTTACTTTCCTCAGTTACTTTTTTAAGTTTTGTCGAAGCTCCTTTTAAGGCATTGTCATCACTTGAGCTATCTCCACCATCTGCTAATGCATCAATTTGAGCGTTTAGCTTTTTAGCTTCATCAATTGAGGTTACGGTAGGTAAACCTAGAACAAATCTTGTGCCTGTGTCTTTTGCTTTTAATTCACCTTTGTTTAAGTAAAAGTTCTTCTCTGAGCGGGTAGCATTTGTAAGGTTAGACTTAACAGACATAAAGCTACCACCACGTACAGTCATACCACCACTAATACCTAACAAGCGACCTGTTCTAACCGCCTTAAAGGGCTCTAAAACAATTTCCTGTGCATTACCAAGCATATCAAATAAGCCTAAAGGGTTAGGCTCTTTTAGACCTGCTAACTGTAATCTGCCGTTTGCGCTACTTGCACCTTGATACCAAGCATAATTGTCAATATCGTTATTCTTAACTGGTGGTAAATCAGCTTCAAACTCACTTTGTGTAACGGACAGACCACCACGAGCAGCAAACTCCCACTCCTCATCGGTAGCTAATCGAGCATAGGCTACTTGATTGTTTTGCTTAATAGCATCAGTTGCAGTTTGTAAGTATAGTGAGTAAGCATTAGCAGCGTTTATAGCCTCAAAATAAGAGAGATTAACCTTTGGTAATCTTGCAATCTTATTAAAGTTTTTACACTGCTTTGCATTTACAATGGCATCATACTGACCTTGCATGAGCTCATATTTTGAGATTAAGTAGTAGTAACCACCTTTATCATAAAATGAGCCTTGAATATGGCGGGTATTTGGATTTTGTGCCATTGGAGATAATGTACCTATGGCACCTGCGCTAAAGGTTTTATCCTTTACTTTGTTATTCTCTTTGGTGGTATAAACTTTTCTAAAAACCATTTTGCCATTGCAAGGAGTTGAGATAATCACATCATCAGGCAATGGCTTTGGATTAAAGATCTTATCGACATCCTCTGCATAAGCAAAAGTTGTTGCTAAACACAATAAAGATACTAAATACTTTTTCATAATTACATTCTGCGCAAACTATTAGCAATATTTAAATTTAAAATCTTAAAACGACAAATCAAGATACTGATTACAAGACAGATAGTGGTACTTAAAGCAAAACCAATCAGCATATGATTGATGGTCAATAAACTTACTAAAGTATTCTGACCTAAGATATTTGAAAAATAGTGGTTAAATAAGGCTTTAGCGGTTGCAAATAAGCCTAAAGCAATTGCATAAGCTGTAGTTGATAAAATTAGATTTTCAAAAATTACCATCAGCATAATTTGCTTTTTATTAAGACCTGTAAGTTTTAATAAAGCAAAGGTCTTCTCAAGTCGAGACAAATTAGTCCAAATAAGACCACAAATAGCAATTACGCCACCAAAGATAGAAACCAAAGAAATCACAGTTAAAATAAAGTCTAATACATTGCAAATTGCTTTTAGGTTGTTAATAGACTCTAAAGCAGAGGTGATTTGATAATGAGCACGAAGCTTTTTATCTACGATTTCTACATCATCTAAAGTTTTTACATAGATTCTAGCTTTAGCAAAGTATTTGCGTTGCTCGTTTAAGGCAGAACCATCGGAGAAGATTGGTGGCTCATAGCCATCACGAAAATCCTCCATATAAATAAGTGGAGTTAGTGGAATTAAAATACTCTTGTACTTTAAGTACTCTTTTTTAATGATGCCCTTTAAGGTAAGTTGCACAATAGCATTTTGGGTTCTACCCTCTTTAATTCTGCTAATGACAAACTTAAACTTATCACCAACTTTAATATTTAGATCTTGGGCGATTTGCTCTGATAGATAAGCCTCATCATCTTGAAGCTCTCCTTCAATACCACTTTTGATAACTAAAGGATCCCCAGCCTTAGTTGGGATTGCCTCAAGATTAGTTATCATTTTGCCTTTAAAGTTTACGTTAGCAGTAACACTCAAAGAGCGAGTTAAAGGAATATAAAAATCGATGTGAGGATCGTTTTTTAACTCCTCAAAAAAACTATTGTCTAGCTGATAGCCTGACATCATTCTAATCTCAAGATTTTTAGGATCAGTAACTAGCTTTTCCTCAAGATTAGACACAATACCAAAACGTAAGGAGAACAATAACATCAAAGGTGCAATTACTGACACCATTGAAGCTATAAGGCAAATGTTTACTAGGTATTCAAATTTTAAGGACGATAACGACAATTTAAAGATCATGATTTTTCCTGCTTAAAATTACCGTTATGCATAATGGTAACTTGTCTTAAGTTAAACTCATGCACTAAATTTAGATCATGGGTTACAACTAAAGATGCTACTCTCTTGCTTTGACAGACTTTGATCATGGTATCAAACAGCATTTTGCCATGCTCAGGATCTAAGGCAGAAGTTGGCTCATCAATTAGAAGTAATTTTGGTTGATGGCACAAGGATTTGAAAAAAACCGCCCTTTGCCTTTGACCTATAGATAACTGATGTGGATAAGCGTTTAAGTACTTACCTAAACCAAATTCTTTTAAATCGTAAACAATAGATTTTAAAAGCCCGTCTTGATCTAAAGTCTTACCTTCAAGCTTGAAAAGAGACTTTGAAGCGACCTCAATTTGAAGCTTTAAGTTATCTATGATCTTTAAAAAAGGAATTAAGCCACCTGTTTGTGGCATAAAGCCAATTTGACTTGATCTTAAAGCTTCATGCTGTTTTGGCTTTAATTCTTTTATATCCAAGTCTTCAAGTTTGAACTCATCAAACTCTACTTCTTGTCTTAAAAGGCCAATACACTCAAGTAAAGTTGACTTTCCACAACCTGAAGGCCCTGTTATAGCAAAGACATCATTCTCTTTTAAATTGAGACTATCAATATGGATGCTATTGATAGTACCATCATTGTCCTTTGGATAAGCAAAGGACAAATTCTTGATAGTAAGTAATGATGTCTTATCCATGATTATGGCAATACCTCAAGTGGAATTGGATATACGCTATCAGAAGCATCGTCATTCTCGTTTAACTTAATCCAACGACTAGCATCATCGTTGCACTTTTGATAGTAACGAAGCTTATTCTCAAGATCTTCAATAGTCTGATTCTGCTCATCAGGGCCCATTGACATCCATGACTCCTCATCAAGCTCTTGAATACGGCTCTTATAAGGTAAGCCCTCTAAGTACTCACCTAAAAGACCTAATTTACCAAGTTTTAAAGTCTTATCATCACTAATTGAGGCAGGATCACGACCTAAGCTTACAGCTACAGAACGTAATTGCGAGAACATATCCTCAGGTTGTAATAAACCTTCGTTGGCTGAATCTAAGATCTTAGTAGTTACATCCTTTAAGCTAGACAATTGATCTTTTGTAAGTAGCACTACAGGAGTTGAGGTTACCTTAGTGTGATCAACTAAATCTCTATCTGCAATCCAACCTTGTAAAAAGTCTGGAGACTTAGTACCAAGTTTTGAACCTAGGTAAGCAAGTTGCATTGCATGACCTAGCTTAATGGTATCCTCGTTAAGTTCAGCTTCTTCTTTAGATTGAACTTTTGAAGCACCAATAGCTGAACCTACTGCACTCTTACCAAAAGAAGCTTGTTTTACTTGTGAGGTAATATTAGCTGATAGCTCATCAATCTTTTTACCAAACTTGTTTACATCACCTGCGTTTACAGGATAGTAAAGAGATTTATTGATGATCTCATTGAAAGTTAAATCTTGATACTGATTCTTAGCTTTCTCATGGTTCTTTTTAGCATTTTTAGTATCAGTTAATAAATGCATAGCATAAATTGCTACACCTTTATGTTTAGCCTCAAGTCTTAACTCTTTTGAATCTAAGCCTGTAGTAGATAACTTATCGCTACCAGCAATACCACCAGCATCAGTTACTAACACGATGTAACGACCACCGTAGTTATTCCAATCTACAGACTCTAAAGCTGTATTGATACCTGCAAAAGAATCCTCATCAAAATAAGCACTAGAAACTTTAGCTTGAGCCAAATCGCTTAATTTATTCTCAAACTCAGCTGGGGTTTTAGCCTCACCTGGCTTTACATACATCTTAGATACATACTCAAGACCTGGTTTTGCTTTGATGTTGGATCTAAAAGATACTAAACCAAAGTGCACTAAGTCTTGTAAATGCTCTTTTTCAATTCTGCTTGTAATAGATTGAATTGCTTGTTTAGTACGATTGATATAAGGATCCATAGAAATTGAAGAATCCACTACAAACACGATAGCAGCTTTAAAAGTCTTTAAAGCATTTTTATCACTGCTTGCATTAGAAGCTTTTTGAGACTTTTTGGTAACAGAAGCAATTTTTGCAGCTCTTACATAGTTACCATCAGAGAACATGGTTTCTTCAAAATCAAGAATTGGTAATAAATAGAAATTCTTTGAGTAATCGATGTACTTTTCAGGCTCTGCTGAAATTACCTCATCAGATGGCTTATTGTTCTTAAGATTTGCCATCAAAGGCTTTACTAAAGCATTAGGATCATCTGATTCGATAATCTTCTGAAGTGAATCTTTTTGTTTAAAGATTAAAGCACGATTGCGGTTAGCAGGATTAGTAAACATTAAAGCAGTTTGCATCTTCCAATCAACGGTACAATCCTTTTTTAGAATACCGTCAATCTTACCTTTATCTGAAGAGCCTACAGTTAAATAGCCACCTTCATCTTTATACACGTAATAGCGAGAAAAGGCATTTACAGTAGTCCCCTTATCGCTTGCATTCTTTTTAAGTAGGCATGAGGGTGTAGTTAACACTCTTTGATAAATTGAGCTTTTACCTTCCATTAACAAAGGTGTAGCAGCTGTTGCGCTAAATTGAACACCTAAAGTTAGCGCAAGGGATAAAGCACATAATTTTAATTTCATAACTTAAACACCTATTACTTTAACTTATCTAAGGCAGCTTTAGCGTTGGTTGTATCACCAAGCTCAACAGCTTTCTCATACCAGTAGATAGCTTTATCTTGATCTTTTGTTTCACAAGTTGTGGTTTGACTTGAATTTGCATCAAAGTATTGACCATACATATAGGCAAATTGAGCATCACGACGACCATAGCTTGACAATAAGCGCTTACCTACATTGCAACGATTATTAGCAAAAGACTCTTCTACTAAAGACTTTATAACCTCTGCTTGTGGCTTGGTTGCAAGACAGCCTTTAATTAAAGCTAAATCGTCAGCACTACTTGCAAGAGAGCAAGCTGAAGTTGAACTTGATGAAGATGCTGGCTTCTTTTTAGTAACTACTACAACTTCATCGTCATCGTCTTGAGATGCTACAGGGGTATTAGCTTGAGTGTTATCCTCTGCTACACTCTCTTGTTGAGAAGATGAGTTATCCTCATCTGTTACTGTATTATCGGTAGCATCATCTGAAGCACTTTCATCTACTGCACTTTCTTGAGGCTCAGATTGTGGTTCTTTTTGACTCTCCTCAATAACTTGCTCTTGAGCTTGAGGATCTTTTTCACCACCAAATAAGCTCTTTAAAGCTCCTGTAAAATATAAAGCAGCAAAAATAGCTAAGAGTAATAAAATAAAACCTACAATAGCAGCTGCAATAATAAGCCATAAACGAGATTTCTTTTGAGGAGCATCAGTTGTTGTAGTTGTAGTTGTAGCTATAGCTTGCTCAGTCTCACTCTTAACCTCTTGCGATGCAGGAGCATCAGACACTAAAGGAGTTTCTTGTTCTTTTTGTAAGGTTTGGTTAGTACCAAACTCCACATGCTCTGGAGTTGCAGTAGCACTTTCAATAAGATTGAGCATACCATCAATGGTAAGATCAAGATAAGCTTTATTACCTAAAACTTCATTTTTATTTAAATCAACCGCAGTAATCTCTGCATAAAAAGTATCACCGCACTCCTTAGACTTAGTTGCTAACTTGTTATTAACATCAGGAGGAAGGGTTATCAAAGTTGCATCAGTATAACCATTGAAATTACACTTATAATCAAATTGTGAAGTATCTGTATTATCAAAGTGGGCAATTAAGCCTTTCTTTTTATCTTTGCTATCAAAAATATCAACTTTAAGACCGACACCACTTGCAAAGATATCAACTTTATCTCCAAAGATTTCATATGACTTTGGTATTAGAATTTGTGCAGGTTTTCTGCCACCTACAATTATAGATTTCTCTGACATTTTTTTTCTTTAAACTCTTTCTCTAAAATTAGTCATTTGGATTAGCAAGTACATTTAAGATTTCACAAAGCTTATCGTCTTCAACATCGGTAAGTTTATACAAACTTTGTCCTGTTACATTCTTAGTAACCATTAAATCTAAAAGTACACTAAAGTAATCCTGATAATAGTGCTCACCAAATTTATCAACAACGCCAACTTCAGTGTTTTCCTTATAAATACTAAAGTCTGGCATTAGATACATATCAAAGGTTTCACTATCACCTTTAACCTCATTCTTTACGTAATCAGTAATTTCGTGGAATAGAGGTCTTGGATTTTTAAGCTCTGTTTTCTTTACAAAGTTATACTTCTCATCAAATCTACCAATATCTAGCTTAGTAGAATCAAAAGATAAATAAGTATTGAAATCAGAGATAATGGTCAAAGCTCTTTCAGTTTGACCTTGTGCTAAGTTGTATTTTTTAGTTACCTGATCTTCATAAGGCAAAAGTTTATTAACTACAACTTGTTCAACGTTTAAGTTGTTATAAGCCTTCTCAAGCTCTGTAGTGAACTTAATTAAAAGATTTTGGAATTTCTCTTTTAACTTTTTCTCATCAGTGATGATAGTCTTTTCACTTGAGGATGATGCTTCATCAACAAAGAAGGAGTACTTCTGTTCAAGATCATCTTCACTTGCCATAGCTTTTTGCTTATTCTTATCATAGCAACGCCATAGGTTCTTAAACATGAAGTCAAAGCCTTTACCTTTACTAATGTAATTTAAATTCTCAAAGTGGAAGGTGGTTAGAGCCTTTGCAAAACGGTAGGCATTATTACTAATACCATCAGTTCTGTTATTGTTATAGTCATCTAAAGCCTTATCAGCATCAATTTCAATAAAGTGACGAATATCAGCTAAAGTACCAGCAAGTGTTTCGCATTGATTTAGCGCTTTTACCATTTTTTGTCCTTCAGCTCTTTGAAGTTCAATTTTTTCTTGCTGACCAAAGCTATTAGTAAAGGCATTTAAATTATCTTTTAGAGTTTTAATTTGCTCAGATAGTTTTGACTTTACTTTCTCACGATTCTTTTGATGATTTGCAAAATTTGCTTTTACAAATTGAGCTAAGTAAGTTACACCACCATCGGAAGGTTTTAACACCTCATCTAAGGTTTGGGCATAATGAGTTTCCTCATTATACTCATACAGATATTTAGAGTCAGGAGTGATGGCAACATGCTGTTTGTACTCATCGAATAAAGTTTTTACTAAAGGCACTTCTGTTTTCAGATGATCTTCAATAGTAGTATTTTCTTTGAAGGCGAATAAAGTGCCACTTGCACTAATATTTGGGCGACGTACGCAGAAGAACTGATTAAAGATCTTTCCGTTTGCCCAGTTATCAAGCCATTCTGTCTTAAAGTTTTCTAAAGCCTTCTTAAAGATCTCCTCTAAAACACTAATCTCAATCTTATCTGAGTTCTTCTCAGCTTTTGGTAGTGCATTAGTTAAAGGAGTATCAAAACGAGTATAAGCTCCGATTAAAGGGATACAACCAAATTTTGCTCTTTCTTCTGGTGTTTTACCCACATTTTCATAAACCCAATCTGTAATTGGTTTTATTTGAGGCTCTGTAACTTCTTGTTGCTTTGAGACACCAATACACCAAAGTAATAAATCTATTTCATGACGTTTTGAGTAACTTTCAAATAGGTAAGCTACTTTACCACGACGTAAGTATTCACTGATATCAGCTTTACCAAGCTCTCTTAATAAAGCGATATCATCGCCTTTACGGGAACGAGCACCAGGGAAATCTAATACATCAAAATTACCACAACGACTTGCTTGTCCTGCCTGATCCTCTGGTAGAGGGAAGGCAATTTCACGTGTTGCAAAGGTAAGCACAGCAAAAGGAACTTCTACAATCTCAGTTGCATCCAAGTCTAGTGCAACTTCAATCATAGAATCAGAATTGTCTTTTAAGGTGTATTTGTCAGCTTCAAACATGCGGGTTAATACACCAATATCTAAGAGAGTGCCACCTTTACGTTTTTCTACTACCTCACCATTTACTTGGACGCAAGCTTTAATAGGTACATAAGCCTCGTGAGCACCTTTAAGCTTTTGCATGCTTGGACCTAATACCTCTAATAGGTAATCAAAAGCTTTAAGTCCGCCCCACAATTTAGAATAAATTGCCTTACGACCTTCAAAATTTAAAGTTTCAATTACTTCACATGCTCTAGTCCAGAATAAAGAAGTAGCGCTTTGTTGCTCAAGATTACCCAAAGCAACTTTTTTTACATATTCAGCTAAGAATACAATCTGATTATTCTTAACATAAGACTCTTCACCAGGCTTTAACTGATAACGCTCTGCTTTTAGCTCTTTATCAAAGAACTCATTGATTTTAGCATCACTTCCAAAGAACTCATTAGAAGCATCGTACTCAGGTGAGGTTTTTAAAGTTGCACTTAAATCTTTAAAGAAGGCATTAGCTAAAACATTAACTAAATCAATCTCATCGAATAATTTAACTTTAAAAGGAAACTTTTCAGGCACCTTACCTTCATTTCTAGTAAATCTAGTAACGATACCAGTAGCTTCGTAATCGTTACCTTCAGGATTTAGGTGCTTAAAGAAACTAATTTCAGTACCATCTTTTTTGGTAGTCAAATCACTATCGCCAATTGCTGCAAGAGTTGATACAAGATAGCTCTTACCTGCCTGAGAAGCACCAAACACACCTAAACTGATATTAGTAGGTAAAACTTCAGAAGCAGCAGTTGCTTCATTTACTAATTTGCAAAGCTCAACTTTTAAATTCTTCTGTTTAGCAACTTCCAAAACTTTAGGATCACAAACCTTACTAATCCAATCAAAACCAGTTTTAGCCGCAGTTGCAATATCTTGATAAGAAAACTTTTTGCTTGAATCTGTCATTGTCTTGCCTATTAAATTTTACCTGTGTTATTCCAATACTCACCATCTGCACTTGATACTGTTTGTAACTGAAGTTTCATGTAGGAAGTAACTTCACCTACACCATTATCACCGGTATTAGTATCAATTACTTTATCAAGATCAAGGATAAAGATAGACTCTAAGATATCTTTAATCTTAGCTTCTTTGTATTCTTGTCGAATAAAGTTAATGCACTGACAGATAGGGTTATTATCTGTAAAGGACTTTTCTTCATAATTGCCACGCATTAAAGAGATCTTAAAGTAATGAGGATCAGTTTGATTAAAGCCTGTCATTGCATTCTTAATCTGCTCAAGCTTTTTAGTTTCAGCACTAATCAATTCCTCACGACATTGAGAAATAGCTTTACCTAAAGAGCGCATGTAAGATTGCTTCAACGCATTTCTACGTTTTTGTTTTTCTAAATCGACCTTGCGGTCTCTTTCTGGTTTATTCTTTTGAATGTAATCATCGATAAGTTTCTTTATTTCTTCATCGCGTTTTGCTTGAGCACCTAGAAGTTTATTGAAAGCTGTAACTTTAGTTTGAGCTTCTTTCTCTGCAGTTGTTTGAGCCATATTATTTAGGTCGTCATATTCAGCTTGATATGGATCGTTATTGATTTCATCAAGCTTTGCAATATTCTCAACAAACTCTGCTTCAAGACCATCTACAATTTTTTGAATATCACCTTTTGCTCTCTTTGTCATCATGCCAAATAAGTTGTCAGGCTGTTTTAATTGCTCTAGACACTCATGATTAAACTCGATATCGCCTTTGAGATTCCAGGTGTTGATTGCCTTAATGGATGGAAGATCTTTTACATCCTCATACATACTTAAGACTAAGTACATATTGCCTGTAAAAGATGGATTATTAAACTGACGATAACCTAAGTTTACAGGTAATTGTTTTTGAATATTAACAGTGATGTCATCCTCACTATAGAACTTAGGTTTCTTAAAGATAGTTAGTTTTGCATCGTTATAATCACTATGTAAGCTCTCATAATCCCCTATATAAGAGCCTTGTTGCTCTCTGCCTTCAGCCTCTGACTGGAATAGATATAAGATTTCTTTATTCTCTAAGATCTTCTTGTCATCTAAGACACCTAAATAGCGCATTGGGCTAATTGCAGGAATTGGATTGGTGTTTAGCTTAAAGGTCATAAGCTTAGTTGGTATAGACTTTGTGTAACCTAATAAAGCACCAACTACAACAGAGGTCTTAGGATCTCCTATGCGACCATTGTAAGTTTCAAAGGTTGGGTACCAACCTTCACACTTATAATCGTACATAGGAATAATTCTACGTGAGGATAAAGAAGACTTTTTCTCAATCAAACGGCGAATACCAGGGATCTTAGTTGGACGACCTGTTAGTAGTAACACATCACATCTATAGACATTTACAATGGCATTTAGATAATTGATGTTCTTACACATATCGTAAGTAATGCCTTGAGAGATATCAAAATCAATCTTAAAGATATCAAACTCTAAAGGAATATTTAAGAATTCCTCAAAAGAAATGCCTAATTGCTTTGTGATATAAGAACTTACAGATTCAGCAAACTCAACCTTATCCAAAGATGGCAGTTTTAGATCTTCACGATTGTTTAGCTCTTCTAGAGCAAACTTTTCTGTACCTTGAACAAAGTCTTTGATAGAGCCTTTAACTATCACCTCTAGACTATCTAAAGTTGAAACATCAATCTTATCTAATTGCTCAAGTCTTGAAATAAGTCTATAAGCCACCTTAGTAAAGATCTTATCAACTACTTGTACTCTTGATTGAATGTTACCTGATGATGCTCCACTTGTAGCACCAAATAATTTTTTCCAATACTCATCATTAGTCTTTTCAAACTCGTGTTTAATTGGGTTTTGTAGCAATTCATAAACTAAATCGTCACCAGCAATTTTAAAGCCATCTTTTAGTACTTCACGAATTTGGATTGAACCTGATTGGTTACCAGCTTCTGCTCCATTTTCTTTCTTTAATAACTGATCTACATCATCATAGAAGACATCAGCTACGCTGTAGTCAGCAATAATTAAATCAGTAGTACCACCACCGATATCAATAGATGCAATACGGGCAGAGGTTGCTGCAAAGTATTTTTTATCAACTTTGATTTTTGAGATTTCATTAAAACGACCATCAGCATCAGAACGTCTAATGTCTTTAATAAAGTCTTTACTATTACCGTTATAAATACGCTGAGTTTCGTTATATAAATATACGATTTGACCTGCTAAAGTCTCATCCCACTTTAAGTGAATTTCAGGAACAGGTGGGAACATCTCATCTTTTTTAGAAATAAAATGGAATTCTGTAGCATCAGTCTTATCGTAACCATAAGCTTTCCAAATGATGCCTAAAGCTTGATAAGCACAAGATCTAAAGATCTCTTTTTCAACATCTGGCATTGATGGAGGTGTGGTTAAAACTAAAGCTTTAAGACGTCTTGGTAAATCGCGATACTCCATGTTCTTACGATAGAAGTAGCTGTTCATTTGCATCATTGCTTGCAAAATGATTTCTACTAACATGAAGGTCATAGTTGATTTGCCAGTAAAGAAAGCTGACATGCAACTACTCTTATCTCCAGTTGCAAATAAAGCATCACCTAAACTGTTTAGATAACCTGTAACTGGTTGATAAATTACAGAGGCTCCTGTTTCTTCGCCTTTATATAGGACTCTTGATACCCTACCGTCATCGTCTTTGAAAAGAGGAATTTGGTAATAAGATTCATTAAACTTCCACTCAATCTTTGGAGCTTTATCAATTTGCCATAAGGAGCGTTTTGGTGAAGTAAGACCTGTATTACCTTCATTACCTTTTAATAAAGCACTTAATTTTGAAGCTTCAGGTCCAATACGCACTAAAGAAGGCCATACGAAGGCATCTAAGCGAGAGGACAAATCAGAGCAATTGTTAAAATCAAAATTAGCCTTTTGGAATTGAATTTTACTTTCAAAAGCACCAGTGTAAGTAAACTCTGGGCAGTTTAGATCTCTTATAATTAATGGAGAGCTATTTGGGAAAGTATCTGAACTTTGTGACTGACCATTATCAGCTTCAACTAATAAACCGCAGGTTCTAGTGTTACCAACATCTAAGATTAAACTTACATCAATAATCTTATCTTGATCGCAATGATCTTTATCAAAGTGAACTAATCTAATGTCATTTGGTTTAAAGAAAGCATCTAAAAAGGCTAACACATTCAAGTAGTGTTTTTGATAAGTCTTTTTTAAGATTAGGTTATCGCTTTCATCTTTATTGTCATCAGCTACTTTGAATTTCTTTTGTTTCTCGGTTGTGGTTTGTGGGTAAACCTTTTTTAGAATACTCTTAGTCCATTCATCTACGAAGCTAATACCATCAGAGTTTACAGCACGAAGTAGCTGTGTTGCTTCAAAGCCTGATCTAAAACTAAAAGCATGATCAATATCTTGTAAGGTTGGTGCTCCATGTAAAGCTGACTGTAAGTTGTCAACTTTTGTATCAATAGCGATAGTTACATGGTATTTACCACCACTTTCTAACTTTTTAATCTCTCCGTTATTAACGATTCTTGCACGAGCGAAGTTGGTAGGGCCGTTTTTTAAACCTTTTGGAAAATAAGGGATTGGGAACCAAATACCGTTGTATAACTGAACTGATTCTAAAACAGATGGACTGTCTGCTCTTTCATCCGACTCAAAATTGTCTTTATCAATATTAAATGATTGGAAACTGTCGTCATCATCGATGATAAAGCGAGTACCACTTTGATGAAGGTGGTATTTTGCAAAAGTGCAACTATCTTTATCACTACCACGTTGATTATCTTTGGTAACTAAAACAAACTTATTTTTGGTAAGTCCGTCGTAAACTTCATCTAACTTCTCATCATGATTATCAAAATCAATTTTGTCATCAAGCTCAAAATCGATAAATTGAATGCCTGAGTTTGCAATCAATTTTATTTCTTCGTTAAATTCTTCTTTTTTCTCTACATCTTCAAATAGTTTACGAAGATTCTTAATAATTACTGGTTTGTTTGACTCGTTCACAATATTCACCTACATCAACACAAATAATTTTTATCACTTTACCACAAATTAAAGGTATTTTTTGCAATTAATATCTAGAAAATCAACAAGTAACGTTAACTATACAGATTATTTACAAATTTTGTGGGAAAGATTAGAAAAGAGTGCACATTTGAAAATTCTATAATTTTCAAATGGTACTTTTAAGTTTGAAGAAAACTTAAAAGTGCTTAGATTTTTAAGGTAAGAACTTAAGCTATACAAATAAATAACAACAAGCTTGGCAACATGTATTGCCCAGAATAACTTCCACTAGAGTTCTTTTCTCCATTATCAAGAACCATTGAGACTAATTCCTCTTTATAGGAGCTAATATTTTTAACTAAAGCTAGTACCTTTTCTTTAGGAACTTCGTTACCGCAAAGATCAATTACTTGATAATGATTTACATCTATAGGATTTATGCCACCAGGAATTTTACCTTCAAGTAGCATCTCATAAGTTAATGGCAATTGCTTACCACGGGTTGCAGGACAGGCTATACACAGCTGATTTGCTTTAGCTTCTTTAAGTAAAGCTGCACTTTCTTTGCAAGATTTTTCTTTTAAATCTGCGTAATTGCGCATAAAAGGTCCATCAGAATAAGCTCTTTTTTGATAAGTTAAGTCCATGTACTTAATTTGTTGCTTCATGTAATTGAATTTTGCATGACGCATGAGCTTAATTCTTAAGATATACAAAGCACGGAAGCCTGGATGATCTTGCATATCGTACGATACGGTATCGTACCAATCTTTCTGAAAATCGATGAACTTACGCACAGGATCTGATTGCAACAATCCATATTCATCAAAATTCTCTTTATTATAAGAGCCATCCTTTAAGATATTTGAATAATACAAATCCTGATGAGGCACACTGTTAGTTAAAGAGTTAATACTCTCATTTAAGTTTTTTAAACAGTTAATCGCAGCTTTGTAGCGATTAGCGTAATCCTGCATGTACTCTTTAAAATGGTGGGTTGGATTATTCTTTAAATAAGCATAGTAAAAACCAGCACAAATATGGCTGTCTATTTCTAAAGCCTTTTCCATACTATCAATAGGAATTTTATTTAAAGAGTTTACGATAAATTTTTCAGTATCTTTAAGCTCAATACCTTGCAACGAGGCGGTTACAAAGTTGGCAACCGACAAGACTAACTTATCGTCTTCACTTGCAATATAGCCAGGATCCACATTAGAACTCATTTGGATACTCCTTTTTGGCCAAAGACAAGTTGTAGTCTTTTAAAAACTTTAAGCCTTTAGTAAGTTTTAGGTAGTAAGCATATTGAGCTGGCAAGGGGATCTTTTTTAAAAGATAAAAGATTTCGTTTTCGTGGTGAGTTTCTCTTGAGAGATAATCAGTCATTTTATAAATTTCCTGAATATCCTCTTTTGACATATCTATATCAAGCTCTTTTCTAAGCGCAAAGTACTCTTCCCACTCTTTTTCGGTCATTTTATTTAGTGGTTCATCGTAGCCTTTTGGAAGATGCTTGAGATCTGTCATATGTCACTCCTTGATTACAAGAATAACGATAATACAAATCTTGCAAGAGAAAAAGGAGGCAACTTGATTTTATTGATCTTAATTGAAGTTTTTACAATTCAAAGTAGCCATCATATGTGTAGCCTGTCTTTCCATAAAGGTAATCACAAGCCTTTTTAAAACCTAGCTTTTGAACTGCTAAAAGTCTATCTACAGCGTAAACAGGAACTTTGGTTATCACTCCATTACAATCTAACAGTGACTTAATTTTTGGAGTGATAAGAGAGAATATACTTAAAAGATAATCCTCTTTTTCGTAATCATGACGCACATCCACTCTTAAAATAGCTTTGTGATTGAAGGTATCTTGAGACTCTCGTACACACAATTCAACTGTACCAACAACAGAATTTGCCTTCTTATCAACAATAGAGAGTCTTACAAAGTAGTGCTTTTCATAGGACATTTTCCAAAACTCTAGAGCTTGTTGCATGCTATCTTTAGTTGGATAATAAAAATTGTCGCCATCGCAATTGTCACTGTTAAAAAATGGTAAGGCAAGTTTATCGCTGTAGACTTTTAGAAGATCATAAAGATCATCAAATTCAAACAAACGGAGGATAAAATCGTCATTCTCAAGAATAGGACATTGCTCGTAAATGCTCATATTTACTCAAGTTTTAAATAAAGCTGCTCTTATGTTCACTATTGAAGCTTAAATTTTAAGAGATAGTGAGTACTTGGACCTGCCCCTTCCTTTACTAAAATCTCATGGTCAATTAAGTAGTTTAAAGATCTTGTTGCAGTATCTTGTGAGGTTTTAGCTATTTTGGCAAACTTTTTGGAGGTAAGTTTACCTTCAAAACCATCTAGTAGCATATTAACAATTTTATTTTGATCTTTTGATAACTTAACTTCTCTAATCTTTTGAAAGAATAAGGACTTCTCTACTGCTTTATCAACCATCACTAAGGAGGCTTCAATAGCATTTAGGATCATGCTTAAAAACCATCTAACAAACTTGGTGATATTAAGATCTCCTTTTTGAGTTTTCTCAACGATATCGTAATACTCTAACTTATGCTTTTGAATTTGAGCTGAGACACTATACAAACGCTTTGAGCTCTTCTCTGCCTTTGACAGCAGGTATTCACAGATAGCACGACTGATACGTCCATTGCCATCCTCAAAAGGATGTAATGTTAGAAAATACAAATGAGCAATAGCAGCTTTAATGTAAGTACTGTGATTATCATGAGAATTTATAAAAGTAATAAATTCAGAAAGCATGGATGGAAGATCTGATGCCTTCGGTGCTTGATAATGGACTTTAATTTGGCCATGTTTTTGTGAGGAAACCAGCATAGGACCAAATCTATCAGTTCTAAAAGCTCCAACTACGATTTTGTAAAAGTCGACGTACTCACGAGTAAAGAGTTTTTCTTGCCAGGCGCACAAGCGCTCACAAGTTAGAGGTTCATCAAAATTTTGAGTGGCATCAAGCATCATAGCTACGATACCATCCTCATATTGAGCACTTGATGGAACGTTAAAGCTATTACTAAAGCGTACGTTTATTGATTCTAAGATAGTCTTTCTATCAAGAAACTCACCTTCAATTTGACTTGAGCAAACAATTTCATCTGCTAAAGAGTTGGTATGCAGCTTATCAAGATCTAAATCCTCGGTCTTGATACTTGTGATCTTGCCAAGCAACAATCCATACTTTAAGAAAATAGCATTTAAAAGATCTAAACAACAATTTATATCGTAGTAAAAATGTGGCCATTTAGGATCTTCGTAAAGGTACATATTATCTCCGCAAATTTTGCGGTGATAAAAGGTATTATCTCCGCAACAGTTTTGATAAAAGCCGATAAAAAAGCAAATACGTAGAAGAAAATTAAAAAACCAAATTAGGCTCAATTTCTACGCGACTTTAGGCGTAAAGATATAATAGCAGAAAACAATAAACAAAACGACAGATCATCTCTGCGTTTGTCAATTCTGAAAAATTGGGGAATCGGTCGATGATGAATGGTGGATGCTATAGGACTCGAACCTATGACCCTCTGCTTGTAAGGCAGATGCTCTAACCAAACTGAGCTAAGCATCCAAATGGTGGGTTGTGAGGGGGTCGAACCCGCGACCAACGGATTAAGAGTCCGCTGCTCTACCAACTGAGCTAACAACCCATCATAACCGATATCGCGTGGTGGGTCGTGAGGGGGTCGAACCCGCGACCAACGGATTAAGAGTCCGCTGCTCTACCAACTGAGCTAACGACCCAGCGATATGCGTATCAAGTTGGTGGGTCGTGAGAGATTCGAACTCTCGACCAACGGATTAAAAGTCCGCTGCTCTACCGACTGAGCTAACGACCCAAACTTGCATTTGGTTTGTTGATTAAGTCAACGGCGACCATTTTACTAAAAATTTGACCTATTGCAAGTATTTTTTTTACTTTTTTTAAATTATTTTTACAAATCGCTTATTTATCGCATTTGTTAACTTACTATTTTTAAAGGCTTTTTAGGAATTTTAGAGTAAATTTAGCTTAATTTACTCAAAACTAAATTTACAAACTATTAGAGCTTATAAAGTTAAGTTAAATATTCTTACTTTACATACATTTATTTTAGATTTGTAGGTAATAAAGGTGGGTTCAAGCTCCACAAAATTAAATTGTGGAGCTTTAATCTTAGAGAGAGCCAAGCTCTTTTTTAGCAAGAGTTGCAGAAGGTGTGTTTGGATAAGTTTTAATTAAAAGATCAAAGTAACGTTTAGCTTTGTCTTTATCACCAATTGCAATTGAGGTCATACCTAATTTATATAAAGCATCAGGACGCTTAGCACTATTAGTAACCTTAGCAGTATTCATAAAGCTTAAGCGAGCTTCTTGATACTTGTTTTGCTTAAATTGGATTTGACCAAGCCAATACCAAGCATTAGGGGTAAGAGTGTTATCTGGATACTTACTAATAAAGGTATTAAAGCCTTTAGCTGCATTTTCAAAGTCATTTTTCATGAGCTTATCATAAGAGCTTTGATAAAGCTTTTGGGCATCATCTGTAACTTTAGGCTCAGTCTTTCTAGTTACAACTTTACTCTTAGAGATAGTAGCACCAGCTGTACCATTAGCATTTGTAAGTGTTATGGTATCATCCTGTCCTTGAGCTGTTGTCTCTTGATTAGTCTCTGTAGCCTTAGCATTTAAAGCCTGAGATTTTAAAGCTTCATTCTCTGCTTTTAATTGCTTTAACTGATAATTTAGCTCTTCAATTTGGCCTTGAGCATCAGCAAGCTGAGACTCTAACTCCTGATTCTCATTTTGAGCTTCAAGTAAGTTTCTTTGTAGTATTAACAGCTGCTCATCGTCAGCGTATGAAGCACTACTTAATGCTACAGCTATTGCTAAAGTAATTACTTTTACTTTAGATAAGATCTTAAATTTCATTTTTTTCACTTCTAATAAAAAAGGCAAGGAATATTCCTTGCCCATTTATAGCATATCTAAACTTAAATTAGTAGTTTAGAACTGCACGACGATTCTTTGACCAAGCAGCTTCATTGTGACCTTCAACTGCAGGCTTCTCCTCACCATAGCTTACGATTGATAATTGATTTACATCAACACCAAGATTTTGCATATAGCGAGCAACTGAACGAGCACGTCTCTCACCTAAAGCAATGTTGTACTCAGGAGTACCACGCTCATCGGTATGACCTTCGATGATTACGCGTGCATCAGGATTCTTCTTTAAATAATTAGCATGCTTTTGCATTACTGCTAAGTACTCGTCTTGAATGTTCTCTGAGTTGAAAGCAAAGTAAATGGTATTAGCATTTTGTAACTCAGCAGGACCATTAAAGCCGTCTTGTGCGTTTGGATCACCTACAGTTAATGAGCCATCATCATCTAAGCCTAATTGAGCATCTGATGAGCTACCGTCTTCAACTAAAGCTGAAGAATCATCACCTGAAGTTGAACAAGCTGTTAATGTACCTAAAGATAAAGCACATAGAATAACTAACAAATAATTTTTTAACATTTTTAATTACTTCCTAAAGCAAATTATTTTGATAAAAGTGGACCCCAAGCAGGTGCGCTAATTTCACCTTGGCTTGATGGAAGATTTGCTTTAAATCTACCATCTGCTGAAACTAAAGCTAAGCCTTTTCGTCCTTGATAAACTGTTGAATATATTACCATACTTCCATTAGGTGCAACACTTGGTGACTCATCTAGTGAAGATGTAGTTAACATATAAATACTGCCATCAGGATCAACACGGGCTACTCTAAAGCCATTTACTTGAGTAATAACAATTAAAGACTTAGTACCTGGAATTTGACGAGCTGACAAATTACGTGCACCTTGATAGGTCACACGCTCAGTCTTTCTAGTATTGAAATCATACTTGTAAATTTGAGCCTTACCACCACGCTCTGAGGTGAAGTATAAAGCTTTGCTATCAGCTGACCAGGTAGGCTCAGTATCAATTGCCTTATTAGCTGTTACTCTTTGGAACTTACCTAAACCTAAGTCAAAGTAGTAAATATCAGGTTGACCGTCTTTTGATAAAGTCATAGCAATCTTAGTACCATCAGGTGACCAAGCAGGTGAGCTATTTAAACCTGTGAAGGAAGCAAGCTTTGTACGCTTGTGAGTCTTAATATTCTGCACAAAGATTGCAGGACGACGACTTTCAAAACTTACATAAGCTAAACGTGAACCATCAGGAGCCCATGAAGGAGTCATGATAGGTTGGGTAGACTTTACAACAGGAGTTTCATTGTAACCGTCGTAATCAGCTGTCATTAACTGATATGGGAACTTAGCGCCCATCTTAGTTACGATATAAGCAATACGAGTTCTAAAACAACCACGCTGACCTGTAAATGCTTCATAAATTCTATCTGATACACGGTGAGCTGCTTGTCTCATGGTAGCAAGTGAAGAAGCTCCCTTGTAATGAGCAATTACTTGACCTTTCTTTGAGCCTTGTAATGCTACTACTTGGAACTCTACGTTATACTTACCACCTTCAATATCTTGAACTACACCATAAACGCAAGCTTCAGCACCAGTAGATGCTACAGCATCTGCGTTTACCTTGTTCTCAACAACACCATTGTTAGGTAATACTGATCTTGATAAAGGTGAGAACTTACCAGATCTCATCAAATCAGCACTAACTACAGAGGCTACATCAACATTAACATTTGGATCTTGTGCAAATGGATAAACGGCAATCTTACGACCTTCGTTAATACCACCTGTAATTTCAATTTGTAATTCAGCTTGTGCGCTAATGGCAAAAACCATTAGACCAAATACTGCTAACAACCTTTTAAACATGAGCAAAACTCCTTGAATTTTTTTGCTTATTATAAGCTCTTAAAGCTTTGGTGTCATAGAAATCTTAATATTTGAACACTCAGGGCAACTTGAAGGTGGTTTTGGGAACATTCCCACATTCACAATTGACTCAAGTGCACTTGCACATACCTTTTCATCACCTTGACAATTTTGGCTTGTTACCATGCCATTGTTGTCAATTTTAATTGTAACTACTACCCTCTTGCCGTTCATGGAAGGATCAATACGCCAGTTCTGTTCAATTAAACCACGAACTTTATCGCCGTATCCAGCCTCACCACCAGAACCACCAGAGCCTAAACCTTGACCATTCTTCTCATCGCCATCAGCGGTGCCTAAGATGTCATCTTCAAGAGAGTCAGCCTGAGCTTTTGCCTTAGCCTCAGCTTGTGCTTTAGCCTTAGCTGCAGCTTCTGCTTTCTTCTTAGCTAGCTCTTCTTGTTTCTTTTTCTCTTCTAATTTTTTCTTTTCTGCTTCAGCTTTTTTCTTTTGCTCTTCAAGCTTCTTTTGTTCTTCTAACTTTTTCTTTTCCTCAAGCTTTTTTTGCTCTTCTAGTTTCTTTTTCTTCTCTTCTTCAGCCTTTTGCTTTTTCTCTTCTTCTAGCTTCTTTTTAAGCTCTTCTTCTTTCTTTTTTTGCTCTTCTAATTTTTTCTTTTCTTCTTCAATCTTCTTTTTCTTTAAAGCAAGATCGGCCTGTTTCTTTTGCTCTTCAAGCTTTTTCTGCTCCATGCGTTGCTTTAATTCTTTAGCTTGTTGCTCACGCTTTAAAGCTTCCTCTTTTACCTTAGGATCTTCAATCACCACAGTAGGTTCAGGTGCGCTCTTTTTAGCACTTGCTTTACCAGTTTCTTTACCCTTAGCTGGAGGCACAAAGGTAGCATGCATGATATCGCCTTTACCAAGATTTGGTCTTGACGGTTTATCAAGATTTATACGCAATAGCAATACTGCTAAGATAATTGCATGAATTAAGATTGCTATGATAAAAGCAACCTTCATATTAATTTTCATAACAAACCTTTAATTTGATACAGGCTCAGTTACTAAACCTACACTTTTAACACCACTCTTTTTTAGAGCGTTCATAAGTTGAATAACATTGTCATAAGGTACTTGTGCATCACCTTGTACCACTACAGGACGAGTAAGATCTTTTTGTAACTCTGATGACACATAAGCTGTAAGCTCATCTAAAGAGCCCATCTTTACATTGTTAGTATCGATGGTTACGTAATACTGACCTACTTTATCAACCGTTGCGATAATAGGTGTCTTTTGATCTTCGTTCATAGTCTCAGCTTCAGCTTGTGGAAGATCAACTGTTACACCTTGCATAACAACAGGTGCTGTCGCAATAAAAATAACTAATAACACTAACATCACATCAATGTAAGGTACAACATTGATTTCTGCCTTTGGTCTAGTTCTAACACGTGTTCTTGCGCTTTGCATTTTCTACTACTCCTGATGAGTTTGACGAGCAAAATGACGCTCGCGCTCACCTTCAACTCCTGGAGTTTGGTAATGAACAGGCTCGCTTGTAGTTCTGTTTCTATTAAAAGCTGAAGTCTGCTCAGATAAAGGATGATTAAAGCTACGACCTCTTTGATAAACAGGTTGTGTAGTTGCATTAGACTCGTAGTGATGAACAGGGCTTTCTGCTCTTTCAGTACGGTTTGTGGTAGTGCTTTGAGTGGTTGTAGTCTGGCTACTTGAATTTTGGGTCATCTCAGAGCGTACACGAACTAGTCTTCTGTTAAGGATAGTTGCAAACTCATCCATGAAGTTAATGTAACGATTTTCTAAAGCTTCAACTTTGGTTACGAAGCGGTTATAGAACATAACTGCAGGAATAGCTGCAAACAAGCCCATAGCGGTTGCAATCAAAGCTTCAGCAATAGGAGGTGCTACCATGGATAAGGTAGCATTCTTAACTGCAGCTAAAGCAATAAAGGCATGCATAATACCCCAAACAGTACCAAACAAACCAATATAAGGGCTAATTGAACCTACAGTTGCAAGGGTACCTAAGTGAGCTTCAAGATCTTCAATTTCACGAGATTGAGAAACCTTCATCTGACGGTAAGTACCATCCATCACTACTTCTTGATCAGCAGGACCTGAGTTAATTAAACGAACGAACTCTTTAAAGCCAGCAGTATAAATAACCTCAAGACCTTTTAATTCTGAAGTTCTCTTAATGCAATCGTTAAATAGATTATTTAAATCAATGCCAGACCAGAACTTTTCCTCAAAATCGTCCGCTTTTTGTCTTGCAATTTTATAGGTGCTTGAACGGGAAACGATGATTGTCCATGAGGCAACAGATAAACCTAATAAAAACAACATTACCACCTGAACTAGAGGGCTGGCGTTTAAGATTAGGTTTGAGATTGATAAAGTACCTTGTGCGTCCATTTTTAGATTTTTACCTCAAGATCTTCTGTATTTTCTGGTACAAATTGTTTGATATAAGCAATAGCTTCTTTTGGCATGATCATAGGCTTTTTAAGTTGCATATTCAAAAAAGCGATAGAACATTCAAACTCAAACAATAATTCATTATTCTGATTAAACACTTGTTGATAAATAACTAAACTTGCATGCTTAACCTTAGTTGGAATGCAAGTTATGGTTAACAAATCATCAAGTTTAGCTGAGCTTACATAATTACCTTTAATATTTTTAATTACAAAGCCCATATGCTGTTCTAGCATTTGTGATTGCGACATATTCATGCCACGTAACCACTCAGTTCTTGCGCGCTCGCAGAACTTTAAATAGTTTGCATAGTATACAATGCCACCAGCGTCTGTATCCTCATAATAGACTCTAGCATTTAAACAAAAAGGCTTTTCCATGTTATTCCTTTTTTAAACCGAATTTTTCATAAGCTTTAGCTGTGGCAATACGTCCTGTTCTAGTACGTTGCACAAAGCCTTGCTGAAGAATGTATGGCTCTACTACATTCTCTAAAGTATCTCTGTCGTGACCTAAGGAAGCAGCTAAGCTTTCAATACCTACAGGTCCACCATTAAAATCTTCAATAATACATTGCAAATATCTTCTATCAAAATCATCAAAACCTGACTCATCGATAGATAACATCTTTAAAGCAGAGCGTGCAATTTGCTTGGTGATAATACCACCACCAACAACTTGAGCGTAGTCTCTTACTCTGCGTAAGATACGATTTGCAATACGTGGAGTACCACGACTACGAGAAGCAATCTCATAGGCACCATCAGGCTCAATTTGTACATTCAACTTCTTAGCTGAAGCGTTAACAATAATCTCAAGCTCTTTTGGAGTATAAAATTGCAACTGCAATATGATACCAAAACGCGCTCTTAATGGGGATGTTAAAGTACCAGCACGGGTAGTTGCACCAATTAAGGTAAATGGATTTAAGTTAATCTTAATGGAGCGAGCAGATGGTCCTTCACCGGTCATAATATCCACCATGTAATCTTCCATCGCTGGATATAAGAATTCCTCAATTACAGGTGATAGACGGTGAATTTCATCAATAAAGATGACATTACGAGGTTGTAGGTTAGTAAGTAAGGCTGCAGCATCTCCCTTTTTCTCAAGGGCAGGACCTGAGGTTTGAGTGATACCTACACCTAACTCATTGGCAATGATATTAGATAAAGTAGTTTTACCTAAACCTGGAGGTCCAAAAATAAGTACATGATCTAAAGCTTCACCACGTAATTTGGCAGCTTGCAAAGCAATAGATAACTGCTCTTTTACTTCCTCCTGGCCAATATAATCAGCTAAAGTTTGAGGACGTAGAGCTCTATCCTCACTTACAGGAGATTGCTCTAGTAATTCTTCTTCAACTGTTTTTTCAGGTCTTACCACGCTCTCAACGGTGAGGCTGTCAGCTACAATTCCTAATTCTTCAGATTTCATAACTTACATTACCTTTTTGAAATGAGCGCTAAAGCAGCTTTAATCAAATCTTGAGTATTAAAATCGCTATGCTCTTTTAAGACTAATTTAACGGTCTTAATTGCATCTGCCTCACGATAGCCTAAAGCACTTAAAGCTGCTATAGCATCATTAAAGGCTTCGGCATTTGTGGTTGTAGCAGTTGCAGGGGTTAATACTTGTTGGGTATTATCAGCAAACTTCTTAATGCTATCTTTTAAATCTACCATCATGCGTTGGGCAGTCTTTTTACCAACACCTGGAATTTGCTCTAAAGCTGTACTTTGCTCAGCTAATACTGTTTGTACAAAATCCTCAACTGTAAAGGTGGATAACACAGCTAAAGCCATCTTAGGACCTACGCCGTTGATTTTAATTAGCTCTCTGAATAAGGCTCTTTGCTCGAAGGTATTAAAACCATAAAGTACTTGAGCATCCTCACGTACTACATGATGGGTGTACACAAATACAGTTTTACCTGCGGTAAAATCATTCATGCACAATACTGGCATATCAACTTCATAACCTACGCCTGAAGCTTCAATTAAAACTGTTACGCCATCAATTCTTATAATCTTACCGTTTATACTGCCAATCATTATTTATTCTCTACTTTTGCGCTTTGTAATCTTCCATGTACTGATGGAGTGTTAGCAACACTTGAACCCATAGCTTGTGTTACTTTATTGGTATAACAATGACATAAAGCACAAGCTAGAGCATCTGCTGCATCTGCCTGTGGTTGACCTTTAAGTCTTAGAATGTTTTTTACCATGTATTGAACTTGCTCTTTTGCAGCCCATCCATAACCAACCACAGCTTGTTTAATCTGCATAGGTGAATACTCATATACAGCTAAACCTAAATTAGCTCCAGCTACAATAGCGCTAGCTCTTGCCTCTGACAATTTAACTGTAGACTGAACGTTCTTAGATAAAAAGGTTTCTTCAATAGCTAAAGAGGTAGGTTTAAACTGCTCGATTAAAGCTGTTACACCATCAAAAATAATCTTTAGTTTTGATGCTAAATCACCATTACCAGTTTTGATACAACCTGATCCTAGGTAATGAGTTTCATTACCTACTAACTTAACAATACCGTATCCAGTAAAGCGAGAACCAGGATCAATACCAATAACAATTTCAGACATACAAAGCTTAAAATTCTTTAAAAAACTAGCTTAATATTTTACCTTATTTGAGCTTAGATTAAGTATAGATTGCAAGAAAATTTAAGTGGTTAAGTGGTAATTTCGGAGAGATAACTAAAGATAAAGATTTTGCTACCTATCAGAATCGAACTGACGACCTTTTGATTACGAATCAACTGCTCTACCTACTGAGCTAAGGTAGCATGCGGGTAATTTTAAGCTATTTTTACCCTATTGCAAACTTAATTTTTCCAGTTTTTCTTGATGTTCAAAATAGTTGCTGGCTGACCATCAATAGTTACATCAAACTTTAAGCTTGTCTCTACTTTAGAGCTAGCATTATGAATTCTAAAATTGAATGCCCACTCATTATCTAAAATCATTTCCACGGTATTGGTAGAATTGAGCTTAAAGCCTATCTTAATGATTTCAGATGGAAGGAGTGAAATTTCAAGAGTAGTTTTAGCTTGAGTATTTTCACCTTGACGATTTAAGGTTCCATGAAAGTTATAAGGCATAACAGTAACTTGCTTCTTAGCATCTTGAGAGACTACTTTGTAAAAATCGTGTTTACCTAAAATGTAAGATACT
>Ga0256404_1003181_pt1 | contig 34222 bp, 41 predicted proteins | sample RumenRJG_01DNA_FD_185990 | JGI IMG/M metagenome (GOLD analysis project Ga0256404, IMG submission 185990) | Bovine rumen microbial communities from Lethbridge, Alberta, Canada - RJG_01 | ecosystem: Host-associated > Mammals > Digestive system > Stomach > Rumen | place: Canada: Alberta | collected... | reverse complement strand
GGGGTGCAAGAATTATATGAATATGGATCATCTGAACGAAATCGCAGATGAATCATATGAGTATATAGATTGAATTCAACCACTACAAGGGGATTTTAAAATTTGCGCAAAACTATTGACACTATCGCGGGGAAACCTGCGGGTATTTTTTTGTATTTTACAGATGGGCATAGAATTTTTGACACAGTTTTAAAATGTTGCCTGCCGGGAAACCACGACCAGAACAATGGGTGCTATTATAACAGTGCCGACAGGTGATACCGAAACGAAAAAAGCGGCGAACCTGCGGGCAGGTTGTATGCGAGTATTGTAAACAACAATTAAGCGAGTAAAAGGAGGAATTCACAATGTTTGATGCACTGCACACGATAATCGGGCCAAACCCGGATCCCTGGCCATTTCCCAAACATGAATGGACAATGAAGGAGATACTGATTGCAGCTGTTCTGTACCTTACGTTTCTGATCCTGACCAGAGGCGTTGCTGCAAGCACGGCTTTTGCTATGGCCAGCAAAAAGTTCAACATCAGTGAAGATGAGTTGCGGAATGCAACGAAGGAGCAACCATGGGCGTAGCGGTGATGACAGTACTGGCCCTTGCGATACTGAAAGCGTTAGTGGGAAAGATTTATGCTGATTGCAAAATCGGCATCTGGCTTACGGTGATTACAGTAGTTGTTCTGGCAGGCTGGCTGGTTTCGGCAATCTTTGACAAGATTTCGCTGATACCAATTCTTTTCTTCCTTCGTTGAGGCATTGGAGACAAACAAAAAGGGCTGCCCGTGCAGCCCTTTGCCTTACAGTTTTTCAATTAAATAACGTTGATTGGTTTTATCGTAAATTTTGTTATCAATTTTAAAGATGTCAAATTCATTGTGTTCAATAAAAAACATAATGATTTTGTCGATCAGGGAAGAATTGGACATAGCGTAGCCTACTGTGTGAAGCATTTCCTGGGTTTCTTTGGAATTCAGGTGCAATGCCAGGCAAAGCTTAATGACCGTCGGTTTGCTGGGGCGGTGGTTCGTTTTCCGCATGGAACGGATTTTGGAAAACACAGGCCGGCTGATTTCCGCTTTCCGGTAAAGGTCTGCCTCGTTATCGATATGCTTCTGGTCCATGTAATAGATCAGATAATCGTAAAAGTCGGGCTCGCGCTTAGCCAGTTCCTTTTCCAGTTCAGCATACATATCTGAATCGCCGGACGGCAGGTTTCGAAAAATAATATGACTGCCTGCAAGGGCGCCACCTAAACATCCGAAAAGTCCGGCAGGTGGTTTTAGCAGCGATTTGGGCGGGTTGCGATGGATTTCCTTAAAATGGAAACTCTCAAATTCTCTGGAAAACAGTTCGTCGGTAATCATAGAATCAGCTCCTGTATGTTTATGAAACCATTATAGCACAACTGCGGAAGGGGGAAACAGTGAAAATAAATATAACACCGGCATTAATCAAACTTTTTAGCATTGCAGACCGGTTAAATCAGTATTTGAAAGTATTGAAATTATAGGGAGGAATAACAAAATGGCAAGAGGCGATTTAAGTATGGAACGGATTGTATTAGGGGCAGTGTTAGGCATTGGTGCGGTAGCGGCAGCGCCGTTTACCGGCGGTGGTTCCGTGTTAGGAGCGGCAACGTTGGCCGGTTCGTTGAGTGGCATCGGCACAGGCCTCGCGGCAGTGACTGCCGGAATTGTAGGAGCAGCTATTGCAGATGGGTTAGGCGACGAGGCGGATTATGACGCATACTTTGAAGGATATGAAGAAGCCAAGACCAAGTATGCTACGAAGGAAGCACTGGAACAGGAAGAATGCGAACACGAAGAAATGATGGAGCGGATTGATGCAGAAATGACAGAGGATGAATGGGGACCGGCGTTGTAAATAAATTGAAATCAATTAGCTAGGCTTATATTAAACCGTGAGGAGGAAGAGCTTCTGCAACCGGAGGCTCTTTCTCCGTTTTATAAAATGTTGCCTGCCGGGAAACCCGAAAAATCGGTTACGTGATACCATATTGTTAGAAAGAGTGAAGGAGGAGGATGCCCAATGAACAGCTATCTTGGAAAACTGCACGCAAACCAGATTCATTTCCCCAGTGCCCATGAGAACCTGATGCGGAACCTGTTCTATCTGGCAGACAGTCTAAAGGATGAAGAAGAAATCCGGATGAACATTTACAACGGATTTGAAAACTACCGTGACTGTGTGGAAGACGAAGGGCTGAAAGGCGTTACCTTGTCTGTAAAATGGGAACAGGATACAAACGGACACAAAGAAGTGACGTACCGTGCGGTGATTAAACCGAAAGTGCTGCTGGCGCAGTTAGGCAGATACTGCGCCGAAAGATGAAGGAAGGAGGAAAACGCTATGCCAAATATTATTATGCTACGTGAAAAATTGGATCCTTTGTACAGGAAAGAGAAAGAGCTAAGAAAAAAGAAAGCCTTGGAATGGGCAAAGCAGCATGGCTGCTACGAAGAAGTAAAAAGGTATTATGAAATGAAAGAATGGGTGGAAAAGCATGTCGTGTACTGAAATAAGATTGCATTGTAACAATTATTGTTGAATCGGAGGTGTGTCGTGGATAAATTATATTTACTTTTTAAAACAGATGAAATTATTAAAAAAGATATTGTAGCAGCGCATGTGTCACTGGAAGTCGTTACAGAATATCTAGAAAATAATCAGGAATTGGCTGAACCTGAAAAATTGGGGCAAGGTTGGGAAATAGATTTGTTGTCGTTTAGCGATACGGGTAAAACAGAACTGACCCTGATTAATAAACATACCAAAGAATTGAAAAAATGTAGACCGGAAGATATTCAGGACGGCGCCTATTACAACATAGTATATAAAGACAATAATAATATTCAAGACCGCCGATGTCTCAATAAAACGAGAAGAGTTTGCAAAATGAAATGCATTAAGGTCTGCCCGCCTGAGTTTATCTTTGATAGCCCTAAAGCTACTAGCTTGCACTTAAATTACAACGATATTATCATAATTGCGAAATGTAGGGAAAATGAGGACGGCGATGATTCGGATAGGTTTATCTACTTTTCGCATCTGTATCAATGGGAAATAGAACACAGTGACGCCAAAAAAATATTTTAAGGTTAATTTGGTTATTTAAAATAGATAGAATGATTATGAATGAACAAGTTAACTGCCATATTTAATTGATTAAATATGGCAGTTAAAAAATAATTGTTGTATAATAATATACAAAGGAAAAATTGAACGTGATTGTATTCTTGCCAATGGGCATTGATGTTGCATCTAATAGTTCTTTTAATTTATATTAGTGATGTGGCGTTAGCACAAAAAACTTGGTTTGTATTGTTTGTTACTTTATACAGTAAGAAAGAGGAATAAACAAATGGAGATAATAACCTATAAATCATTGGCTAAGGATTACTTTGTATATGTACCTTATGTTAAAACTAAAATTAATTTAACTGTTAACTCGCTTAACTATTCGATAGATGCTTTATCTATGATAGTTTTGTGTATGAAAAAGGATTGCAAAAGCGATGAGGAGATTGCACAGGTAACTAACTTAAACATTGATATTATACGAGAGATTAAGCATAGTTTAGTTAAGGAAGGATTACTAAAAGAAGATTATACTCTAACGGAATCTTCGATAAAAATACTAGACATTTATGATGTTATTAATGTTCTCGAAGATCAATTAAAAGAATGCTATTCAAATTTACTTTTGTGGATGATAGAAGATAATATTAACGAAGATGCCTTAGTAAAAGAGATTGATAATGACTCAGTGATAGCGGTTGTTATTGATAAAAGTGGACAGTATCTGGAAAATTTTGAAGGAGCTGAAGAGATAGTTGACAGATATTTGAAAGATGTTAAAAAAGAATCTTTAGCCGAACATTTTGAAATTAATAAAAGAATTGTCGATAATAAAGATATTTTATATCTTAAAAAAAAGATAAAAAGATTGCCGATTATTTATGAAATAGACATGGTAAATCAAATATCGACAATTAACGAGAATACGGAAAAATCTTTTACAGTCGCATTACCATGTTTGCAGATAGAAATGGAATTCAATGATTCAAAATCAACAGTGTTTTATCAAGAGCCATTTGAAGGACAAATATTTGAAACAACTAGGGAACTATTGAGTGAACCGAATTATGCATACTTAAAGTTTAATAACGATTTGCAGTTCTTAAAGAATAGTAATTTAAATTTGATAAATCTTGAAAAATTCTTATTGCTCAAATATGGCATGAAAAATCTTAATATTAAAGATTTAATTAAAAAAACTCAAGTTGTTGAGTGCTATTTTGATGTTGCTCAAAGTGTGTTAGGAGAGATTTAAAGTGAGATATAAAAGTAGATATTCGCTTAATTTGAAAAGTACATTATGTTTGGACTATAAAATCCAACAGAATAACATATATCGACAGGCAACTGTAAGTGATTTTACGGTGGGAAGCATATTAAAAAAATTGGATGAAAGCCTTGATTTATTTGGAGCCTTTGGGACTTTTTTAGTTGAAAAAGCGAAAACAAAGGAAATGCAAAAACGTTTTGATGATGCTTGTAAATTCATAGAACGGGAAAACCAAGAAATTTTAAAACAGTATTCAATTATGGAAAAAGAGTATGGTGAAAGATTAATTATGGAAATTGAATACATAAAAAATAAATATAGAATGCAAGCCAAAGAAATAGAGCAAACAACAAAAAATTTGGCAGAAAGTGTATCAGAACAGAGCAGGATCGAGAATATAACAAGAATTACACCTTTGATGAAAATGATAAAGATTTATTTAAATTATATGGAAGAAAGGAAAAGTATCATAGATAATATTATATCAGGTACCGCAGAAGATTTTGTAAAAAAGAATTATTATTACTACCAATTGAATGATGAGTACATAAAGAATTTTAGTGTTATGCATAAATATTTGAATACGCTAATCGCTGAACAGGAGGTTTAATATGGCGAAAATTGAATTAAAAAGAATTAATAAAACGGAAACCGGAGTTTTAAATTATGAGCCGCAAGTAGTTATACCCGATGAGATTTTAACAAAAGAAGAACTGAAGAAAAATAGAATAAATAGCTTAGAGCAAAGCAATGAGAATAAATTACAAAAACAAGATATTTTAAAAATGTTAGCGAGTGGAGCGACTTTATTAACAACTGTGATTGGCTGTTATAAAGATATTGCTTTGCAAAAAGAAAAAACGAAAATTGAAAGATTAAACGCGGAAGCTAAGATTGCGGATGCAAAAGAGAAAACAAAGCAAATTATAATGCAAGAGACAGAACTGACTAAACGTGAAATTAAAAAATATGAAGAATTAGAGAAATCAAAGTTACTCGAAATAGAAAAATACAAAACTGAATTACAGATTAAAAATGATAGTGAGACAGAAGATAGAAAAATTTTGGTAAACGTACTTAATATGTTGTTAAAGAGTTTTGATAGTTTATTGAGTGAAAAGGCGCTTATTCTTCAAAAAATCAATGGTGACGATCTTTTATTTGAACGTTATAAAACGCGCTTAAATGAGATAGATGCAACTATAACTAAGTCTCAACAGGATATTATACAGTTGATTACTAAAAAGTAGTGAGGTGTTCAACTAATGGCTAAAATAAACGCGGCTTTGCCAGCTAAAGCTGTGAGCAAAATACCAGGTAACGTGGCAATAGAGATTATTGATAATTTGATAAAGTTAGCAACCAGCATGATTAATGCTTATAAAGATATAAAGGTTGAACAGGAAAAGACCTTTCAGTTTAAAATACAATTAGATTCTGACTTAAAGAAAGCAAAAGAACATACACAACAAATTGAAGTCCAAGAAACTAATAAAACGATACGAAGTTTAGCACAGATAGAAAAAAGATTACAAACGTTAAAACTTGAAAGCAAAATAAAATTAAGGAAAATGGAATCTGATAGAGAAAGAGAACATGAATTATTTTTACTAAAGTATAAAATGGCTGAAAAACTTGTTGAGCCATTGAACATACTAATGAAACAGTGGCAAAGTGCAAACGAAAATATTAACAAATTATTAATTGAAGAGGACTGCGATTCTGCTAAGTTACAAAGAGTGAAAAGCCGTATAGATTTATTAGGAAAACAAATGGCAGATATGATGGCTGTTTTAGTAAGCTTTGCGAATTCTAATGATAGTTGACATTTTATTGTTCGTTGGAGGATAGTTATGCCGATACCATTTTTGGGATATGTAGCTGCAAGTTTAGGTGTAGCAGCAGTAATGGCTCTCGGAAAATGCCTTTTTGACGACCTTTCTGAAGATGAAAGAAGAAAACAAAAGCAAATAGAGAATAATTTTGAAGCTTATCAGAGTGCAAATGAAAAAAGACGCAGTGATTTCGCTGTTGAGTATAAACGAAAAATTGAAGAAAAGCGACGCGATAGCGCACATGATGCATATTTATATCGTAAACGGATTTTGGAGCAAATTCGAGTTGCTAACAGACCGTTCTTTGATAAAGTTATCGTTGAATTGGATGAGCAAATACAGACCTATCAAGAGTTAAATAAACAGGTCTATAATTCATTGCAAAAATTAAAAGATGAAGCGATAAGTGCGAGTGAAACGAGCATATTACGTGGTGATTCCTTAAGAGTAATTAAAGATGAATGTTATGAATCGTTGACTGAGTTGAAAGCTTATGTTTACTATTTATTAAAATATCGTAATAAATTAGTACGAAGATTTGAAAGAGAAGGCAAACTTCTTTCGCCATTTTTCTTTCGTTTGCCTCAAAATGTTCCATATATTGGAAGAGTTATGCAATTTGAGTATGATGAAGTTTCTAAAGGTAGTTTCTCAAAAGAGGTACAGGAAGGAGTTTATTATAATTATATTTGTGAAGATAAAGAACAGTTAACTTACTACAAAGAAGATGATTTGATTTTTGGTTACATTGTCGGAATACGAGATGCATCAAATAACGCTGGAAAGAAAATAGGAGTTAACTATATTATTTCTATTTGTAAAGGCCGTTTTATGCACTCTTTGGCATTACAACCAAATCTACAATTCGAAGCTGTAGTGCGTGAAATTAACAGGGATGGGAATAAGTATTATTACAAATTAGATTGCGATGGAATGAATTTTATTTTACGTCCAAATGATTGTATAAGTCCCAAAAAGAAAGTTGCATTAGGTACCAAAAAACAAGTATTCATAAAAAGAGGATTCCCTAAAAATCTTGAAAAAATATTCGTTACAGAAAATGAGAAAGATATTTTTAATTTTAAATCTTTTAGTAACATTCCTCTGTTCTTTAATAATGAGGATTATGAAATGTTTGTGGAAAAAATTGAGAAATTGGGGATGGGTTTTGTATATGATGACTGGTATTTTGGTCCAACACCAGAAGAAAATATTTTGAAGTGCCAGTTAGGCACGCGCGTGATATTTTATTGTTATTATGAAAATATAATCATTGATGGAAATAGTTTCCCATACCTTCGCTTTTTACGCTTTGAAGATGATATTGACGAAAAGTTGTTTGCTTGTAATGAAATCTATGCAGTAGTAGACGCTTCCTTAAACTGTTATGGGTTTGATGATATTAAAGATTTGGATAAAAATATTTTCCACGCATCAAAAGAATTAAACTTGTATTTAGTAAGTGAATTCATAAAACAACAAAAAATAAAGAAAAATCAAAAAAATATATTATACTTTAATCAATGGAGCGTTTTGATGTCAAAATTGGTTAATTTAAAAAGTAAAGGCAAAACGCGTACGATAAGGATTAGTTATATAGAAGAAAACAAGTTTTACATTTTTAGAGATGATATTTCACAAGTTCAAAAACTATTTAAGCTTATTTATAAGGCTGCAAATCGTTTTCAAAAGAAATATACAACAAATGTCTATCTAAACATTAATGATGAGGATAAAGTCTATATTAAGTTTTCACCCGATTTTTCATTCTTTAGATTAAAACAGGCGGATTATCATTCGTGCGCAAAAGTTCAGGAGTATTTAAATTTAAGCGGATTTACGGTTGAACTTTGTGAAGAGGTTTTTCCATATCCGGAGATTAGACAACATAAAGCTTTAGAAGATTTTAGGATTGGCAGAATTTTAAATAACAGAATAAAGGAAACTGTTTTTAATTTACCACATTCGTATTTTTTATGTAATGATATATGCATAAACACTATATACAATCCTTCTATTGTAGCAAATGAAAGGCAGTTAGAGTCTGTTATTCGTGCAATGGCCAAAACAGATCTTTTTTTAATACAAGGGCCGCCAGGAACTGGTAAAACTACTGTAATTAAAGAAATTATAAAGCAACAATTAGAAATAAAACAAGATTCTAAAATTTTAGTAGTTTCACAAGCAAATGTTGCTGTTGATAATGTTTTAAAAGGACTATCTTTTTATGGAATAGATACGTCAAAACTAGTTCGATGTGGCAATCGAATTAACATATCAGAGGAAACAAAGCAATATTTCTTTGATGACTATTTCAATTACTACATCAAGAGTTTGGATAATGATTGTTCTAAAGAGCTACAAAAATATAGAAATATGTGGAAAAAATTATTGCTGAGTGGAAATTACAATCTTGAAGAGGGAAAATATACTGATAATCAAGGGTTGGTAGGTTCATATTTGTTAAATAACTATTCAATTGTAGGTGCTACTTGTGTAGGTTTGACAAAAACTGTATTTGGACTTGATAAGATGCAATTCGATTTGGCAATTATTGATGAGGCAGGGAAAGCGTTACCAGGAGAACTATTAATTCCTCTTAATCGAACAAAAAAAATTATTATCATTGGTGATCATAAACAGTTACCTCCTGTACTAGATTCTGATTTTATGAATGGAAAAGTTGATTATAAAGGAATAATTGGTGAAGATGAAAAGGATAAATTTTTTGACTATAGTTTGTTTCAACATTTATATGAAAGTTGTCCTGAACATAGCCGCTGTATGCTAAATATACAGTTTAGAATGCCAACCGTAATCGGTGAAATGATTAGCCGGTGTTTTTATGATTCTGAATTAAAAAGCTCACCAGATTGTGAAGAGAAGAAACCCATTTTATTTAACAATAATCTAGTATTTATTGACATGGAGGGAAATAATAAATATCACGAACAGCAAGATATAATAGAAGACAAATTTAATAATTCGAACGACCATAAATCTGGCCCATATAACCTCGAAGAAGTTAGTATCCTTTTAGAGTTATTAATAAATATCCGGAAAATGTACGGTGAAAGAATTGTTGTTATAACACCCTATAAAAATCAAATGCTTCGTATACGTAGAAATATAAAAGCTTCAGGCATTACCAATATTCATGTCAATACTGTTGATGCTTTTCAAGGCGATGAAGCAGATATTGTAATTTTCTGTATGACAAGATCCACTAAACCAACAAAATATTTTTCTGATTCGGCACGTTTAAATGTGGCATTTTCAAGGACGAAAAACATGTTAATTGTTTTAGGGAAGTTGTCATATTTGTATAGATACCATGAAAAACATATACTTCGTTATATAGCAGATTATATAAAAGAAAAGGGTAGAGTGGTTAATTATTCTGAATTGCAAAGTGATGATTTTTTATGGGATTGGAAATTAGAATACAATCACTTAAAAACAAATAGATCTGCAAGTTTTAAACCAATAATTATCAGCAAGGAAAAAGTTTTACATTTCTTGCCGGAAGCTGATGAATACGAGTATGATAATGATGTGTTATATTGCAGAATTTGTAAGAAAAAATATGAAAGTGAAGAGCTTATGGAAGGAATTTGTTCGGATTGTTTATATGAAGGCGAAGAATATAAATGTAAAAAATGCAAAAAAGATTTATTATATACAAATGAGATGAGATATATTCAAAAAATTGAAAAGGCGGAATTGTGTGTTGATTGTCAAAGGGAATTAGAACGTAATAAAATAGTTGAAATTGGGAAATGTGATTATTGCGGACATATAATCAGTATGCGTAAAGGAGAAGTAGAAGATAGAAGGAATAATGGCATACCGTTACCAACAATATGCAAAGATTGTAAGGAGAGAGTTACTTATGGATATTGCAAGAACTGTCATAAAGATTTAAAAATGCCAAAGTGGAAATTAAAAGAATATGAGAATCAGAACAAAAAGTTGCCTGCTTGCTGTTATGATTGCAATCAAAGTGAAGTGATTATAGGCTATTGTAAAGGCTGTGGAACAAGCATAACCATGCCTCTTTGGAAAAGAGATAGATTCAAGGAAATTAACAAATCGTTGCCAGACTACTGCGCTGTTTGCAATGAAGAGGTCACTTATGGTTATTGTAAGAGATGTCGCATAGCTTTAACTATGAAAAGATGGAAAATAACGGAACACGAAAGACAAAACAAAAGGTTGCCTGATTATTGTTATGATTGCAATCAGAGTGAAGTAATCATAGGGTATTGTAAAAGCTGTGGAACGCGAATGACTATGCCTATTTGGAAAAGGGATAGATATAGGGAAACAAGCAAACCATTTCCAGAGTATTGCTTTGATTGTAGTGAAAAAATTATTGTCAGTCATTGTATTCATTGTCATCAACCAATCACAATGAGTAAATGGAAAGTAAATGAATTTAAAACAAAAGGTAAAAATTGGCCACAGTATTGCCACGAATGCTTTAAAAAATTTCGATACTAAAGTATATTTTTAGGAGTGAATACGATATGGATAATGTATTAACTGAAGCTTTATAGTACTTCGAAGGAAAAGATGGCGTGAAGCAAGATTATAGTCATGAAAATACGATTAATCCCGACCGTTTTTTTAAAAAGAGGAAAGGCCAGTATTTTTGTTGATCCAACGAATTTTGGAATGAAGAAGAGATTGAAAAGCAGATAAGAATAAAGAGTTGTTCTGTTAGATAGTTACAGTAGAAATATATTATGTCTACCTTCTATCCATCCATCACCACTAGTTTTCATGCCAGCGAGGGCGAAAAGCTGGTGTATAAAGCGTTACAAAAACTAAATAACGAGTACAGCATTATCCATTCCTATCGCTGGCTGGGGGATGAAGCCCAACGCCGCAGTGAGGGTGAGGCGGATTTTCTGATTATCCATCCGGCGAAGGGGATTTTGTCTGTGGAAGTGAAAGCAGGTGGCGTGGCCTTCCGCGATGGTAACTGGATTCAGATCAACCGTAATACCGGTTCGGAAAAGATAATGGATCCTTTTGGACAGGCTGCGGAAAGTCAGTACCGGGTGCGCCTGCTATTGCGTAATAATTATCATGGAATCGTGCCGCTAATTGGACGGGCAGTATGGTTTACTTCTGTCTGTGTTGATAAAAATTTGAAACTGCCGCCGGAAGCGGTGAGGGATATTATTCTGGACCAAGATAGTCTGACAGAACCGGAAAAGGCGCTGGATGCTGCTTTTGGATATTGGCAGCGGAACCTCCGTTTTGTACCAACGCCGCTGACTGGTGGGCAGTACAAAGAATTATTGCGAGTGCTGCTGCCGTCTTTCCAGATAGCGGAAACCATTTCCAGCAGTGCTCGGGAGAACCAGACAAGCTATGTACAGCTCACTCGCCAACAGTTTGTAGTGTTGGATTTCCTGCGTGAGCAGAAGATAGCGGCTATTCACGGCCCGGCAGGTACAGGGAAAAGTCTGCTTGCCATTGAAAAAGCCCGGATGCTGGCACAGACCGGGCAAAAGGTTTTGTTATTGTGCTTTAATGAATTTTTGCTGCAGCATCTGCGTACCCAGGAACTGGATCCGCTGATTACGGTGCATAATGTACGTTCTCTGGCGGAAGAAATCTTGCAGGATGATTCGCTGCCCATTGAGCAGATCAATAAATTCTTTGAAGAATACTTTGCCACGGACTTTGACGATACGGGGTGGCAATATCCCAACATCGTGGTGGACGAAGGCCAGGACATCAGCGACGCCATGCTGGAACATTTGTCTTTTTTGGCAGAGCTGAACGATGGTAGCTTTTATGTGTTCTATGACAGGAACCAGTTTATTCTGGAACGGAATTCACCGGAACAGCCAAAGTATTTGGACAGCGAAGCGGAGTGCCGGTTGGTGTTGTACCGTAATTGCCGGAACACGGCGGAGATTGCGGCGACGGTTGGCTCGCTGGTGGATATGCGACAGGAACCCTATGTGAACAATGTGCATGGGGAAAAACCGAAAGCTGTTTTTTATAGTGATAAAGCTGCGGCTCGTGGCATTGCGGAACGGTTCGTGAAAACCATGCAGGATAATCGTGTGGCCTTGGAAGATGTGGTAATTCTTTCCGTCCATTCACTGGAACACAGCGCGTTGCATGGTGTAAGGTCACTGGCAGGGATTCCGGTTTCAAATACACTGGAAGAAGGAAAAGTTTGGGTCACTACAACACGAAAATACAAAGGCTTGGAAGCTAAAGCGGTGCTGCTGATAGATGTGGAAGTTTCCAAACTGACTGATGCGGTAATGCAGCGCATGATTTATATCGGCGGTAGTCGGGCTAATACCTATTTGAAAGTGGCGTTTTATGAAGATGTGGAGAAGAGCCAGTACCGGGACATTGTTGAGGCACTGCAGGAGCAGATGAGGCGGAATGTAGCAACGGATGTTGCAGGCGGTGAAGAAACCAAACTGCCCGGTACGCGCAAAAGCATTGTGAAAATGCTGAGAATGGAAACTACTGTGGATTAAAAATGCAAAGAACTAACGCAGCAGGAAATAATAAAAAGATGTAGAAATTATTATATAATTTTGTTAGCTGCAATAGTTGCACATGAAAGGTTTTAAACGGTTTGTCAGTTGGAGCGTATTGTTATGAATGAACCGCGTGTTGCAAAGGATCGGCTGTTGCGAATGTGCGCCCGTTTGACCGAAGGGCATATTTTGTATAAGAAAGAAGAAGCGGAGCGTTACGGTTGTTCATTGCGTTCAATACAGCGGGATTTTGATGACTTACGCGCATTTTTTGCAGACCGTAATGAAGAAACCGGAACCAACCAGCAACTCATTTATGACAGGGAGGAAAATGGTTATCGTCTGGATCCGCCAACACGGATGCTACTTTCAGATGAAGAAACATTTGCAGTGGTTAAGATTTTGCTGGAAAGCCGTGCCCTGACGAAAAAAGAATTGAAGCCTATCCTGACAAAGTTAGTGGATTGCTGCGTGCCGGTGGATCATCAAAAGCAAATTGCGCAGTTAATTGCCAATGAAACATATCACTATATGGAACCGCACCACAAGAAACCGGTGCTGAATACCATGTGGTCGTTATCCAGTGCAGTTCGGTCGCAGTTGTTTGTCAATCTTACATATAAAAACCAAAAGAACAGCTTAATAAAACGAAAGGTAAAGCCGGTAGGCATACTCTTTTCCGAATTTTACTTTTACCTGATTGCTTTTATCGACTCAGGTGAAAGCGCGGAATTTGATAATACGGTAAAAGATTATGCTTATCCGGCTATTTATCGTATTGACCGGATACAACGTTTTGATGTGACGGAAGATCACTTCCGGGTGATATATGCGAACCGCTTTGAAGAAGGTGAATTCCGAAAGCGGGTGCAGTTCATGTATCCGGGGCAACTAAAGCAGGTTCGATTCTATGTGAAGGAAATTTCTTTAGAAGCAACGCTGGATCGGTTGCCTACGGCTAAGATAATAAAGCAAGACAAAAAAGGTTATCTGATTTCTGCAGAGGTGTTTGGCGATGGCATTGATATGTGGCTGAGAAGCCAGGGTGAGTGGGTGGAAATCGTAGAAAAGAATTAATCGCATGAATTATGATAAACCAGGCGGCGCACTGGGATGTCCCAAGTTTGAATGCAAGCTGTAAGATAAACAAAATTAAAAACTTTTTGAGATAGCCAGTTTGTGGCTATCTCTTTTTTTATACTGTAATCAGGATAAAGAGAATCGATCATTATGGAGGTAGAGACAAAATGAAAAACAGTAACACGAACACAGAAAAAAAGAATAAAAATGAAACAGAAAAGAAGGATACTGCTCAAGAATCCGCAGCATTGTTGAAACAGATGGTGAAAATCGTAAAAGAATGCATGGATAAATACGAAGGCGATTTGGGCGGCGACCTGTATATCCGTGGCAACCTGCCAAAGCAAAAGATGCGGCAAACGATAGAATTGCTGTCAAAACTGTTGCCGGACGCCGACCCGATTGAGGAAAATGAAATTGTAGCCATGTTTTACAGTTACGGCGGCGGCCAGCACAAATGCTTTTCCACGTTGCTGTTTACGGTAAAAGGTTTCTATTACGATGTGGGCGGCAAATATTGCAACCCGTGCTTTGTACACTGGCATACGCTGTGGGACATCCGGCGTCGGCTGAACCGGAAAACAAAAATCCGGAAACAGATCACTTTCTGTTTTCACGACGGCGACCGGGAAGGCAGTATCTTTATGCCTGCAAGGTATGTGCATTCCGTGAATCATTTTCTGATGCCGGTGTTGCACCGGTTGAGCAATTCTGTAGAAAAGTGTGAGGAGGACAAAGAATTGGAGGATGCTTTTAAGTCGCCAACCTTCCGGATTCTTGGCATCCGAAAAGCCTCTGATCTTCTGAAGTTTAAAGGGGAGGATGAAGAAGATGAATAATTTCAAAACTGTACGGTTCCTGTTTATCATTTCTGTGCTGAATGCATTTCTTTTTCTGTTGCTGACAAAGTTTGGCGAGATTACTGCGTTTCTGTTGACTATGTTGGTTGCGCACAGCATATTGAGCGTGGAGTCTGAAAAATAAAAAAATCTTTAAAAATATTTATTGCATAGTCATTATCTGGCTATGGAGGTCTGTAATATATAAAGTGAAAAGAGAACCACCGTACCTTGAATACTGAAAAGGACGCGCTTCTGTAAGGAACCGGGCAGAACAGAAAGACCGGCATACACTGCCGCAGCATCAGAACGCTGCAGATTACATAAAAGCTTTATTGATATAACGAAAGCAAGTGAGTTAAAGGAAAGGTGGAAAGAATTATGAACGAAGAAAAACAGGAAATGGTTGTTACCGAAGAAAACACTGAGAACGAAAAAGAGAAAGAAAAAAATCGCCACAACCCCGCGCTGCGGAAAGCAAGGGAAATGGCGGAAGAGATGGAAGCAGTGGAAGAAGGCGCGGCAGCGACCACCCGGGGCGCCTACTATAAAATCATAGGACTGCTTGTTGCGGTCTTTGCATCTGCGGCAATTTCTTTCCAGTTCCTGAGCGCAGTTCCTTCTACGGTGCTGAAAACTGTGTTGGGCCTGGCCCTTGCGGCTTTTGGTGTAGGCATATACACCTGTCGTCATCCGGAAAAATCCTCCATGCTGGCTCCGCTGTATGCCGTACTGGAAGGCGCGGCCCTCGGTCAGTTGGCGGCATTGGATTGGGCCGCCAAATCCGGCATGGTGATACAGGCGCTGCTTATCACCTTCATCATCGCGGCGTTGGTTATCATAGTCTTTTCCCATGAATGGTTTAAAGTCCATCCGGCCTTCCGAAGCGTTGTGGTACTGGCAACCGGTGCCATCGCCCTGCTGTACCTGGCAGACCTGGTCCTGATCCTGGGCTTTGGCATGAACATCACCCTAATCCACGACGTAGGCTGGAAAGGAATCGCCTTCAGCCTGTTCGCCATCTTTGTGGCGGTCTGCAATCTGGCGCTGGACTATGTTGAAATCCGTGACCTGTCTAAAAAGAACATGCCTGCTTACTTTGAATGGTTTCTGGCTTTTGGCTTCATGGTATCCCTGATCTGGTTATATCTGGAAATTTCACGGTTCTTACGGAAATGAGAGGTGCAACATGGCAAACTTTGAATTATTCCTGATGATCTACGTGCTGGTGTTTTATTACGAAATCAGAAGAATGCCCGGCGAAGCAGGTTACTATTTCTACGGATTGGTAACCGCCGGCATGCTGGGAGTGGCAGCTGTACTGGGAGCACACCTGCACGGACTGCTGCCCTGGGAGCTGAACCTTACGCCGGAACAGGCGGAATACGATCTGATTCTGAACTTGGCCTTCGCGACGCTGTGCTTCAGCAGCATGTTTTATATGAAACGTAAACCCGCGCTCAAAGAATACGAAGATTCCGGTTACGTACTTACACCGCAGCTGCTCACAAAACTGCTGGGCATGCTGCGGTTTCGTTCGGTGCTGAACGGACTTTGGCGGGCATTGGTGGCGCTGGTTATCATTTTGAAAGTGATTCCCGCGCAGCTGAGCACGGCCTGGACCGTATTTTTGGGCGTAGTGGCCTTTGGCTTTGTTTTTTCCGTACTGTGCAGCCTGAAGATGGATCTGCTTGATGAAGATTCCCCGTTTGAAGGCATCTCTGAAGAAGATCTGAAAAAACTGGAAAGCAAAGCGGTGCTGACAGAAGAAGAGCAGGCCTTGCTGAAAGAAAAGATTGTGAAAGCGGAACTGGCGTAATAGGGAATACTTTGCTTTGGGAGATTGTCATCGCGGAATTAAATATTTATATTTATCTTTAACAAAAATAATTGATGATAGCAGATTGGATGAATACAGACGAAGAATGGATAAATATATGAGAGGGTCACTAATAACTACTACTCTATAACACAAGGTGATGAAATATATGAACAAGAAAACAGTTGGCTGGTTCACATTGCTGGCCTGCGTTGCGGCAAAAATTGTAAATGCTGTTTGGGGACTCTGTTTAGTTACATACATCCTTCTTGCGATAGCGACAATAGGCTTGGTCATAACTTTTAAACTGGCTGACCCAGATGATAGGAAGAAAGCCGGGAAGCACGTTGCATATGTTGTTATAGCCATAGTGGCGTTTATTGCCTTGTTCAGGTTTATGTTAACGTTAGAACCGTATCTTGGGTATTAAAGAGAAGCTGCCGTTGCGGGTACAGTGGGTGAAAGGGCATGCCAAAAACAGATGGAACAATCGGTGTGATATGACCGCGAAGGCTGAAGCGAAGCTGCGGGTCGGCTGATGCATGTAAGAAACGAGGAGTTAGTGTTTTTATGAAAATTTATGTTGTCAATTGTGAATTTAATCTTACGCAGACTCTTATTGACTGTGCTTTTCAAGAAGTCGCTGATGCGGAGGCCTATATAGATGAGCTGAACAGCGACAAGGAAAAAGCAATCGCCCGCTGTAAGGAACTTATCGCCCTGCGTGAAGGAGAGGCGATGGTAAAGTTTCTGGTCGAAGAATATGCGGTCGAGTTCGGAATTGTGGCCGTTGAGCTGAACGTATAGATTCAGGCAAATTAATAATTAGTTATTGAAGGAAAATATATGATTTCCGATATAGACAGAAACCCAGTGCATCCTGCCTAGGTTTCTTCTTTTTTAATTTTAGAATTTTTGGTATAATATATTAGATAAAAATGCGACAATAGTTAAGCAGATATAATATATAGGTCGTAAACAATAGTTAGATGAAAGGGGCTTTATCCAATGAAGCTAGAAGTGATTGAAGTTACTGGTGGGCCGATATCACAACAGATTTTGAAAAAGGCGAAAGATTGTGTACCGGAAACCAAAGGGGAATGGATTTTTCTTGTTGGAACGACGGTTCTTGGTGGCGGGATTGGGATGAGTGTAGCTAAAGGTGCATTAGCAAGAGTAGCATCGGCTGCAGTAGCTACTGTCGCAGGCGGGGCAATACTTGGCGTAAACAACGATATCAAATATCAAATTAGTCCGGTTTCGTGGGAAGAAGTGAAAGCAAATTACGTTAATGCACACAAAGACAATTGGCATATTCAGTATTATATACAGCATCCAAAGTATAAGAGAGCTACTTTTTTAATTGATCCTGGTCAGTTTGCCAAATATATCGAAAAGGAACGCATAAGTGAGATTATCAATTATTTGATGAAAATTGGCCGGTTTAATGATATTGTTTTAGAAACATCAAATAAAAATGGTTTTAAAGCTGAGGTAAAATCAAATGAATTGTTTGATGTCAAGGCTACTGTTAAGAATTTGAATAAAAATAAAATTGAAATAGCAGTTGATCACTTGGAACTGACTAAAGAAAACGAACAATTTGATTATGTTTGGATGGAAGATGAATTTAAGGCTTTGAAAACAGCTATCGATAATTCAGTAGCCTCAGAGAGTGCAACATTAACTTATAATCAAGAATTTGAAAACAAGTTTCAAATAAATGGAGAAATGATAGCCAAAGTAGGCTTGGATTTGGACTTGACGGCTGATTCAAGCTATTTTCTCAAGATTGAAGCCTATAGGACATAAAAAATTTGTTCCAGTTTTTGTGAAATAGTATTTTGTAGCCTATTGCAAACACTGATAAATAATAGTTTCATAAATGTGGATTCTTGTGTTTGTGTAGATAATTTTTTAAAAGTCTGCATACTTTGTAGTAGAATTGCACTATTGACCTGTGATATAGTTAAGGTGGAAAATAACGAAAATACGGACAGCCCGCGGGAGAGCGTATCTTCCGTGGGCTTTTTCTATGCCCGGAAACGTGCCGATGTTGCCAACAGGCTGGGCATAAGAAGGTATGACATCGGATGAGCTGCCATCTTGTAAACAACATGGGCGAATTACGGCACAACATCCGGCAACGTGCTACGTTGTAAATAGTGTTTGGTCAACAACTCCGCAAACGTAGATAACATGGGCATTTTCGCCTAAATTTTGTACAATAAAGTGCAAGCCAAATTCGTCGTTTTAACGAATCCATGGGCTTGACAGCTTGCACTTTGAGGCGAAAAACCATGTACAAATCAACAGATTACGAGCATGAGCAACTGAGTTTTATCAATTTCAACATGGCTTGCGGAATGCAGTTGGATATGAACAACGAATGGATCCGCATCGCGCAACAGTTGCCATGGAAAGCCTGGGAAGCACTGTATGTTGCCATCTTCCCGTCAAATACAGGAAATGTCGCAAAACCATGCAGGATGGTTCTCGGTTCCCTGATACTACAGATGCGGCTGGGCTTTACGGATCGGGAGCTTGTTGACCAGTTGCGTCAGAATCCGTATTACCAGTATTTCATCGGTCTGCCTTCCTTTCAGCATACGGCTCCGTTCACACGGACACTGCTAGTTGAATGGAGAAAACGTATCGACTTCGTTTTCAAAGGTAAAGGCTGGGATTATGCTGCCAAACGCAGTGTAAATGCTGTGAATGCCGAAAGGGAAGGTAGATTTCCGTATAGTGAATGGTATAAGATGCGCAAACAGACAGTTTTAGAGTTTGTTGATGCTAAAATCAAGAAACTGGGCGGCGTTCAGGCTATTTCATTTAATATAAAGCTTTTAAAAAAAGCACAGAAAAATGCCTTATTGCAGTTGTTTTTGGATGATTGTACCACGGAATACCACCACGTCGATGTATGGAATAATGGAAGACGGTGGCGGCATCAGGCAGTGGGCTATTTTGGAATCAATGAAAGAAAGCTGGTAACGGTTACGGATGAAGAAATAACTAATTTAATTAATTCCATCCGGGCAGAAAACTTATCAGTGAAACTTGAACGAGACGCCAGAAAGGAAGAAGAACAGAAGTTGCGTTTAGCAAAACCTCTCGAGATAGGCGTGCTTACAGAACGTGATTACTATAAAAAGTGGTTAGATACATATACAACTTTTGTAGGTGTTTTAGATGGAAATAAATTGTATTATTACAGCTTCCCGCGTTTCCGGAAAGATATTATTAATGAAAAGAAAGACTTGGCTCATACAAGAATACGTTGGAAAAAATGGAAAGAAGACGGAGATAGTTTTTATTCGTTTGATGCGATGGTAAAGGTATATCCTGAATATGAAACGATAAGGGAAGAGATTGCGAACCTGCTTCGTATCAGAAGTACTGCCAGATGTAAAGACTGATTGCAAACATTGTCTTATTGTCTTTTAGTGGAACTGCATTACAACAAAGCCGGAATGTATATAAAAGGCGGTGATAGTCTGACTGAGTGAAATTGGGAAAACCATTATGGGCATGTGGTTTAATAAACGGATTGGTTTTTGTGAATAATAATGGGAGGTGTTTGTTATGTTGTTTCCGTTATTGATTGGCGTGGCTGCAGGCGTTGCACTGGGAAAGTATGTTTTGGCCGATGAGAAAGAAGAATGTAAGGACAAAAAGAAGAAGAAAGATGACCCCGGCGAAATGGATGATGGCAAAGGGAATGACTGGACGGGTTCTGTAAAGGATTACATTCGTAAGGCGAAACAGAGTCATCCGGCAGCGGTTCCCAGGCGGGCAACTGCAAAAAAACTTTTGATGATGCTGGAAGGTACGGAAAAGGAAGGAACCATTTCCAGGGAATCTTTTGATCGTGCCAAAGTTGTGGTGGAGGAGTATTGCGGTATCCGGGAACTGGAATTCGATGAAAAGAACAAAACTGTTTGCGGCGGCGAAATTGACGAAGAGTGCCCGGAAAAGCCGGTATTGGATGCCCATAAGCTGGAATATCTTACAAAAGAGGAACTGATCCTCATTGCGCCGAAGCTGCAGGATTTGTTTGTGAATGAGGGGTGAATGAAAAGCTGAGGACTAAAACAAAAAAAGAATATAATTATTTTTCCCGCATAGTCACTAATTGGCTATGCGGGATTGTAATATATAAATCGGAAAATGGATTACGGAACCTTGAAAACTGAAAAGGACGCGGTTCCGAAGGGAATCGAGCAGAACAGAAAGACCAGAGGCAGTTTATGAAAAAACGATAAGTTATAAAGGGAGGAATTACAGTATGACAACGATTGAAACGAAAACGGTTTTATTGGTAGTTGAACGTGGCAGATACAGCGCGGCAACAAGGCAGGTTGCCACCAGGGCTTCCCTGGTCGGTGCGGTCAACAACGTAGCAAAAGCAAGCGGCGTAACAGGGGCCGTGTTAAACGCGGGTATTGAAACGCTGTATTCCGCCGGTGAAGTGATTCGCGGCAAAAAGGACGTGGTGGATGCCGCCGGTGATATTGCTTACGCAGGCGCAAAAGGAGGCGCTTCCGCGTATGCAGGAGCGGCAGCAGGGTCTGTTGCTGCAGCGGCAACTTCTGCAACAATTGCCGCAACTGGAATTGGCGCAGGTCTTGCGGCTGGCGGTGTGGCGGCCACTGCGGTTGCGTTAGCTCCGGCTGCGATAGGTTTGGGGGCGGCATGTGTGGTTGGCAGCTTTGTCTGCGACATGATTGACGATATTTTTAGCTGATTATTCTGGAGGTGATTCTTATGTTGTTTCCGTTAATGATTGGTGTGGCGGCTGGCGTGGCGATCCAGAAATATATTCTGGCAGACGGCGGGGATACCTGCTTAAAGGTGTTCGATGAAATTGACTATTGCAAGCTCCGGGGTTTGCAAATGGATCCTCAGGAATTGATTTACCGGTTGGCCAAAACAAGAAAGTATATTGAGATGTTTGGCTATAGCCAGGCGTTGAAGGAAAAATTCAATAAACTGGATGAAACCGGTGCGGATGACTGGCAACTGAAACGTTATTTTGACATGGCGTTTGCGTTTGATACCCATACCGACCTGGGTAAGGAAGCCATGTTCCCTGTGATGGAGAAACGGAAGCTGGCACATAGAGACGCAGGGAAGATTATGCGGGACTACTGATGACTGAGTTTTTTATCTTATCTGTACATATAATCTGAGTTGTATACAGGAGGATTGACGAATGAATAAATTATTCCGGTTGTTTGACTGTTTGAACAAAGTGTTTTTCGCAGTTCGGTGCAAGCATGAGTTACATAAGACTTATGGGGTAAGATCAAAAAAGACCAGCCTTAACCGTGTTGCAGAGATGCTTGAGAATACAATAGGGGAAATCATCTTTTTTAGTATTTTGGCTTACGGTATTTTAAAAGGCTGGGTTGAGATGCCGGAGCCTTACCTTGGCGATGGAGGCGATTTTGATAATTTTGGCTGAAGCAGATTTACTGTTGCAGAAAATGTACTGGAAGAAATTGGGGTATAAACGGTGAAGTACAAGACGTTTGCCAGGAAAAACACTAAGAGGAACAGGAATGGAATAGGCAACTAAAAATGGAGGGAAAATTTAGCATGAACGGCTTTGATTTTGTGGTTGGGTATGAAGATGTTAAGCGGGAACTTGTTCGCACCTGTGATGTGCTGCGGTATCCGAAAAAGTACGAAAAACTGGGCGTCAATATGCCTCATGGTATTTTGCTGTGTGGAGATCATGGCCTGGGAAAAACGCTGATGGCAGAATGTTTCATACTGGAATGCGACCTTCCGGTGTTTGAAATCAGTAAGGCGAAACCCGGGTGTGATGTAATCAATGAAATCCGTGTGGCGTTTGCAGAAGCCATGAAAACCGATGATCAGGCAATTGTTTTTTTGGACAATTTGGACGATGACGCTGATGAAAATATGTATGCAGCATTAAAGGCCTGCATGGATGAATACAAAGAGACAGGTATCTTTGTTATCGCTACGGCAAAGGATTTGGAAAACAATCCGGACTACCTGCTTCGTGTCGACCGTTTTGATAAGATTATACCGTTGGAAGAGCCTTCTGTCGAAGATGCGGAACGAATTTTAAACTTTTATCTTTCTGGAGTTATTTGCGAGGAAGATGTGGATGTAATGGAAATCGCCAGAATCATGCGAGGACATTCCGGTGCAGACCTGAAACAGGTGGTGAATGAAGCAGGGATGTTCGCAGCTTTCGATAAAAGAGACAGCCTTACCCAGCAAGATTTGATACGGGCCTGCCTGCGGATTCAGTTTGCAGCCCCGGAAACACATGCGGACGGAAGTCGCAGGGAACAGTTGGAAGCGGCAGTTCATGAAGCCGGGCATGTGGTCGTGGCAGAGGCGTTAGATACCGGCAGCGTAGCGGTAACGTCCATTGCCTGTCACGGCCGTGGGCCAAATGGCGTTACATGCGTAGATGTTGATGATCGTGCCGGCAAGCGCATGAAAATGTTGGAGCATCTGGTGATTCGCGGGTTGGCCGGAAAAGCTGCTACCGAAGTTGTGCTGGGTATGGTTGACACAGGAAGTTCGGATGACTTGCAAAAAGCCTTTGCGCGGGTATCAAATTTTGTGGACGATTACTGTGTCTATGGCTTTGATACGTATGAAGGCCGCAATGCAACGGAAACGTTGCGGGCAAAAAAGGAACAACTCATTGCGGCGAAACTGGCGGGGTATTATCAGGAGGCAAAAAATATTTTGATAAAGAACCGCGACTTTTTGGACAATGTGATTGATGAGTTGATGAAATTAGGTACGCTGAGACAGAAAGATATCAAAAGGTTACGGGCGGAAGTTGGGAATGTAAGTTGAAAGAGCGGATGAGACTAATAATGGCTGAACAGGCGATAGAAATAACAGCTTTAGTTGTAGGAATAACCGTTATGGCATGCAGGCGCAACTGGATTACAGTAACGGATGACGTTAGGGATAAGGTTTATACGCTGATTAAGGGTATCCTGGCGTTATATTTGTTAGATCTTTTTCTTCTGCTTGGGTTTGGTATTCCGTTTCCGGCGTTGCATGAAGGCACACCGGCAGGTATTGCTATCAGCCTGTTCATTATCTTGGTTGTGATTATGAATCTGGCATGTGAGTATTCAGATATTAGACCGGCACTGAGTGCCGGAAACAAAGAAAGATGGGTATTGGATCACGTTCTTGGCTTTGGCGTATCGCTGTTATGGTTTTTTATAGAAATAACAGGAATCATGTTGAAGATAGCGCCGTAGACAAAAAGCATATTTGTACTTTTGGAGCGGCACAGTCTTTTTTCTTAATCTAAATATAAGATGCTCGATGTGCTCTATTTATGACAAAATGCGTAGCAGGTAGCAACATCTGAGAAATGGATTTATGTCATACTTAAATTATGACGCAAGCGAGGTATTGTATGAAACGTATGAACCAGAATCGTGAATTTATCTACAAACGGATCGGGGCGAAGGTTGCCTATTTCCGTATCAGCAACGGGCTGACGCAGGAGGAGATGGCGGGCAGGGTACACCTGAGCCGTTCTACCCTCAGCAAAATTGAGCACGGAAATTATAACCGCAGCATTTCGTTGGATCTGTTACTGGACATTGCGGACGGTTTGGGCATTGATCTTTCCATGCTGTTTGTGCTGGACCGGGATGAAAAAGATTATTGGGAGTCCGTCAACGGCATTGAGTTGAAATAATTACATGAAGAAAGCGGGGTAGATACCATGAAGAAACTGTTTTGCCCGCAGTGCGGGGCAAAACTGACTGAAGATGCGAAGTTCTGTGCGAATTGCGGATGTAATTTAGAGGCCGATGTAGTAGCACAGGAAAAAGAGGCTGCGACAACGGTTAAAACAGAAACCGTTACTGCCGTAAAACCGAAGATGCAGTTTAGGGCCCAGAGGGAAAATCAGGGACCGGAAAGTACGCATACAACCGCAAATAACGGCAACGCATTTGATGAAGCGATGAAGAAGGTGCAGGAGAGCGACTGGGACGGCTTGCAGAAAATCATAAAGGCGGAACTGTTTACTTGTGATGGCCGGATCAGCCGGGGCGAGTACATCAAAAAGTTTTTGTTCCTGCTCTTCAGTATTATTCCCCTGATTATCATTTTTGTGTTTTTGGTGGAGTTTTTGGGAGATTTTGTGGAAGATATCCTGACACTGTTGCTGGGCATTATCGGTGTGTTTATCAATATTTCTTTCCTGATGCTTTCCATCCGGCGGCTGCACGATTTGAACAAGAGCGGCTGGCTGATTTTGGTTGCCGTAGTTCCGTTGATTGATATTGCGTTTTTCATTTATCTGCTGGCCTGCCAGGGCACCAGCGGGCCAAATGATTTTGGGCCGGAACCGCAATGAAAAAAGGTTTCTATGCTAAAGGAGGTTGAACTATGAAGTATTGCGAAATGTGTAAACAGGAATATGATGACAGCACAGTGTTTTGTTCCCAGTGCGGGGGGAAGCTGGTTGAAAAACCGGCAGAGGAGCCGAAACAGGTTATGCGGATGCATAAGTGCCCAACCTGCGATTTAGAATATCCGGATGCTGTTCGTTTTTGTTCACAGTGCGGCTCGGAGTTAGTGTATGTGGAAGAAGAAGTGCCAGTGGGTTTGCAAACTGTTCCGGTGGTCGCAGCGCCTGCAAATGTTGTAGAAAAGCCTGTGAAAGAAGTAGGCAGTGTGGAGAACGGTGAAGTTTCGGAAGAAGCGACAGAGTGGGAGTTCAGCTCCCGGTTCTTGTTTCGCTTTGCCAAGGAGGCAAAGGTTACGGCCAATGAGAGCATGTTGACGATACAGAAGTCATTCGGTTTCATCTTTTATGTTGTGTTGAACATGAGCAAATCGGCTCCTGTCACCATTGATATCCGCGATATTAAATCTGTAATTGTTAAGGAAAGCTATTCCGTTTGGGCAGGAGTATTCTTTTTATTTGCGCTGGCCTGCCTGGGAAAAGATAAATTTGCAGCTGCGATTATTTTTGCAATCATTGGATATGTTGAGTTGAAATACACGAAGTTTATCATCAGTTACAGCGGCGGGACCATAGAGTTTGGCGACAGTAACAGCAGAACTGCAGAAGGGATTCAAAGCTTTTTAGCATACATACGGAAGTTTAATCCAAACTGTATTCAACAATGAAAACGATTTATAAATGATTTGAAAAGGTTTAAGAAAATTGTTTAAGAAAATTTCCCACTTGGCCAAAATCTGGCTAAGTGGGATTTTAAAATTTATGATAGAAAACAAACGGATCATTGAAAACAAAATAGGAAGCGGTTCCATAAGAAACCGGGCGGAACAGAAAGACCGAAACCGTTTGCTGTGCTATTCCATGAGTGTGTTATGAAAGCGAGGTATTCACATGAACATCAGGAAACTTATGGCAGTAAAAGCAAAAAAAGAAATTCATAAGCGGTATATGCGTAATGGCGGCTGGGTTGAAGAAGTGCTGAAAATTGCGCGGGCAGACGACAGAAAACCTCATGAAAAGGTAGTGGATACTACCGTTAAAAGAGCGCCGGAGTTTTACGGCAGTTTGGCTGCCGTCGTTTCGACAGATCCCCAGGCGGACTGCAAAAAAGGATTGGAGCATCTTCACAAACGGGAGTACCGGGAAGCCCATGCATGCTTTCTGCTTGCAGCCCGTTCCGGTTCTGCTGAGGGTCAGTACCGGTTAGGCAGCTTGTATCTGTATGGAAGGGGAGTAAAAGCAGATTATAATCTGGCGGAGTGCTGGTTCCGGGAAGCAGCGAAGAACGGTTACTTGTCCCATGCGCTGGAAACGCTGAAAATGATTGAAAGATTCAGGGAAAAGGATAAGAGAAAGGAAGGCGGCGAAACGGATGAATAAAATATTGCAATTGGCACAGGCGATTGGTTGCTTTTATGAAATGGAAACCGGACAAAAAAGCTTAAAAGGTCTCCAGTGGCTTGAAGCAATTTTTGAATTTTGGATAGGCGGGTTTCTGTTTTTTGTTCTTTTAGCTGTCAGCATTTGCATAGGTGATGCAACAATACCGTCGTATCTGGGCGACGGATACAGCTATGACAATTTTGACCGCAAAGAGGGCGATGAGCCTGAATATAATTATTGGCTGCATTGTTACATAGGTAATAATGGAGAAACTGTCAGCGGTTTGTGAGGACTAAGGTCTTTAGTTTTCACACTAACTTCATGGTAATATCTGTCTGCATCTGCTATAATGGAATTGCGCAAAGCTTTTCTCTGCGTTGTGTGCGGACAGGGGAGAAAAAAGCTTTGTGCCGGAGGCAATCGTTCTCTTAACTTTTAAAAAAGAAAGGGGAACATGCCGCATGGCAGAAAAAGATATTGCCGAAAAAATACTGGAAGATTATCCGGATGTTTTCGCGGATATTGTGAACGGGCTTCTCTTTGACGGGAAAACGGTCATCAGGCCGGAAGAACTGGAAGATTCCAAGATCCAGTCCGCGTACCGTTCAGAAGGAAATCTTCATGAGTTAGAGCGTGACGTTGCCAAGCGCTGGAAGAAAAATGACATCCGTATAGCCTGTGTGGGTTTTGAGAACCAGACCAGTCCGGATCCCCGTATGGTATTACGGGTGTATGGGTATGACGGAGCTGAGTACAGGGCGCAATGCCTGAAAGAGAATGCTGGGAACCCGCCTTATCCGGTTTTGACTCTTGTACTGTACTTTGGTTACAAACAGCGGTGGAACCAGCCGAGAAGCTTATTTGAAGCTATGGATGTCCCGGATGAGTTCAGGCCTTTCATAACAGACATGAAGATCAATGTGTTTGAGATAGCCTGGCTTACGGATGAACAGATCAGCAGGTTTAAAAGCGATTTTCGGATTGTGGCGGATTACTTTGCCCAAAAAAGAAAGACTGGTATGTATACCGGGACGAAGGATGAAATCCGGCATGTCCAGGCATTGCTTCAATTGCTGTTTGTGATGGAGAACGATGACCGATTCGAGCAGGCGTATGTTGAGGAAAAGAGAAAAGGAGGGATTCGGAACATGTGTGATGTAATAGATCATTATTTGAAAATTGGAGAGGAAAAGGGCGTACTGATTGGCTTCGAAAAAGGTCGTAGTGAAGGCGAACTGCTTGGCGAAGCCAAAACCATTTGCGCTTTTTATGCTAGCGGCATGTCGCCGGAAGAAATCGCAAGCCGTCTTAAGAAGGATGTTGCAGAGGTTAAGGCTGCAATACAGAAATATTCTTTGACGTAAGAGTATTTGATGTAAAATAAAAGAATGATTGCCTTTGTAATGATTCCCGCACACCGGCGCAGCTTGTCAGATTGACAGGCTGCGCTGATTTTTTTGTGTCCTGCGGGGACACCAATTTAGGATTTGCCTGACTTATAATAGTTCCAGGATGATTCTGTAGTAAAATCCTGATTACTGGATTGTTATTATCTGTATAAAGCACAAAGTGTCAGGATATAGCACAGTTGAGCGCGGTGTTTTGTGAGATAATGAATACAGAAGGGAGGCTAATGTGGACATACTGGAAAAAGAATGCAGGCGCATTGGATTAAACATTATGTTCCGGCGCAAAGAATTGCAGATGACGCAGGAAACGTTAGCCAGCCTTTCCGGTGTTTCCCGCTCTCGCATCTCAGATATTGAACGCGGCAGGGAAGTCTTTAAAATATCTTCCCTGATGCTGATTGCAGAGGCGTTGCAGATAGATTACCGGGAATTGCTGAAGTAAAAATGATTGATAAAGGAGATGTTACGATGAAACAATGTCCGGCTTGCAAGAAAACATATGATGATAATACGATGTTCTGCAAGGAATGCGGTGTTGCGCTTGGCAATGTAATAAACTCAGTACAGATGGCGCCGGGTGCTGCTTATGTAACTCCGGCTCCGGCAGCGAATGCTGTTCCCATGAACGAGCATAAAGAATGGGGATTTTCAACAAGTTGGGGTGGAAGTGGTTTCAAGGTAACAAATATAGTTGCAAATGGCCCGATTATGGAAGTGGAACAATATAAGCAATATGTTTTTAAATTTGGAAAACAAAGAGCGACGATTGATGCTCGTGAAATCACGGATGTACATGTTAAGAAAAAGTTTAGTGCTGTAAGTATTATGATGATTTTAGGCGGATTAGCTACACTTGCTTCTTCTGATTCTTTGATTTGGGGAATTGTACTTGTTGTAGTAGGGGCTATTACCATAAAAACTAAATATTATGTAATAACACACCGGAGAGGCTCGGTCAATATTCCGTCAGATGCTGTTGATGGCAGTGAAGGTCAGGAATTTTTGGATTACATAACGAAATATAGTCCTTATGCGGTAAAAACAGATTTAAGCCTTGGTCGATAGTGTAGCACGAAGGGGGCAAAGTAAAATGGCCGCAGATAAATATATGTGCCCAAATTGTCAAAATGAAGTCAGTTATGGGGATAAGTTCTGTGGAAAATGTGGTTTTCAGTTTGGTAACTGGGAAAGTGTTTCGTCTGCTACGCAACCGGAGCAGAAGGATTCGTCTTCCATACAAAATATGAAATCCACTCCCCAAGAAACAGAAAAAAAGAGCAGTGTTTTTGGCACGCTTTTGAAATGGGGATTCAGGCTCGTACTGGCTGTCATTGTCATTGGGTTCGGTGTATCATTTTTTGATGGAGCTTCGCCGCAGGAAGCAATTAAAAATGGCGACAGGGAAGCCGTTTTGAACTATTATAAGAAAGCAAAGGACAAAACAAAAGCCAAAGAAGAAATTGGCAAAGCTTTTTTAGAAGAGGCTTATCGTATACTGGATGACAAAGAGTTAAAAAACAGTCCGCTAAAACTATTGGAAGCCGGGAATAAATTGACAGGGGCTACAGAATTTATCGCGGTCAATGATGATTTTATAGAATTGAAACCGTTGCGATCCGATTTCAATAAAGTACTGGTGGCAGTATCTGAGGCGCGTACTGCATCAGACGATTTATGGAAAAAGCATCAATTGTCACCCTCTTCTGGCAATATACAGCAGATTAATGGCTATATTCTTAATAAGATTAGTAATTCAGAGACACAATATCTTTGTGTTGATTATGAATACATCTTGGGGAATCCCCTTCCAAAGGTGGATCAAGAAATCTGCGTGGTGGAGTTTGGAAAAAATTCTTATGTAAAGCGCGGTGTGCAGACGTTTTACGGTATAGAACGCAATTATGAAGATTTTGTTGATAAAGCTGGCTTTAAAAGTCGTCTGATGGTGTACCAGGCTGTCAGTCCGACAGCTGTTAAGGATATTGCCAGGGCAAAACAGGCAAAAGAAGCAAGAGAAATCCGTGAAGATGTATTCAGAAGTGCTTACCCAAAAGGTTCTTTTACATTACAGGGTAAAACTGGCAATGGCGCAGGAAACAAGGGTGATACGGCAACTGAAAGCAAAAGAACCGGTCAGGATGCAGAAGCAACTTTGAGAGCATTCCATAAGGCGATAACGGCTAAAGAGTATCGCACGGCCTTTAATTGCCTGGGATCGGGAATGCAGAACTATGTAGGTGGTTATGATAAGTTCGTAACTGGTTAATCTACTACTATTTCCAGCACTCTGACAGAAATACGCACGGTTTCTGCAGACAATGCAAGGGCAGTGATTGAATACACGTTAGAAGCAAAGGATCAGCTAAAGGCCGGTATTTCGACTCAATATTTTAAAGGAAAGGCAAACTTGCAAATTATAAATGGAGAATGGAAAATTGTAGAAGTGACTGCCAAGAAAGTATAAACATAGGAGGATTGCTGAAAGCAAAAGACCTGTCTGATGGGCAGGTCTTTTTTACGTAAATAAAGAATATGTGAATGAACATAGGCGCTTGAGCTTTTTGTTTCGCTACAACTGTTCAATAAAACTTCATAGAAAAACCATGTAAGTTATGCTACAATATCATTGCGGAAGGAATCGTGCCGGTCGGAAAGACAGGTGAAGAATTGAGTAGTTTTAAACAAATTGACTGGGATTCCATGACTTTTTCCAACAACCTTGTGTTTTTGGAAGTGATGAAGAACAAAGAACTTTGCAAGCAGTTAATTGAGCAAGTCCTGCACATACACATCAGGGAACTTCTTTATCTTGAAACGGATAAGAGCATTAGCGTACGAATTGACAGCAAGCGGATACGTCTTGATGTTTATGTGAAGGATGAAAACGATACGGTATTGGATATTGAGATGCAGACAACAGGCCCGAACAGCACTGTTTACCGCGGAACAGATGAAGAAACCGTGCTTCGCGAACTGCCGTTGCGTACCCGGTATTATCAGAGTCTTGCCAGCATGGATATGCTGCACCGGGGAATGACATATAATGAGCTGCGCAAGTCGTATGTGATTTTTATCTGTACCTTTGATCCGTTTGGGAAAGGTCTGCCGGTTTATCATTTCACATACCGGTGCAAAGAGAACAATGCGCTGGAGATGCAGGACTTGACGGAGAATATTTTTCTGAATGCCAGGGCTGCTGACAAGACGGACGATAAAGAGTTGTCAGCGTTTCTATCTTATGTGAACGGCAATAAACCGGAAAGTGAGTTCACCCGGATTGTGGATAAGGAAACGGCACGGGTGAAGGATGACGAATTATGGAGGGCGAGAGTCATGACGTGGGAAATGGACCAGAAAATCATGCAGAAGCGCTTTATACAAGAAGGCGAAAAGAAAAAAGCTCTTGAAATCGCCAAAACATTATTAAAAGATGGAATGCCTGTAGAAAAGATTGCCAGGATAACGAATCTTCCTGTGGAAGAAGTGGCGGCGCTGGCATAACTCGTTTCGTATAAAATGTATTAGTATTCAAAATATTATTGACTGCACGATTCTTCCGTTACGCCTGCATAATGCGGGCGTTTTCTTTCACCCTGCCAGTACAAATTCCGGCAGGTCCATCTCCCGGAGCAGTTCGTTTGTTTTCCATATGTCCAGCTTGTGGTTCAGGGCGTGGATCACCATCCCGTCCCGGGCATCCCGGGCGTATAACTTGCCTTCGCCTGCGTATTTCAGCAATGTCTGGGTTTCTTCTATGGTAAGATGGGCAGCGATGGCGAAAATCAGCAGTTTGTCGCGGGTAAAGGTTTTGCGTCCTGCCAGCAGATGGTAGGCAAAGGTGCGTTCCAGGCCGGTGTTGAAAATAACATCGGCCTTTTTTAACTTGTGTTTTGCAAATAACTGTTCCAGACAGGCAACGGCGTCAGGATGTTGCAGTTCTTCTTCGTTACGTTCGTAAAACGTTTTCAGTTCTTTATCCGTTTTTGCTTTGGTCAGTTCGGAAAATAATTCATCGGTATCCTTGCCCATGGAAAAAATCCTTTCTGTTTATGCTATAATACTGGTGAAGCGCAAAGGCGCGAATTTAGTTTGCTGTACCTATTATACAACATTTTGCAGGGAACGGACACAATGCAGGAAGCAATGCAGTTCATACAGGACAACTTCAAACGGGTTTCCGTGCTGAAGGAACGCAATGGCGGAATGACGGAGATTGTCATTGATGCGGAAAATGCTATTTATATCCGTAAAACCATTCCGTACACCGGGCTCCCGTACCGGAAGCTGATGAAGCTGCCCCATCCGCTTTTGCCGAAAATATATTATGCGGCGGAAGGGGAGGGGTGTACTTGTGTCATTGAGCAGTACGTGGACGGACGGAACCTGCAGGATATTCTGGACAGGGAAGGCGCATTGCCGGAGGAAACGGTGCGGCACATCGGTCTGCAGCTTTGCGACGCGCTGGAGTTTTTGCATGGGCAGGGTATCATACACCGGGATATCAAGCCTTCCAATATAATACTGAAAGAGGACGGCGCACTGTGCCTGATTGATTTTGGCGCGGCGCGGGTCATCAAAGAGGATGCGGAGCAGGACACGCGGATTTTGGGTACGCCGGGGTTTGCGCCGCCGGAACAGTACGGTTTTGCGGCCACGGATTACCGCAGTGATTTTTATGCGGTGGGCATGACGCTGAAAGCGCTGTTGGAAAATGAATATCGCGGCTCGCTGACCGAAGCGATACGCCGATGTGTGGAACTGGATCCGGAACGCAGAGTGGCTTCGGCCCGGGAACTGCGCACGTTACTGCAATCCCATTGGTATGATTTTCTGATGAAGCCTGGTAAACGCAATGCGGCGGTTGGTCTGGTTGCATTATTACTGGTTGGGGTCGTTTCCTTTTGGAGTACACAACAGCCTGCTGCACAGAAATTGCCCGCAAGTGGTGCGGCAAAGCAGGGAATAGCCAATGAAACCGGCGCTGCAGTGAAAGATAAAAAAGCTCCGGCGGATTCGGGTGAAAATGAAAAGAAGAAAGCGGAGAAAAATACGGAAGCCGGTACAGAGGCAGGAAGCGAGAATATAAAGAAGGATGGTGCATTAGAACAAGCGGCTCCGTCTGAGAACCAGGCTTCCGGCAATGCAACAAAAAAAGCACCGCCCATCGTTTCATCCAATAAAGAAGGTGTTTCTACAAAGGCTGACAACGTGCAGTTCAGCGGCAGCAACTGGAATGTGTTTCAAAAGACCGAACAGCATTTAGGCCCCAAAGTGGCAAACGCGGACAAAGTGGTGTATCCGCCGGGGCAGTGGCCGCGGATTACAATACAGAATCATTCGGATTCGCCGCTGAAGAATCCCCAGGCCGTGCTGCACTTTACCGATTTTGGTGTGGTGGGCAGCGATTTTTCTGTACCTGACTACAATAACATGGTGATCTCTTCCAAATTTGCTGACAGGGGAGGGAACGGAGTAGCGCGGACGGTTACGCTGCGTTATGATGGAACGGTGCCGCCGCATGAAACGTATCATCTGGATCTGTTCGGCGGCATAGCCGGTCTGTTTAAAACCGGTGCAAATCCTTCCGTGCGGGTGGTGTTCAGCGCGGATAACGCTGAAAACCAGGAAAAGAGTTATAGAATAGTAGTACGGTGATGCGAGCATTGCGAGATTTTTATCTGTACCCTCGCGCGAACTTCATGGAAATTTTTGCCAGTATCTGCTATAATAAAGCCGTAGTATAATTAGTTATCACAAATGTTAGAAACCGTCCATTTTTTGTTGGGAGGCATCTATAATGAATATCAAAAAATTAGGAATGACTGTTGTAACCATGCTGGCAATTACAGCAACAGGTACTTGCTTTGCAGTCTCGAAAGAGGATTTTGTTATTGGAAATATCCGCTTGGGGCAGCCCCTTACGGAAGTAATTGCAAAGTACGGACAGCCGGTGCAACAGGAGCAGTCGAACGAGTATTCCAGATATTATTTTGTTAAAGAAGGAAATGCGAAATGGTTTCTGGTAGATACGGCGCCCACCGATGACAAGTCGGTATTATGCGTAGCCCTTAACGGCGACATAAAGATTGCAACACAAGCCGGCATCAAAGTCGGTTCTACCGGCGCAGCAGTGAAAAATGCGTATGGAGAACCCGATTCATGTCTGGATGTAAACAATAACCGTATAGCTACGGATGATAAAAACTATCAGGGCCCTTGTATCGTTAGTTATGAAGCGGATGGATTGAGTTTACAATTTGTGTTGAGCGAGGGAAAAGACGCAAAAGAACGTAAGGTAGTGAGCATCGCCATGAGAGTAAAAAGCTGACGACACATTAAATAATGTTTTGCGGGCGTGGCGGAATTGGCAGACGCACCAGACTTAGGATCTGGCGGTTTATCCATGCAGGTTCAAGTCCTGTCGCCCGCACCAAATTATGAGAACTATATAGCCGGAACCGCAAGGAA
>Ga0256404_1003180_pt1 | contig 34243 bp, 37 predicted proteins | sample RumenRJG_01DNA_FD_185990 | JGI IMG/M metagenome (GOLD analysis project Ga0256404, IMG submission 185990) | Bovine rumen microbial communities from Lethbridge, Alberta, Canada - RJG_01 | ecosystem: Host-associated > Mammals > Digestive system > Stomach > Rumen | place: Canada: Alberta | collected... | reverse complement strand
ATGAAAAAGGGGCGCTTTCGCGCCCCTTGACTTTCCTCGGAAAACAGAGATTAGCCTGCCTTCTTGGTTACGGCAACAACTTTCCAGGAGATGGTCTTGGAAACAGGCCTGCACTCGGCAATCTGAACGGTATCGCCGGTATGAGCCTCATTGTTGGGATCAGATACATGATACTTCTTGGAGACAGTCATGATCTTGCCGTATACAGGATGCTTTACGCGGCGCTCTACGAGAACGACCGCAGCGTTCTGCATCTTGTCGCTGACAACAGTACCGGTTAAGGTACGAGCTGATTTTTCAGTCATTACTTGGTACCCTTCTGCTTCTCGGCAATAATGGTCTTCGCACGGGCAATGTCGTGGCGAAGAGAACTGATGGAGTTGGTATCATCAAGCTTGCCGGCCTGATTCTTCATACGCTGTGCAAACAGAGTCTTGGAAGTCTCACTGACAAAAGTCTGGAGTTCTTCAATGGACTTTGCGCGAAGTTCTTCAGCTTTCATTACAGTATAGTCCTCTCTACGATGCTGGTTTTGACAGACAGCTTGGCGGAAGCGAGCTCGAAAGCATGCTTAGCGATATCAGTGGCAACGCCGCCGATCTCGAAGATGATCTTGCCCGGCTGAATAGGAGCTACCCAGTATTCAACATTTCCCTTACCCTTACCCTGACGGACACCGAGTGCCTTCTGGGTAATAGGCTTATCAGGGAATACTCTGATGAAGAGGTCACCCTGACGGTTCATGCAGCGGGAGATCGCACGGCGGGCTGCCTCGATCTCACGTGAAGTCAGAGCGCCGCGATCTATAGCCTTAAGACCGAACTGTCCCTGCTCGACCTTGTTGCCTGCATAAGCAAGACCGCGATTACGTCCCTTCTGTACCTTGCGGTACTTAGTACGTCTTGGCTGTAACATTTAACGGTTCTCCTTATCTGGCTGAACGAGGCTCGCGCTGACGGCGGGGCTTCTTCGGTTCAGACTTAGAATCATCCTCTTCGAGAGCGTTAAGAGGCATTTTGCCGAGGATTTCGCCCTTGAAGATCCATACCTTGATGCCGATGACACCATAGGTAGTCTGTGCCTCTGCAAGAGCATAGTCGATGTCGGCACGGAGTGTGTGCAGGGGAACGCGTCCCTCGCGGATCCACTCGCTGCGGGAAATCTCGGCGCCGCCGAGACGTCCGCTTACCTGGACCTTGATGCCCTTTGCTCCGGCGCGCAGAGCGTTCTGCACAGCCTTCTTGATCGCACGGCGGAACATAACACGGTGCTCGAGCTGGTCAGCAATGCTGTTTGCAACCAGCTGGGCCTCGATCTCTTCCTTGCCGTGATGGATCTCGACGACCTTGATCTGCGCGGGAACGCCGGCCAGCTTCTCAACCTCAAGACGAAGAGGCTCGATGTTGGCGCCGCTCTTGCCGACTACAATGCCGGGACGTGCAGTGCGGATCGTAACCTTGATGCTCTTGGCCGGACGGTCGATGATGATCTTGGAAACGGAAGCATCCTTCAGCTTCGCAGTCAGATAATTGCGGACGGCGAAGTCACCCTGCAGGTACGAAGGGAACTGCTTGGTTCCGGCGTACCATGTCGAACTGAAAGGCTTGGTGATGCCAAGACGGATTCCGTTCGGATTAACTTTTTGACCCATTTATATACCCCTACTTGTCGTCCGACACTACAACGGTAATGTGAGAGCTGCGCTTGACGATACGGTCACCGCGTCCCTTCGCACGAGCGAACATACGCTTCATGGAAGGCCCCTCATCCACACGGATCTCTGCGACCTTGAGGTCAGCGGAGTCGAGGTTGAGGTTGTTCTCAGCATTGGCAACAGCGGAAAGCAGGACCTTCTTGATGAGCCCGGCAGCCTTGCGCTTGCTGAAGGTCAGCAGGTTGGTTGCCTGTTCAACAGGAAGTCCGCGGATCTGGTCAGCAACCAGACGTGCCTTCTGAGCCGAGGACTTAGCATAACGATGAATTGCTATAGCTTGCATCTTTATTTCTCCTTAGCTCACTTTGCTGCCGGTGCTGCTGCCGGTGCGCCGGCCGCAGCCTTCTTGTCAGAAGGAGTGTGGCCCTTGAACGTACGGGTAGGAGCGAACTCACCGAGCTTATGTCCAACCATGTCATCAGTGATGTAAACAGGTACATGCTGACGACCATTATGAACGGCGATGGTCAATCCAATCATAGTAGGTATGATCATTGAGCGACGGGACCAGGTCTTGATAGGCTTCTTGTCACCGCTTTCCACCGCTTTCTCTACCTTCTGCAACAAGTGATGGTCAATAAAAGGACCTTTCTTGAGAGAACGTGGCATGGTTATTCCCCTTAAATAAATTACTTCTCACGACGGCGTACGATAAATCTGTCAGTACGTTTGTTCTTGCGGGTCTTGTAGCCCTTGCACTTCTGACCCCAGGGAGTAACAGGCTGAATGCCCTTGTTGCGTCCCTCGCCACCGCCGTGCGGATGGTCGATAGGGTTCATTGACATACCGCGGACGGTAGGACGGATTCCGCGCCAGCGCTTCGCACCGGCCTTGCCGAGCTGCTCAAGCATGTGCTCGCCATTGCCGACCTCACCGATGACGGCCTTTCCGTCTGCGAGAACCTTTCTCATCTCTCCGGAACGGAGACGAAGAGTCACATAGGAACCCTCACGGGCAAGGATCTGGGCATAGGAGCCTGCGGAACGTGCCAGCTGCGCGCCCTTTCCGGGATAGAGCTCAACCGCATGAACGGTGGTGCCTACCGGGATGTTGTGCATGGGAAGCGCATTGCCGGTCTTGATCTCTACAGAGTTGCCGCTTTCGATCTTGTCGCCGACCTTGAGTCCCTTGGGAGCAAGGATGTAGCGGTAAGCACCGTCTGCGTACAGGCAGAGAGCGATGTTGGCGGAACGGTTGGGATCGTACTCAACGCGTACAATCTTTGCCGGGATTCCGTCCTTGTCACGCTTGAAATCAACGAGACGGTAATTCTGCTTGTGACCGCCGCCGATCTGACGTGTAGTGATGCGGCCGAAGGAATTGCGTCCGCCGGTGCCGCGCTTCTCTACGACGAGCGACTTCATCGGACGACCCTTGTACAGGTCTGCAGTTCTAACCTTTACTGCATGTCTGCGGCCGGCAGACGTAGGTTTGCATTTAACTACTGCCATTTTTCACCCCTTACTCGGCAGCGCCGTCAAACTGCTCAAGGTTCTGACCCTTCTCGAGGGTTACATAGGCCTTTTTCCAGTCCTGACGGGCAGAATTGCGGCTGCGGTTAAACTTGCCGGCGTAGTTGATGGTGTTAACCGACTCAACCTTGAATCCGAAAAGCTTCTCTACAGCTTCCTTGATATCTTTCTTGGTAGCGTCGCGCAGTACCCTGAGGACGATGGTTGAACCGTTGTCCTTGAGTCCGGAACTCTTCTCAGAGACCACTACGGACTTGACTACGCTGCTGATGTACTGATCGCGAATCATCCCCAAAGCTCCTCAACTTTCCTGACAGCTCCGGAAGTCATCAGCACCTTGTCGTGGCGGATGAGGCTGACCGGATCCATTGCCAGCACGTCGCTGACACGAACACTCTTGCCCAGGTTGCGGGAAGCGAGATAAAGGTTCTCGGTTACTTCCTGATCAACGATGAATACGTTCTGGAGATCAAGGGACTTGAGCTTCTCAAGCAGAGCCTTGGTCTTCGGGGTATCTACGTTGAACTCATTTACAACTACGAGGCGGTTCTGGCGGACGAGCTCAGAAAGAATGCTCCTGATTGCAGTGCTGTACATCTTTCTGTTGACCTTCTCGGAGTAATCCTGAGGCCTTGCAGCAAAGGTTACAGCGCCGTGACGCCAAAGCGGAGAACGGATTGAGCCGGCACGTGCGTGACCGGTGCCCTTCTGACGCCAAGGCTTCTTGCCGCCGCCTGATACCTCAGGACGGTTCTTCTGCTTAACGCTGCCCTGACGGCCGCCGTTAGCATAGGCTACGACTACCTGATGGATGAGAGCCTCATTGAACTCACGTCCGAAAGTAGTCTCTTTAACGGTAAGGGCACTGTTGGTGTCCTTCATTGTTAATTCCATGACAGTCTCCCGGATTAGGCCTTAACGGTTGGTTTAACAATAACGTCGCCGTTGATTGCGCCCGGAACTGCGCCCTTGACAAGGAGCACGCTGCGGTTTGCATCAACGCGAACTACTTCGAGACGCTGAACGGTAACGCGGACTGAGCCGAGATGACCGAACATCTTCTTGCCCTTGCGGACACGTCCCGGGGTCTGGTTCTGACCGGTTGAACCAACAACTCTGTATGAACGGGAGTTGCCGTGAGTCCAGTCCTGGGTAGCAAAGTTGTAGCGCTTAACAGTTCCCTGTGTGCCCTTACCCTTGCTGGTGCCGGTGACATCGACTCTCTTGACATCCTTGAAGACAGTCTCAGCCTTGACCTCGTCGCCGACCTTGTAGGAACCGATATCTTTCTCGTCGATTCTGAATTCCCAGAGGCCGCGGCCAGCCTCAACGCCGGTCTTGGCGAAAAGGCCCTTCTCAGGCTTGTTGAGACGATTCTGCTTTACCGTGCCGGTAGTAACCTGAATGGCGGTGTAGCCGTCCTTCTCGGTGTTCTTAACCTGGGTTACACGGTTAGCTTCTACCTGTATAACAGTCACAGGGATTGATGCGCCGTTTTCAGTGAAAACACGGGTCATACCAATCTTGCGACCAACCATACCGATTGACATTGTTGTCTACCTCTCCTTTAGCCCAGGCTGATCTGTACGTCAACACCAGCAGCGAGATCGAGGCGCATAAGAGCGTCAACGGTCTTTTCGGTCGGCTGAACAATGTCAACAAGACGTTTGTGAGTGCGGATTTCGTACTGATCACGAGCATCTTTGTTAACGTGTGGAGAAATCAGTACGGTGAAGCGCTCTTTGTTGGTGGGCAGGGGGATAGGACCACGAACCTGTGCACCAGTACGCTTGGCGGTTTCCACGATCTCAGCAGTGGACTGATCGATTAAACGATGATCGAATGCCTTAAGGCGGATTCGAATTCTTTGGTTAGGCATTTAATACCAGAGCTCCAAATGGATTAAAGAACAAGAAAAACCGGTCCTGATTTATTTCTCAAAATCGGGCGGTTAATCTTACATCTGTACTTCCCATATCGGGAAGATTTTCACCAGGCGTGCCACCACGCCATTTGCGCTGCCTTTGTTTCAGAGACATGCAAAGTGGTGCACATTATAGCAGGATTTGCCACGCAGGCAAAGCAATTTTTAATGCCGCTTTTCCCGCGGGGACAGGCATTCAGCACGGAAAAACCTGAAAGGTCTGCCTTACTTTGATTTTGTCCTGCTGTAGCTGTACCAGCCGTTCCTGCATGACGACAGGCCGAATACGGCGTAGGAGAGCGCGGTGCGGTAGAACTCCGTGTCCGCAGGAACTGCCCCTCCGATTTTCCCGGAGGCAAAGTCATATTTCCGGAATATCGGCTCCTTCTCCGGCCTCAGTATCACGAGGTCGCCGTTTTTCCGCAGCATGGCAAAGTCATTGTTCTGGTACTGCATCACCGCCCGCTCTCTGATTTCAGCTTTTTTCGTAAGGTCGTAGCCCGGGACGGGAATCTCAGCCGAGACGCCGGCAAGCGAAAGAAGCGTCGGCACCATGTCCATCTGGCTCACGAGCCTTCTGTCCTCCCTCTTCTCAACCGGTCCGCCGAATATCACCGCCGGGATATGGAAGTGCCTTACGGGGAAATCAGCCGCCGCATAGGTCCTCGCGTCATGATCCGCAATGAGGAGGAAAACCGTATTCTTCCAGTATGATGACTTCTTTGCCTTTTCGAGGAACCTGCCGAATGCCCAGTCCGAATACTTCACCGCATTCTTCCTCGTGAAGAGCGGGCTCTCGACCGGCTCGGTCTTCCCCGCGGGGATCTCGAAGGGGTCATGGTTGCTGGAGGTGAACACCAGCGAGTAGAAATTCTTCCCCTCGCTCTCAAGCCTCGCGAACTCCACATCGGCACGGTTATAGAGATCCTCGTCCGACACGCCCCAGGTGGCGGTGAATGAGGGGTTCTCATAGCTGTCCTGATCTATGATCCTGCTGTAGCCGTTCCTGAGGAAGAATGATTTCATGTTGTCAAAATGGCTCTCGCCGCCGTAGATGAACGACGTGTCGTATCCCCTGTCCTTAAGGACTGACGCTATGCTGAAGAAATCGCTCTCCCCGCAGGGAAGCTTCACAACGGCTGAGTTGTAGGTCGGGGTAAAGCCTGTCGTAACGGCCTCAATGCCCCTCACGCTCCTGGTTCCCGTTGCATAGAGACTGTAGAAGCCCCAGCCCTCCCTGTAGACAGCATCAACGTTCGGCGTGAGATTTCCTCCGGTGAGAACGCCCACATAATCAGCCCCGAGGCTCTCCTGCAGCAGAATCACAACATTGAGCTTTCGTCCGGGATAGGAGCTCTCAAGGCTGTGGAGCGTCGGCGCATCCTCCGGGGCGCTGCCGCTTAGTCCGAGGTCCATTCTGACTCTTCTAACGATCTCGTCATCGCCAATGCCCTCATAGATATTCTTCGAGTTCTGTCCTGCCATGCTGTAAAGAGCGTATCCGAGGGAATACGGTGAGTTTATGCCGAGCGCGTTCAGCAGTGAGTCGGAGCTGAATGCGAGGTATGCGGGGTTGAGCGGGCGATGCCCGAGAGTGCCCCTCGCAGCCCCGAATGAAATAACCGAGAACAGAAGAATGAACACGCACCTTGCCAGCAGGCCGGTCCGCGCGGGCTCTGCCGCAAATACCCTCCGGAGGAATTTCCACAGAAGCCAGACCAGCACCGCTGCAGCAGGAACGCATACAGCCACTGCCGCAATATGCCCGGAGACGATCATCGAGATGACCTCCTTCGGGTAGATGAGGTACTCGACATAGAGCCTGTTCGGCCTCACGCCGTATTCCTCAAGGAAAGGGCCGGTCGAGACCTCCAGTATGACCGCGGCGGAAAGCACGGCAAAGAGAATGACGCGGGTAAGCGCAGAGACAGGAGCATGAAGCCTTGTTCCGCCGAAGATGAACCAGATGAGGAAGCACGGCGAGATGAACCATCCGATTGCGGATATGTCAGATCTGAACCCGGAAACAAAGACGGAGATGACGTCCGAGAGGCTGTGAAAATTCTCATGCCAGAAGACAGAGAGCACTGCCCTTGAAAGAGTGGTAAGAATCAGGAAAGACAGGCATGCCAGAACAAACGGCCTTGCCAGAGAATAAAGCCCTGAGCGGAATTTCATTTTTATGTCCATGCAGAAAAGGCACTGCTGTACCGGAGAAATACGAACTGCGGCAGATCATGCCGCAGAGGACGTCAGAAGCGCGTCAGAAGTGATCCCTTACGGTAAACGAATAGGATCCGTCCTTGTTTTCCTTGCCGAAGAGCGACAGCCCCATCCTGAGCTCCGGCTCAAGCTCCTGATTAGGGGTGAGAGAGCCGCGGAACAGAGTCGCGCCCTTCGAGGTCACGGTGAAATTCCCGTTGATGGTATACATCTCCGAGCTTATGAGGACCTTGGCCTCGATATTGCCCTTGCGGCACTCGAACTTGAACTCACCGGCCCCGAGATCGAACACCTGTCCCTGGACCTTGCCGTTGAGCTCGCTCAGCATAATCCTGCCTGCGACACGGTCGCACTTGCCGTTCTGGAATGCGACGTACGGGAACTTGAGATCGACATTTCCGGCGAACTTCACCGGCATCTTGGCAAGCCCGATGTACTTGACGATACGATCAACCGTGCCAGAGCCCGTGAGATGCTCAAGGACCAGCAGATTAGGCGCTGCGGTGAGATCAGCCGACGCGGTTATGAGCTTCGGATCGTCAATGCTGATGTGCGCCCTGCCGCGCAGCAGGTCAATCAGCCCACCGGAAACCCAGGACACGTTCGAGACGGAGAAGGCGCCGCTTTTGATTCTTTCGGCAAAGCCGTTCTGGATGGTTCCGCTCGCGCCGGTTATCTTAACCGACTTGGGGAGGGACAGGTGTGAGACAGCTATGTCGGCAGGCAGGGAGGAGACCGCCCCGAATATCACAAACAGGAAGAACGCCGAAAGGCAGAGCGCGATTACCAGCAGCTTAGTTCTCATTTTTCTCCAGCACTATACGGTTTACCTTGACCACACCCTGTCCCATGCCGACGATATCAATGGACGATACCCTGATATGCCAGTTCTGCTCGAGATCCGCAGCCCACTTCATGAGGCTCGGGAACTCCACGTCGCCGAGCGAGACGGAGACCTGCGAGGCTCCCGAGTTCTGCATCCTCGTGACAGTTATCAGATATTTCTTGACCGTCTTCTCCACCGCGCTCTGTATGGAAGTTCCGCCTGCCGCGCTGTTCTTCTTCGCAGCAGAGGAAATTTTCTCGAGCGCCTGGTAGTTGGTGGAAATCCATTTGACATCGGACTTGAGCCTGGTGTTCTTGGTGTAGTTCCTGTCCTGCCAGCTTACAAGCGGGTGATAGACGCAGAAATAGAACAGGCCGATTAAAACGCAGGCGGCTATGGCAATCCAGAGCTTCCTGTCATGAGGAGTCTGGCTCTTCCACCATCTCAGGAACTGATCCTTCATCTGCGGCCCCCCTGTTTCTGAACCTCTCTTCTGAGGATGATGTCTGTCTCTGTTTCCTTGTCGCCCTTCTTCACGTCACCGAACGACACCTGGTAGCTTCCTGGCATCGAGTTGCCGAGGCGCTCGATTGAGGCGTAGTCAGGAGCGGCGACATGAATCACGAACCCTCTGGTCTCGTCAAAGGAGATGCTCTGCACCTTCACGTCAGGGAAGCCCCTGAAGATCCCGGAAATCTCTGACATCGAGAGGAGGAAGCCGGATGATGACATGACCGGACGGTGCTTGAGCTGCCCGCGGAGGTAGCTCATGGGATCAGCAGAAGCCGGCATGCTGGGGAAGAGGATCTTCGCCCTTTTGGCAATGTCGCTCTTGAGGAACTGGTTCTCCCGGTCATACCTCACCGCTCCGGTGATTCCGGAGACAACTCCCGCGGTCATGAAGATAAGGAGCATGATGATGGCCGGTATCCACTCGACGAACATGGGGTTCTTCAGGATGCTGGCCCCTTTTTTCTTCCCGACCGGCGTTTCCTGATAAATGCCCTTCTTCTTCTCCGAGGCTCCCGGGAAATACTCGATGAGCCGGCCGAGGCCCGGCTTCCTCTGCACCTTGCCGCGGAAATCAGGAAGCTCGTCCTCTCCGAGCACGGTGACATGGATCTTGTCGCTGAGCCCGGAGAAGAAAGCCGAGGCCCAGCTGTCATCAATGTAGGCGCCGCTGTACCTGCCTTCCCTCACGAGGAACCCGGAGAAGTCACGGACAACAGTCAGGCTCTCCGGAGCCGGATCGTCAGGCAGCGGGAGCAGGAGCGCGTCAATGAGGACACGGTCAGGGTTGATGCCGAAATCGGCGAGCCTCGCGAAAATGTCCTTCAGGAAGTCCTTTCCGATCATGGCAAGATCCGCCTCGCGCCCCTTTGCAGAGAGCAGCGATACACGGAAGGACTCGATGTCGGAGGCGACCCTTCCCTCGCAGAAGAGCGCAAGGACATCAGGGCTTATGCGCCTGACCTTCTTGGGGTAGCTGACATGCTGGAATGAATAGAAAGATGCCGGCAGTATTATGGTGTGCCTTCTGCCTGACACCTTCATGGCTATCTCGCCCGCAGGCTCCGAGAGTTTCTGGATGCCGGTCTCGGTGACCCTGCGCTGCGAATCAGACCATACTGCCCACTCGAAGAAGGAACCGGTACTGTCAGGCCTTACAAACAGGCTTTCACTCATTGTTCCTCCTCCGGTGCCGAGCTGACGGCTACCATCTTACCATTAACCTTCTGGATTTTTGTGGAATATCTTGATGTTACGTCTCCGTACGTTATGACGGAATGAACATTGAAGTACGATGAGGTGACGCCGATGATCTCCTTGAGCATCACCTTGGTATAGTCCGACTCCCTGCCCATCGCCTGATCCGAGAAGACGAAATCGGCCCCGGCGGGATAGCCGTCAGCCGGGCGCTCGGCGAGCATGTTCCAGGCCTCGTCCTCGCTTACCGAGCTGTCAAGGAACAGCGCGGCGAGGAGCGGCATGTTGAACTGCCTCATCGTATTTATGTTGATCACGAACTTGCTGTCCGGAAGAGCGCAGACAAACGGCCTGATCCTGCGGTAGAACTCCGGGGTCATGCCGCGGACAAGCCTTATCTCGCTGATGTCGTACACCGGCCCGTCCGGGATCCGGTACGGATATTTCTGTCCCGCGTACCAGGGATTCTCCGCCCCGTTAGAGGAGATGAGGTCCTGGTTCGGATCGATGAAGTCAGCGAGCGAGTCAGTGATGATGTCGGCGTCATTCTCCGGGATCTCGAGCCTTACCAGGAGATCATGGAACACCTGCCTCAGGTACGGCACATAGTCCTCCTTGCCGTTCTTGAAGTTGTCCTCGCCTGTGATTTTGGTATTGATGGCATTGACGTTGAAGCAGGTCTGCTCGTCGCTGACATAGCCGCCGATCGTTCCGCCCTCGACAGGAAAGGTCCTTCCCTCCTGCGCCCAGTACTGCGAGAGGTTGACCGATCCGCCGCTGTCGCTGATGTCCTGCTTGATGATCTTCACCGCCATGGTGTCTGATGCCCTTGCGTACCACCTGGCCTGGAAGGAGTCGAGGAGCTGCGCCGTCTCGCTCATAAGAGCGTGATAGCGGACGGAAAGCCCTGCGGCGACGGACATCATGACGGCGAGGGCCACCAGGACCATCAGCAGCGCCATGCCACGGCATTTTCTCATTCTAGACCCCGCGTTTCCTGACTGCGTAGACCCTGCGCAGGATCTCCCCGTTCCTGAACTCAATGCTCACCTCAATCCCCGGAGGAAGTACCGAGTACTGCGTCCAGGTCTCCTGCCAGCCGGAGCTCGAGAAGAACCTCAGCCTGAAATCCTTCACACCCTCCGCGACCGGCGAGAACTTCGGATCGCTCTCGTCGCTGCCGATTGACTCGGTGAGCAGGTAGACATGCCTCTCGAGCTTCCCGCCCTTAAGGCGCCAGGCAACCTTCTGCAGATCGCTCCTCGCGAGCTCGCCGCCGGGGTTGAGATAGCCGCTCCGCACGAACACCGCGCCGTACGACTCCGAATGAAAGAGCCCCTTGTTCGAGAGCAGCATTATCCTCTGCCCGTTGACGGTCGAGTAGCGCTCGGTGATGTTGCCGAAATCCATGTCAAGCACCCTCACGAGGTGCTGGGCGTCGCGTATCTCCTGCAGCCTCTGCCCGGACACCTCGGATGACCTCAGCACCTGGTTGATGCTGAGGGCTATTGAGACTCCCATGATCGACATTATGAATATGCAGATCAGGAGCTCAATCAGGGTAAAGCCGTGCTCAGCGCGAGACATATGTTCTGAGCCCCGCGATGCTTGATTTGTATTCCTTGTCGGCATGCACCTCGATGTCAACTGCGACAAGCTTCGGATCCCCGGTCTTTACCGCATGGTAGCGCCAGTACCAGGTGCGCCCCATGAACGTCTCCTCGCCGCCGGTCCAGCTCTCGGAAGGCCAGAGCCCCTTCAGGGTGAACTCGGCAAGCTGGTTGTCCGCCACCACAGAGGCGGCGAACATCTCGTCAATCCTTGCGGTTCCGTTGATCTCGCCGCTGATCGATCCGACCAGCGCAGTGCTCGAGAGCGCGAACACCGCCATTGCGACAAGGATTTCGAGAAGGGTGAAGCCCCTCTCATCTCTGTGACGCATTGCTGAGCTCCTCCGCAAGGATCTGACCCGTTCCGTCGGCGCTGATCCTCGAGTAATGTGTCTCTCCGCCGTCAGTGACCTTGAAGTCGATGACGAACGGAGTCATCTCTCCTGTTGGATAGAAGAGGATCTGCGGCTTAATCTCGTCAGACTCCATTCCGTCGAGATTGAACCTCTCGAGCGAGGTGCGGTCTGACGAGGTGTCAAGCTCAAGTCCCCCGAGCTGCAGCGATATCTCGGTGCCGTCAGGGACGGATACCATGCTCTCGCCTCTCGACGGCCTCGTGAGCACAGCCCACTTCATGCGGTCATAGGCCGTTATGCGGGCAATAATCCTGCTGTGGAGATCGCTGAACGACGAGGTCTCGGCCTGCGGCGGAACCCGCTCGACAAACTGCAGCGTCTTCTCCGCCACGTAAAGCCCCACGGTCTTGCCGGTATAGGTGGTCTCGTCGCTGATCTCCCTCATGAGATCCGCAGTCTTCTGCGCCTGCTCGAGAGCCATGCCGGAGACAGACTTGCTGTGCGGATTCACCGAGAGGCTTATGGACGAGACGCTGAGCCCCACGAGGAGCAGCACCATCATCAGCTCAAGCAGGGTGAATCCGCAGGGCAGTGATTTTATCTGCCGCACTTGCCCTGTGACCAGTTGTCGACATCGTCCTCGGTGCCTGCCTCTCCGTCAGGGCCGTTGGACCAGATGTCATACTTGCCGTGCTCGCCCGGGCTCTGCAGCTGGTAGTCGCCGCCCCAGGGATCCTTCGGCAGGCGCTTGATGTAGCCGTCCGGGCTGTAATTCTTCGCCTCGCGCCCGACTGAGGGCTTGTGCACCAGCGCGTCAAGTCCCTGATCCGTAGTCGGATAGAAATGGTTCCCGAGGTTGAACAGATCCATTGCCTCCTCAAGGGTCGAGAGATCGGAGCAGGCCTTCTGGATCTCAGCCTTGTCCTTGTTGCCCATGACGCTCACGCTTACCATACTGGCAAGAAGTCCGAGTATCACAACGACAACCATTATTTCAAGCAGGGTAAATCCCCGCTGCTTACGACGAGCGCGCATCATTCCTCCTGTCAGACCATGCTGTTCATCTGCAGAATCGGCTGCAGAATTGACATAACGATAAAAAGAACCACTCCTGCCATTGACACGATGAGCATCGGCTCGAAAATGCTGAGCGCCATGCTGACGAGGCGCTCGAACTCGCTGTCCTGGCTGTCCGCCGCCCTCTTGAGCATGCTGTCAAGCTCTCCGGACTTCTCGCCGGCCGCGATCATGTGCAGCATCATGGGCGGGAAGAGCCCTGTTGCGGTAAGGGCCTCGTGAAGGCTGCGGCCTTCCCTGATTTCTGAGGCGGCATTCTGCAGGAGCTCCCTGGCCTTCGCGTTGCTGAGTACCTCACCGCTTATTTTCATGCCGTCAAGAAGCGGCACGGCGCTTGAGTTCAGGATGGCGAGAGTCCTCGCGAACCTTGCCGTGTTGAGGCCCTTCGCGACCTTGCCGACAACCGGCATGCCGAGAATCACGGTATCCCATTTCATCGATATCGAGGGCTTCCTGAGGAGAGCCCCGATCGCAAAGATGATGACAATCAGCGCAATGCCTATGTAGAGGCCGTAGTCCCTCAGGAAATCGCTTATCGCAATCAGGATGTTCGTCGAGGTGGGAAGCGCCCTCTTCATGTGGGCGAACTGCGAGACAACCTTAGGCACGACGCTCGTGAGAAGGACGATGATGACGCCGACCGCCACCAGTGTGAGCACTGTGGGGTAAATCATGGCCTGAATGATCTTTGCCTTGATCTTCTGCTGGTTCTCGGTGTAGTCGGCAAGCCTCTCAAGCACCGTGTCAAGGTGTCCGGACTTCTCCCCCGCGGCAACCATCGAGCGGTAGAGGCGGGAGAACACCCTGGGGAAGCGGCTCAGCGCCTCGGCAAGCGACTTTCCCTCAAGGACCTGGCTCCTGACCTCGGAGAGAAGCGCCTTCTGCCCGGGCTTCTCGCACTGCTCCGCAACCGTGGCGAGAGCCTCCTCAACGGGGATGGTCGCCTCAACGAGGGTCGCGAGCTGGCGCGTTGCAAGGCAGAGCGCGGCGCTGTTCATGCTGGTCCGCATCAGGGTGAAGCGGCTGCCCTTTCCGGTATCGCCCTTCAGCTGCCCGGCGGCGCTTTTCACCTCAACGGGAACAAGGGACTGCTTGCGGAGCTTCTGCCTGACCTGCTTCTCGCTGTCGGCCTCGATTATGCCCTTTTTCCTTCTGCCCTCGGGAGTCAGCGCTACATATGAAAAGGAAGCCATCCCTTATTCCTCCCTTGCCACTCTGAGCACTTCCTCAATCGAGGTCTTGCCCGCGAGCACCTTCTTCATGCCGTCAGACATGATGTCCGGCATCGTCGGGCGGACAATCCTCTCTATTTCCTGCTCTGACAGGTTGTCATGGATGGCCCTTCTGACATTCTCGTCGACAGTCACCAGCTCATGTATGCCGGTTCTGCCCTTGAATCCGGTCCCGCCGCAGTGCGGGCACCCGCCTGCCTTCGGCCGGTAAATCACCGCGCTCTCTCCGGGCTTGAGCCCGAGAAGCTCGCGCTCGGTCTCGTTCGGCTCGCAGGGCACCCTGCACTCGGGGCAGAGCGTCCTCACGAGTCTCTGCGCGAGTACGCCGATAAGGGAGGTTGAGAGAAGGAACGGCTCGACGCCCATATCGTGGAGACGGGTTATCGCGCCGATCGCGGTGTTGGTGTGGAGGGTCGAGAGCACCAGGTGTCCGGTCATCGAGGCCTGAACCGCTATGTCCGCAGTCTCGAAGTCTCGGATTTCTCCGATCATCACGACGTCGGGGTCCTGACGCAGGATGGCGCGGAGTCCCTTCGCGAAGGTCATGCCCGCCTTGGCGTTCACCTGGGTCTGGCTGATGCCGTCAAGATCGTACTCGACAGGGTCCTCGACGGTCATGATGTTGAGATCGCGGGAGTTGATGTTCGAGAGCGACGCGTAGAGGGTAGTACTCTTTCCCGATCCGGTAGGGCCGGTGACCAGGATTATCCCGTGCGGCATCCTGATAAGCGAGCAGAGACGCTCCCTGATGCTCTCGGTCATGCCGAGATCCTGCAGGTTGAGCGTATTGGTGTTCTTGTCAAGGATACGCATTACCACACGCTCGCCATGGCTCGAGGGGAGCGTCGACACACGGACATCGACCGCGCGGCCTCCGAGGGTAAGGGAGATTCTTCCGTCCTGCGGGAGGCGCTTCTCGGCGATGTCAAGCCTTGACATGACCTTGATTCTCGAGATGAGGGGGCTCGCGAGGCTCTTGGGCTTCCTTACTATCTCCTTGAGGATGCCGTCGATTCTGAAGCGCACCACCAGGTACTTCTCATAGGTCTCGACATGGATATCCGAGGCGCCTTCCTTGATGGCCTCGCTGAACATGGCGTTGATGAGCCTGATGATCGGGGCGTCATCCTCGGAGTCAAGCAGATCCTGGCTCTCTGAGATGTCATCGGCAAGGGCGAAGAAGTCGCCTTCCTTCTGATCCTCCCCCGCGCCGAGATCATTCATGAGCTGCTGCGCCTCGCTGGTGTTCCTCTGATAGGCGCGGCTCAGGACATTGGGGAAGTCCTGTGCCTTGACATGCTCGATCCTGAAGGGACCGCCAGCAATGCGGCGGGCCTCGGCGAGCTCGGCGGGGACCGGGATTTTCCCGGCATAAAGCACAAGGGCCCCGCTGTCGTCGCGGGTGATGACAATGGAGTGCTCCTTGGCGTACGAGAAGCTGAACTCCGGCCCGCCTTTCCCGTAAGGGTGAAGCTCGGTGATGCCGCTCGGCTTCGCGGGGCCGCTGAAAGGCACGTCCGTCTGAGCATTATCGGACGCTGCGACTTCCTCGGAGAGATTATCCCCATCACTGCCTGCGCCGGAAGGACTCTCATCCACGCCCGTCTGGCCATTATTCCCGTCAGGAGCCCCGGCACTCTGTGCGGCTGGCTCACCGGCAGCAGGCTCTGCCTCCTCTGACTCTCCCGGGCGGGGCTGCCCTTCATCAGGGACGGCCTCTCCGCTCTCAGCCTCTCCGGCAATGGAGGCACCGGCAGAAGACGATGCGTCCTCTGCCGCGCCGCTGCGGACGTCCGCGGCAGCTTCAGGATCTTCCGGAAGAGTCTCTTCCGCTGCTTCGGACTGATAGGAAGGAACCTCAGGAACTGCGCCGTCCCGGGAGCTTCCGTCCGGGTCCGCCCCGGCATCTTCCGGAGCGGAGACTTCATCCTTCTCGGGCGCCCTCATGCTCCCTGAGAGGAGCTGATCAAGGACCGCAGGGCTTACGCCTGCCTCAGCTGCTTCCGCAACAGCTTTCAGGGAAGACTTGCGGCGGGACTGACGCCTGGGCTTTGCCCCGCCATCTTCCGCGGCCCCGCCGCTTTTCCCGAGCCCCTGCTTCTCAAGCGCAGCCTTGCCCCTCCGGTAAGGATCCATGATCTCGCCGGCGTCCGGGCTCTCATCGAGCGCACGGCTCTTCCTCAGGATCTCCCGTGCGAGATTCCTGCCTGCAAAGTCCTCCGGCTCTGCCTCACCTGACACCGGCTCGACATTCTCGGGACTGTCATAGTCAACAGAAAGAGGCTCCGGATCCGGCCCTGCAAAGCGCTCTCCGTCCTCGATTCCGGACGATGCCGCAGCTCCTTCGGTCCAAACCTCCTTATCCCCGTCACTCTTCCGATGAATCATACTCATCTCCGAAGAGGAAGCCGTTCTCCGAGCCGTACTTCGGCACGACAGGCGAGCTGAGCTCGCTCGGGAGAAGCCTCAGGCCGTCCTCGTTCCTCCTGATCTGCTCTGCGCGTAGCCTCGTGTATTTCGGAGCGGACATCTCACGGTAGGAATCGCTGTCACGGAGAATAATCGGCCTGATGAAGACCACCAGGTTGCGCTTCTCGTAGTTGGTATGGGTCGACTTGAAGAGCTCTCCGAATACCGGTATGTCGCCGAGGAGCGGCACCTTGTAGACCAGTTCGGATGTATTATGGTTCATCAGGCCGCCGATGACGACGGTGTCTCCGCTCCTCACCATCACCGAGTTCTTGATCGTGCGCTTGTTGAAGGTAGGGCCGAGCGTGCTCGACGCGGTCGCGGAATCAACGCTTGAGACTTCCTGCTCGATGTCAAGGCGCACGGAGTCGCCCTCGTTGATCTGCGGAGTGAACTTGAGCTTCGTCCCGACTTCCTTTCTCTCGATGGTCTGGTAGACGGTGTCGCTCGATGACGAGGCGAGGTTCTGCTGCGTTCCGGTCAGAACAGGGACTTCCTGTCCGACGTCAAACTCGGCCTCCTGGTTGTCCAGCGTGACGACGCTCGGCGTCGAGAGCACGTCTGACTTTGAATCCGTTCCGAGCGCCGTCATGAGGCCGAACCAGTTGCCGCGGAAGAAGCCGACCATGCCGCCCTGCGTTCCCGCAAGGCCGTTGAAGCCGTTCGAGAGGAGGCTTGCCGCCGAGGTCTGCACGGTATCGCCGGCAAACATTACGGCGCCGCCCTCGATGTTGCCCCACTGAATGCCGAGCTGTGCGGTGTTTCCGGTGCTTATCTCCGCAATTATCGCCTCGACATAGACCTGAGCGCGCCTGATGTCGAGCTTCGCGATGATATCCTCCATCTCCTTCATCACGTCAGGCTGGGCGCTGATGATTACCGCGTTGGTGTCCTCGTCGGCATAGATGCTGAACTTGCTGTTCGAGGAGCCTGATGATGACGCGGCAGTGTCGCCGCTCTTCTCGGCCGCGACCTCCTTCCCTACGCCGGAAAGCACCTCAAGGACGTTCTTCGCCTTGGCGTACTTCAGATAGATGACCCTGGTATTGCCGGTATATGCCTGATCACGGTCAAGCTTCTCGATAATCTTGCGCACCCTGGCACGCGCCTTCGGATCGCCGGAGATGATCACCGAGTTGGTTCTCTCATCAGCCGCCACAGTCGGCACGAGGAGCACTGAGACGCTCTTGCTGCTCGAGCTCTCCTTCAAAAGCGAGTTTATTATCCTGGCGACCTCGGTTGCAGATGCGTATTTGAGGCTTACCGACTCGACATCCTGGTCGCCTGCCGTATCGACGCGCCTCACGATCTCGACGAGCCTGTTCACCACATTGGCCCGTCCCGTGATGATGAGCACGTTCGAGGGCTCATAGTGGGCAACGTTTCCGCCCTCGGCGACATCATTGAGCTGCCTGAGAAGGGTGGAGAGGTCGCGCACCGAGACGTTCTTGACCGAGACGACTCTCGTGATCATCTCGTCGCCGAGCCCGGGGTTCTTGTCATCAACAACCGGAAGTCCCGAGGTCTTGGCCTTGTTGGACTTCACGATCTTGAGGATGCCGTTGTCGAGCGGGACGACAGAGTAGCCGTAGACATCAAGGACGCTGAGGAAGAACTGGTAATACTGCCCCTCATCGAGGACGTCATAGCTCCTGACATTGATCTTGCCCTGCACCCTGGGCGCCACGATTATGGTCTTGTTGAGGTTGCGGGCGACGGTGTTGACGAACTCGTTGATGTCGACGCCCTTGAAGCTTGCGGAGAACTGGGCCGCGGAGACTATGCAGGAAAAGGCCAGCGCTGCCGACGTCATGACGGAGATCAAAAGCTTTTTCATAATCCATCTCCGGCGATGATCAAAAACAAATCAGCCGCCGCCTCCATAGGTTCAGATTCCGGGAAACGCCCCGCAGAAACATCCCGCTGGAACATCAGTTTAAGCGGGATGAAAACAGATCGTTGAATTATGTTTGAAAAACTGCCGTCAATCAAGTGCTGCCGGCGGCGCAGTTTCTTTTTTGCGATAAAGATTACAGTAGGGACAGGATCAGAACAGAGCCCTGATCTCGTCAGCGCCGAATGAGTAGTTCCTTCCGCAGCAGTCGCACCTCACCGAGACTCTTCCTCCGTTCTGCGCGATTACGTTCTCGGCCTCATTCCGGCCGAGCGCCTTCAGCATCCCGAGGCAGCGCTCGCGGGAGCAGTCGCAGCGGAACACGATGTCGTGAGGGTTGAAGATGGTTACGCCCTCGGCGCCGAAGAGCCTCGTAATCACCTTCTCGCCGGGGAGGGTGTAGACCTCGTCGGGCTTCAGGGTGTCAAGAAGCATGCAGAATCCGGAGAAGTCCTCTTTCCGCTTTGAGGGATTGTCCGAGGGCATCACGCGGAGCATTACGCCTCCTGCCTCGGGGCCCTGAGGCGCGTCCGGATCGGCAAAGATCATGAACTTCGCGGCAAGCTGCTCTGACTGCTGGAAATACTCGGTCATGCAGTCAGCAATGCCGTTTCCGGCAACCGGAACCATGCCCTGGTAGCGGTCGCCGTCATCGGGGATTACGGTAATGGCCATGACGCCGTTCTTCCCGATAAGCTCCCGGAACTCATGCGGCTCGTTGTCCGTCACGGAGTGCACGGCGACAGCCTTGACCTCCATGGAGTTGCGGCAGGCGACGTTGAGGTGCTGTATGAGCGCACCGGACTGCGACATGCTGAGCGAAATCGATCCCTTTATCTTCATGGTGTCAGCGAGAAGCGCCACGGCAACAGTGCACTCGGCAAGAAGCTTCGCGACTGCGTAGGGGTATTTCTTGAACTCGGTCATGCCCTTAAGGACATTGGAGAGGTGGATCTCCTCCCCGCTGACCTCTGCATGCTCAAAGATGAAACGATAGATGCGATCAGCTTCCGTCGTACTCATATTCCTCATCATCCTCTTCGTAAAAATCCTGCTCGGCTTCAGCAAAGCCGTGCTTGAGCGACAGGAGCTCCCGCCGCTGCTTCTTGTCTGGCTTCTCACCGGGACTCGGCGACGCGAGGCAGCCGAGGCGCCGGAACTCCCTGAGCTTCTCGCGCCTCTTTATGCTTTCCTCAGTCTCCTCGTAGAGAAGGGCCGCATCGGCGGCCCTGCCGCGGGTTTCCGAAAGCCCCTTCACCAGGACCTGCCGTACCTCATAGCTCTGCCTGACCTCTATAATCGCGCCGGGCTCGACCTGACGTCCGGGCTTCGGCCGGTCGCCGTTGTACCTGACCTTGCCGCCGTTGATCATGTGCTGCGCTATGCTGCGCGTCCGGTAGAACCTCGCGGCCCAGAGCCAGACATCGAGCCTTACAGTCTTTCTGTCAGGCTCCTCCCGGCTGCTTCCCCTGGCCAATTTCAGAGAACCAGCTGCTGCAGCTCGGGGCTGCGGCGGTTCAGGAAATGGGTGGAGTCAATTCTTCTGATTGTCCTGCTGTGTCCGCGGATCAGGAGGGTCTCGGTATGGGCGAGGTTGCCGTTGATCCTGACGCCGTCAACCAGGTCTCCCTTCGTGATTCCGGTGACTGACACGCAGAGCTCATCGGTCATGGCCATCCTGTCAAGAGGAATGACCACCTCCGGCTCGATGCCCATCTTCTCGCAGCGGGCAATTTCCTCCTCGCCGATCTTCCTGTTCTCCTCGGTGTCGCCCTTGACCTTGTATCTCGGAAGAAGCCTGCCCTGCATGTCGCCGTCAAGCGCCCTGGCGACCGCTGCCGAGATTACGCCCTCGGGGGCTCCGCCGATGCAGTAGAGCATGTCGATGGAGTTCTCCGGCATGCACGTAAGCACTGATGCGGCGACATCGCCGTCAGGAATGGCAAAGACCCTGACGCCGAGATCGTACATCCTCTGGATGGCCTCCTCGTGGCGGGGCTTCGCGAGCGTTACGACGGTCAGATCGCGTACGGGCTTTCCGAGCGAGGTTGCGACGGCAATTATGTTCTTCTCGAGCGAGCGGTTGAGGTCGATTACTCCCTTGGCGCCGCTTCCGACAATCATCTTCTCCATGTACATGTCAGGGGCCTTGAGGAACCCGCCCCTGTCAGCTGCGGCAAGGACAGCAACGGCATTCGCCTGGCCCATGGCGGTCATCCTGGTGCCGTCGATCGGATCAACCGCTATGTCAACGGAGTCGCCGCCGCAGCCGACCTTCTCACCGATGTAGAGCATCGGGGCCTCGTCGATCTCACCCTCGCCGATGACGATCTCGCCGTCAATGGCAGTCTGCCCGAGGACAAGGCGCATGGCCTTCACTGCCGCATCGTCGGCAAGGTTCTTGTTGCCGCGTCCGAGCCATTTATGGCCTGCGAGTGCGGCAGCTTCAGTAACAGAGGAAAATTCAATTGCGAGTTCGCGTTTCATAAAAGTCTGACCCCTAAAAACCTGCGCGGATTTTATCACAGTGCAGCCGCTTACAGCCGGTTCCGGTAAAGCGTATCAGCTGGCCCCGCCGGAAGTCCAAAACCGGCTCCGGCGTCCGGATACGAAAAAAGCCGGGTGGAATTCCCGGCTTCTGCTCTGCGTGAGGCTGCCATGACTGGACGGCCACTTATATTTACTCAGGATCGGTTACGTACAGTCCTGCCTTCACGAAATCCTTGGCGTTGAGGATATATACAAGTGATACGTTCTTGTATGCCCTGACGATCATGGCCTCGCCGATATTGTAGTCAGGAAGCCTTGCGCTGTCCCTGAAGGTGAGGAGCTTCTCGCCCATGTTGCTGTAGACCTCGTACTTGAGGTTGTTCCTGTCGCCGGTAACCTTGAGTCCGGGCTTCATGACACGCAGCACCTGGCCTGCGGAGGCGCCCTGGTTTGTACCCTTGTCGATTACCGCAACCTCGCGGGTGCCGACGTTGACCGAGTTGTTCTCATCAGTGTCGACAATCATCGCGCTGCCGATAGAGGAAGGCTGAAGGACATAGAATGCGTCAACGCCCGGAACCTCGCTCGCAGGGACAAGCTTGTCGCCCTGATGGATCTCGCGCACGCATCTTACGACATGAACCATGGTCTGGTCATTTTCCTCGTAGTACTTGCCTGCGACTACCATGGCGCTGTAGTGCGCCCTGTAGGTTACCGGAACATACTCGCCGGGCCTTACGATCTTCTTCGGAGTGGAGTAGACGGCGTACTGCTCGCCCTCGGTCAGGTGTCCGCGGACAAAGATATCCACATCGTCAGTAATGACGATGTCATTGTCCGGATCGCCCATTACAAACGGAAGATCCTCGAAGCCGTCGGCTCTGTCAAAGAAGAGATCCTTGAGAACGAAGGGCTCAATATCCGCGCCGTCAATTGCGGGAATCGGCTCGCCCTGACGGACAACCTTGTCACCCTTGGTGAGGACAGGCTTTCCGTCAATGTAGACCAGCTTCAGGACATCGCCAGGGTAAATCCAGTGAGGATCCTTGATCTGGGGATTGACGTTCCAGATCTTGGGCCAGTACCACGGCTTCTTGAGGAAATGTCCGGAAATATCCCACAGAGTGTCGCCTTTCTTGACAGTATAAGTATCAGGGGCGTCTTCTCTAACCTCTAAATTGTCAGCAGCCGCGAAAGTCGCGAAAATGCAGCCGGCTGCCAGAAGGCCTAACTTTCTCAGTTTCATAATCAAATCCCTACGCATGCCGATCAGTCAGAGTCAGATTCTCTCATCCGAAGCTGCGTCAGCTCTTTAGAAAATTCCGTTTTCGGTTCAAACATTATACATTATAATGATAAAACGACGAAAAGCACCCGCGGCGGGGCATTTCTTTGTTCAATATGTTAAATGCGTTAAATTTATGGCAATTTATAAAGTACTCAGATACCCCGATGAGCGTCTCAGGACAGAATGCGTGCCTGTAACTGACTTCGATGATGAATTCAGAAAGACTGCTGACGACATGTTCGAGACTATGTACAAAAATGATGGTGTGGGACTTGCCGCCCCGCAGGTCAACATCCACAGGCGCTTTGTCGTGATTGACTGCAGCGAGGACAGATCAGCAAAGCTCGTTCTTGCGAACCCGGTCATAGTCTCAAGATCAGGCACCGCGTCCATAGACGAGGGTTGCCTCTCTATACCTGAGTTCCGCGCCAAGGTGAAGAGGTCCGAGAAAGTCCATGTCAGGGCACAGGACAGATACGGCAAGGAGTTTGAGCTTGACGCCGACGGACTCCTTGCCATCTGCATACAGCACGAGCTTGACCACCTCGACGGCAAGCTCTTCATTGACTACCTGCCCCAGTTCAAGAAGGATCGTGCGCTCAAGCTCATGAGGAAGATAGAGAAGGAAGAGAGAGAGGAAGGAAAGCGCTGAGTGGCAGGCGCCGGGCCGGATCCGGCTCATGCGGCGCATTTGAGAGGAACCAGGAGAAAGTAAATGAGGATACTCTTTGCCGGTACGCCGAAATTCGCGGCGGATCATCTGAAGGCCCTGATCGACGGAGGCCGCGAGGTTGTCGGCGTCTATACCCAGCCTGACAGGGCAAGCGGCCGTGGGCACAGGCTTTCTCCGAGCGCAGTGAAGACCGTCGCAATGGAGGCCGGAATTCCCGTTGAGCAGCCTGTTTCGCTCAGGAGCCCCGAGGCGGAGAGCGTTTTCAGAAGCTTCAGGCCTGACGTGTTCGTAGTCGCGGCTTACGGCCTGATTATCCCCGAGAACATCCTCAATATTCCTCTCTACGGCTGCATCAACATCCACGGCTCGCTTCTCCCGCGCTGGCGCGGAGCCGCCCCGGTGCAGAGGGCGATTCTCGAGGGTGATGACTATACCGGCATCACCGTTATGCAGATGGACAAGGGGCTCGACACCGGCGTAATGCTCTCAAGGAGAATGTGCCCCATCGCAGAGAACGAGACCTCCGGCTCGCTCTTTGAGAAGCTGACTGTCATAGGCATCAGGGCCATGAACGAGACCCTCGACCGTCTTGATGCGGGGATAACCACTGGCGAGCCGCAGAACGACGACGACGCGGTCTACGCCAACAAGATCACGAAGGATGACGCCAGAATCGCATTCATCCGGAGTGCTGACTACATCGGGCGTCAGGTGCGCGCCTTCAATCCGGACCCCGGCGCGTGGTTCACCCTTGACGGACAGAAGATCAAGGTTTCGGCCGCACACCCTGACGCAGGCGCTCCGGACAGCAGCGAGAGCGCTCCGGGGACCGTCCTCAGAGCTGATGCAGGCGGCATTGCCGTGAAAACCGGTGACGGTACAATAATCCTCGACGTGCTGCAGCTCCCCGGCAAAAAGGCCATTCCGGCAAAGGATATTCTTAACGGTCACCGCGACCTGTTCCGTCCGGGGCGGATCATAGAATGAGGACCCGGACTGCCGCCGCACTTATACTTAAAAGAGTTGTCGAGGACAGGGAGCCGCTCTCGCTCCTTCTCCCCGAGTACTCCGGGAAGATCAGGGATGGATCCTATCCCTGGCTGATGGCGGCAGCCGCAGGCACGCTGAGGCATTTCGCCTTCATCTCCGGGGCTGCAGGTAAACTCTTGCGGAAAAAGCCATCGGGCCGCAAGTCTGCCGTATATTTCCTGATTGCCGCCGGAATTCACGAGCTCCTCTTCATGAGCACAGAGGAGTACGCCTCGGTAAATGAGACAGTCGAGGCGGCAAAGGAGCTGGGTTTCCCCGAGCTCTCCGGGGTGGTGAACGGCGTACTGAGGAATATCCTCCGGCAGAAGGAAAGGCTTTCGGCAGAGGCAGAGGGATTTCCGGCGGAAAACGAGCTCCCCGGATGGCTCATGGAGAGCCTCGGGAGAGACTTCGGCGCCGCAGCTGCATTCTCCTTTGCGGAAGATGCCATGAACGAGCCGCCCATGTGGGTCAGGATAAACTCCGGAAAGCTTACCAGGGAAAAGTTCCGCGATGCTCTTGAGTCATGCGGCTCCGGCGAGAAGTCCTTCATCGCCCCGTCTGCAGTGCTTCTCACAAAGCCCCTCCCGGTTGATCGCCTGCCATTCTTCAGGGAAGGCCTCACGACCGTCCAGGACATCTCCGCGCAGAAATCCGTCTGGTACCTCGCCCCGGAGAAAGGCGAGCGCATCCTTGACATGTGCGCCGCGCCAGGAGGCAAGACCTCGGAAATCCTTGAGCTTACCGGAAACACCGCCGAAGTCACGGCGCTCGACATCTCGAAGTCAAGGGTAAGGCGCCTTGAGGAGAACCTCAGGAGGCTTTCCCTCAGTGTGACCTGCATCGCGGCAGACGCGAGGAAGACAAAGAGCTGGTGGGACGGAAAGCCGTTTGACCGCGTGCTTCTTGACGCCCCGTGCTCCGGGACCGGTGTCATCAGAAGGCACCCCGACATCAGGTTCATCAGGACTCCTGCCGATATCGCGAAGCTTGCCGGCGCGCAGAGGGAGCTCATGGACACCGCCTGGAGCGTGCTGAGGCCGGGCGGGGTGCTGCTCTACTCAACCTGCTCCGTCATGAAGGCGGAAAACGAGCTGCAGGCGGATGATTTTCTCAGGCGCCACGCCGATGCCGTTCCCGAGGAGCTTTTCGCCGGAGGCCCTGTGCGGCACCAGGTCCTTCCCGGCGAGGATGACGGCGACGGCTTCTTCTTCGCAAGGTTCAGGAAAAAGCCGGACCGGGCGGCATAGAGCATGAAGATAATCATCATCGGCGCAGGACAGGTCGGCAGCACGCTTACGGAAAAGCTCGTGACAGAGAAGAACGAGCTCACGGTCATTGACACCGACAGGAGCCTTCTCGGCATCCTCAACGACAAATATGATCTCCGCACCGTCTGCGGGCTCGGCACCCACCCTGACATACTTGCCTCCGCGGGAGCTGCCGACGCCGAGATGCTTGTCGCCGTGTCAGAGAGCGATGAGGTTAACATCCTCGCCTGCCAGATAGCAGATACGCTCTTTCATGTTCCGAACAAGATAGCGCGAATCCGCTCCAGGGAATACATCGAGCGGAGCGCCGAGCTCTTCGGCGCCGGCGGGCTCAGCGTTGACAAGGTCATCTCTCCCGAGATGCTGGTCACGTCGCAGATTGCCGAGCTGGTCTTCCACCCGGGCACTTCCCAGGTCATGGAGTTCTCGAACGGGGAGCTTGCCATAGTCATGGTCAAGGCCTGCTACGGCGGATTCCTCGTCGGCAACTCGCTCTCTGCGGTGAAGGGGACCGAGCTCGACGGCAAAATCAACATCGTCGCCATCGTGAGGAACGGCAAGGCCATCAGGCTCAGCTCCGGCACAGTCATCGAAGGCGGAGACGAGGTCTATTTCATAACCCAGACCTCCTACATAGGACAGTGCGTCGCCGGGCTCGAGCGGGTGGAGACTCCCTACCGGCGCGTGCTCATCATAGGCGGCGGCAACATCGGCGCCGGGCTCGCGAGAAAGCTGCAGTCAATGTGCCAGGTGAAGCTGGTGGAGGAAAACCGGGAAAAGGCCGAGCGGCTCTCGGAGGAGCTCGAGAAGACCATGGTCTTTGAGGCGGATCCGACTGACCGCGACTTTCTTGATGACGAGGGCATAACGAAGACGGATCTCGTGATTGCCGTCACGAGCTCCGATGAGTCCAACATCATGGCCTCATCGCTCGCGAAGCGCCTCGGCGCCAAGAAGTCGATTGCCCTGGTGCAGCGGGAGATATTCCTTGACCTTATTGACGAGACCAACATCGATATTGCAGTTTCTCCGCAGCAGGTCACGATCTCAGCGCTGCTCTCGAACATCCGGCACGCCGATGTGAAAAACGTCTACTCGCTGAGATCCGGCAATTCAGAGGCGATGGAGATCGTCGCGCACGGATCCGGCGAGTCATCAAACGTAATCGGGAAAAAGGTCAAGGAGCTTGATCTGCCGCAGGGAGTATCAGTCTCCGCGATAATACGCGACGGCGCGTCATTCATCATCGCCGATGAGATGACCCTGAAGGACGGCGACCACATCATCATCTTCCTCACTGACAGGACAAGGGTGCGGGAAATCGAAAGGCTGTTCCAGCCGAGCCCGTTCTTCTGAGGCGGCCATGCTCAACATCAGATCCATTGTCACGGTGCTCGGCCTCATACTCTCGAAGTTAGCGGTATTCATGTGGATACCGATCATCTACTGCTTCTTCACCGCGAGCGAAGGCCTCTCCAGGTTCTTCGCCTCGTTCGTGATCACGGAGTCAGTGGCCTTCGTGCTCACGCACTCGGTGAAGCCGAAGCATTTCTCCCTCTCGATGAGGGACATGTTCATCCTGACAAGCTCGGTCTGGATCCTCGGCTGCCTGTTCGGCGCAATACCGATCTGGCTCCTCACCAACCTTGACTTCACCGGCGCTATCTTCGAGACCATGTCCGGCCTCACGACGATGGGGGCATCGGTGATCCCGGACGTCGAGTCAGTTCCCAGATCCGTCCTCCTCTGGCGCTCAATCCTGCAGTGGATCGGAGGGATAGGATTCATCATCATCGCGATCGCGGTTCTTCCGGCGATGAACGTCGGAGGTATGAAGCTCTTCCGCACTGAATTCTCGGAAAGGACCAAGGACACGCCAAGGACGTCAACGCTGGCGAAGAACATAGTCCTCACCTACATGACCATAACCCTGCTCTGCGTGCTCTCCTACAGGCTCACCGGAATGCCGGTGTTCGACGCGGTGAACCATGCGTTCACGACTGTCGCGACAGGAGGGTTCTCGACAAGGAACGCCTCGATAACCGCGTTCGGCCCTGCGGCGCAGTGGATCTCGGTTGTCTTCATGCTGCTCTCCGGACTTCCCTTCATACTTTATGTGAGGAGCTTCAGGTCAATGAGTCCCGAGATCATAAGGGACAGCCAGGTAAGGACCTTCATTTTTATATTTCTCGCAGCATCCGCCATGCTGTCGCTCTGGCTCGTTTTCAAAAACGGCCTCGGCATCAGCGAGTCGCTCAGGTCGGCAGCGCTGACTGTTGCGTCAGTCATCACCACGACCGGCTACTATACCGGGGACTGGTGGTCGTACGGCCCGTTTGCCATCCTGATAATCCTCCTGATTCTGCCTGTAGGAGCATGCTCCGGATCTTCGTCTGGAGGGATCAAGATTTTCCGCCTGCAGCTCGCGTACTCGATTTTCAGGATGGAATGCAGGCCGCTTATCCACCCCAGATCCGTCATCCCCCAGAAATACAACGGAAGGCCGATAGACAGCGAGGTTGTCGGCTCGCTCGTCGCGTATGTGTTCAGCTTCATTGCGGTGCTGGTGCTGAGCGCGGCTGCGCTCTGCGTCATGGGAGTGCCGCTTGCCGAGAGCATAACCGGGACTGTCTCGGCACTCGCCAATGTCGGACCGGGGTTCGGCGGCTCTCTCGGATCAGGCTTCTACGGCGGCATTCCTGACGCCGGCAGGATCATACTTTCCGCCGACATGATGCTCGGGCGCCTTGAGTTCCTCACGGCGCTTGTGCTTCTCTTCCCGTCTTTCTGGAAAGGGTGAGCAGACGGAGGCTGTCCTGCGTGTCAGTCTGTTTTCGTTCCGCCGACAGTTATGCTGTCAACCTTCAGGGTGGGCTGTCCTAGGCCGACCGGAACCCACTGTCCGGCCTTGCCGCAGCCTCCGATGCCGGGATCAAGCATCAGATCATTCCCGACCATTGACACCCTGCTCATCACTTCCCGGCCCGAGCCGATAAGCGTAGCGTCCTTGATGGGCTTTGTTATCCTGCCCTTCTCGATGAGGTACGCCTCGGAGGAGGTGAAGACAAACTTCCCTGATGCGGTGTCAACCTGTCCGCCATGGAAGCTCACAGCGTAAATGCCGTGATCGACCGAGGAGATGATTTCCTCAGGATCTGACTTCCCGGGAAGCATGTAGGTGTTGGTCATGCGCGGGATCGGCATGCACGAGTAGGACTCCCTTCTGCCGTTTCCGGTGCTTGATGTCTTCATCAGGCTGGCATTGAGCTTGTCGTACATGAAATTCTTCAGGACGCCGTTCTCGATGAGCACCGTCTTCTGCCCCGGCGTTCCCTCGTCGTCAACCGTCAGAGAGCCGCGCCTGCCGTCAATCGTACCGTCATCAAGGACCGTGCAGAGCGGGGAGATGACCTGCTCACCGAGGAGACCCGCAAACGCTGAGGCGCCCTTCCTTACGGCATCGCCCTCAAGCCCGTGGCCGACCGCCTCGTGGAGAAGAACTGCCGGCCAGCCGTGCGCGAGCACGACGGTCATGGGGCCCGCAGGAGCAGGAACAGCCTCGAGGTTTACAAGAGCAGTCCTCACTGCCTCGCGGCAGAGCCTCATCGCCCTGGTCTCCCCGTCGATATCCTCAAGGAAATAGGAAAGAGGCCCGCGCGTGCCGGAGCCGGCGTATCCCTCCTCGCGCCTTCCGGACTTCTCCACGACCACCTCCACCCTGAGGCTGATAACCGGCCTGACATCCGAGGCGAGAGTGCCGTCCGTGCCCATGATGAGGACAGCGTCGCTGACAGCGCTCATGGAAATCATGACCTGCTTGACGCACGAGTCAAGAGACCTCGTGAAATGATCCATCTCGTTGATGAGATCAATCTTCTTGTCTCTTGCCATGGAGCGGACCGGATTGATTGCGGGATAGAGCTGCCTTGCCCGGACCTGCACGGGGGTTTTGAATGTGCCGCTCCCGCCGCGCGCTGCGATGCTTCTCGCCGCCTTCACTGACTGCTGCAGCGCCTTGACCGAGACCTCGTCAGAATAGGCAAGGCAGGATTTCTCACCGGAGAGAGTCCTGACCCCCATGCCTGAGGCGATGCTGTAGGAGCCGTTCTTGACGATTCCGTCCTCGAGATACCAGCCCTCGGATGTCCTGTGCTGGAAATACACATCGGCATAGTCCACTGAGTTGGAAAAGACTCCGGCAAGACATGACGCTGTTTTCTCAAGATCGAGGTCAGTCGGTGAAAAAATGCGTTTTCTTACCTGATCAAGGCTCATGGTTCCCTCCAGCAGACAACTAACCGCCGTATTGTAATAACAAATCGGGAAAGCTTGCTGTACGCCTGTCAAAAATCATGAAAAAAACTCAGGGGAACGGCTATTCACCCGCTTTCATGCCGGCATCTCCTGCCGCTGATGCCCGGCATGACGCCCTGCCTGAAGCATCAGCGCATTGCCGCAGCATGGCGGGGCTCTGCCCGTTTACATGATAAAATCAGCTTTACCAATTCAGGAAAGCATCAGACAAGCGGAGGCATCATGCTGTTCTATCTCATCATAGGACTCTCCAACCTGATAATCGTCATATTCATCACGCGCTGCCTCGCGCAGTTCTTCAATGCAGGACGCTACAGCATACTTGCGGAAATCCTAGGGAAAATCACCGGGCCGGTGATACGGCTTCTCGGCAGCAGGAGCATGATGAACGGCAGGCTTACTGTCTCAGGCTTCGCCGCCGTTCTCATACTGATATTCCTCAAGTACGTGATTCTCACGCTCGTATATGACATCAGGCTGCCCTTCATCTACTGGGCAGTGAAATTCCTGCTCGCAGCCCTTCAGATGTTCATGACAGCGCTCTTCTGGCTCATGATCGTGCAGATGATCCTGAGCTGGCTCGTTCTCCTTTCGCGTCAGACTTTCGAGGCTCCGGCAAGGTTCACCTACGAGCTCATCGATCCCTTCGTGAGGCCGCTCCGGAAAATCATTCCTCCGGTATTCATGCTTGATCTCGCGTTCATGGCCGCAATGATCCTGCTCTTCCTTGTGAACGAGCTCATCTCCTATGCGGTGGTGAAGGCATTCGGAGAAGTAGGGTACATCTTCCTCTGGACTCCGAACATGATAAACCCCATATGATTATGCGCATCAGAATGCCGTTCCTGCTCTTTATCGCCGCGGCAGCTGCCTCATACCAGGTGTCTGCCGAGGAAGCTGATCTTCTATCCGGAGGCCTTGTCACTGAGAGCAGGGACAGCTTCATGGCCGGGGCTGATCAGAAATATGAGAAGATGTTCAGCGATGCCTTCCCTGACATGGTCTATGAAAAGGAGCACAGCCTCATGAGGAGGGTTCTTGAGACGAAATACCAGACCTCAGCGGCCCAGGTAATTTTCAGGGACGAGCTGCTGAAAAATCCGGGCAGTCAGACGGACAGGTCTGCAAACATAGAGAACGCGCTCAGGAAGCTTATTCCCGGCACCGAGGCCGCAAGGCTCAGGAACCTCACGGAAAAGGGGATCACCGCATTCAGAGCCGGACAGACTGACAGCAACATCTTCTCATCTGATGAGTACACCGGCGCGGACGGTTCTGTGAAGTTCCTGATGCAGCAGCTCTTCAGAATCGGAGCAGCGAGCGAGGGGCACCTTGAGCGCACTGAGGCAAAATACGAGCAGAACCTGACTGAGGCAGCTGAGGGCTACGCACTTGCGATCGGGCTGACGAAGGCACAGAGCATTTTCTTTGCGGCGGCTGCAAGGGAGGCCGCTGCAGGAACAGAGCTGTCACCGCTTGATGACGCCTCCTGGCCGGAGCACCTGAGGGAGCTCCGGGACGGGATCAGGGAAGAATTCATACAAAGACACGGCGGACGGGGGATAAACGAGCTCGAAAGACAGTACCTCCGGAAATCCGCTGCGCTCATTCTCAACGCTGCGCTCGCCGGGGATCAGAGCAGCACAATGCTCAATGACATTGCGGCCATCAACCTTCTGACCAAACCGCTCTGAGCAGTCATTTGCCGGGACGGCTCACAATGCCGCCCGGAATCATGTCCTCTTCAGTGCTGTTCATCTCGTCCTTCTTGAGGCTTTCCGTTATGACATTGCGCTCATCGGCCCACTCGCCGAGATCGATGAGCCGGCAGCGCCTCGAGCAGAACGGCCGGTAAGGAAACTCGTCAGTCCACCTGACCTCTCTCCCGCAGACGGGACATTTCACCTTCAGAACCAATGCTCAGCCCTCCTCTCCCCGTGCCATTCTTCCGGCAAGCGCAAGATATCGCTGATGAAGCAGGCTTACAGATGCACGCTTCACCTCAGGATCCGGATCATTGTAGATGATGTCATCGGCCATGACCGCCCTCTTTCCCCTCGGGAGCTGATGGCTCATTATCGCCCTTACCGACTCCGGGTCGGAGCTGTCCCTCTCTGCTGTCCTAGAGATCTGGAGAGACTCATCGAGATCAACGGCAAGAGTCCTCGTGACAAGCGAGTCGAAATGCTTCTCGAAGAGCAGGGGAACTACGGCTATGACGTAAGGCGCGCCAATCGATGCCATCTTCTCTGCCATCAGCTGCATGATGGCAGGGTGGGTCACGCCCTCAAGGAACGCGAGCGCATCAGGCGAGGAGAATACAATGCTTCTGAGGAGCCTCCGGTCGAGCGTGCCGTCTGGCGCGATCACGCCCTTCCCGAATTTTTCCGCCACTGCAGAGAATACCGGGCTGCCAGGCAGCATTATCTCCCTGCTTGCGGCATCAGCATCAACTATTCCGGCGCCGAGCGAGGCGAATATCCCAGCTATGGTGGTCTTGCCGGATCCTATCCCTCCGGTAAGCCCGACTGAAAACTTTCCGCATCCAGAGAGTTTCACGGCTATGCCCCGCCGAGGACAAAATGAATGTAGCCATCATTTATCGCGTCACCGAACAGCATGAAGATGAAGCCGGCTATCGTGATATAGGGTCCGAACGGGAACGGATGGCTCTTCTCCTTCCTGACGAGGAGCAGCGTTCCGCCGATGACGAGCCCGAGGAGCGAGGAAATAATGATTATGGCCGGAAGGCACTGGTAGCCGAACCATGCACCGAAGAGGGCCGTAAGCTTGAAATCGCCGTTGCCCATGCCGTTCTTGCGGGCGATGAGGCTGAAGAGCGCGTTTACTGACCACAGCACGCCGTACCCGAGCGCAGCTCCGATTACAGCATCATGAAGCTCACGGAAGATTCCGAAATAGTTTACGATGAGCCCGAGCCAGAGAAAGCTCAGCGTGATCGAGTCTGGGAGCAGCATCTTGTCGTAGTCGATGAAGGCAAGCGCAATGAGAGCCCAGGTCAGCGCGACGGCAGGCAGGATCTGCTCGACGGAGCCGAAACGGTACGAGACGATTACAGTAAGGACGCAGGTAAGGGTCTCGACAGCAGGATACCGGAATGAGATCGGCTGATGGCAGCCATGGCACTTGCCCCTCAGAATAAGCCAGCTGAATACCGGGATGTTCTCCCACCAGGTAATCAGGTGGCCGCAGTTCGGGCATCTGCTCCTCGGTGTCATCAGGTTGAATTTCGGCTGTTCCTTTTTGAGCTCCGGAGAATCAGGCGTGAAGTACTCCAGGAAATCTCTTCTGTACTCGTTTTCCATCATGACAGGCAGACGGTAGACGACCACATTGAGAAAGCTTCCCACCAGAAGGCCGAGTATGCCTATGTAAAGATGAAACATGCCAGGATACTGGTAATAGAGGGTATGAAGGAATTCCATAAAACCACCAAAACGAAAAAGGCGCCTTCCGGCGCCCTGAATTGTAGCAGATTCTAAGTGAGCTCTGCCCTTCCTTATTTGATAACGCTGCCCATGGTGAAGATCGGGAGGTACATCGCTATGACGAGACCGCCGATGAGCACACCGAGGATAACCATGATCATAGGCTCAAGGAGGCTCGAGAGGCCGTCCACTGCATCATCGACCTGAGCCTGGTAAATGTTCGCGAGCTTGTTGAGCATGTCATCAAGTGAGCCGGCCTGCTCGCCGATCATGACCATCTGCACGAGCATGTCGGGGAAGACCATCGTGGTACGCATCGCAACGTTCATCTGCATACCGCCGATGACCTCGTTTCTGACATCCATGATGGCATCACGGTAAAGCGCGTTGCCGCTAGCGCCTGCAGCCGAGACGAGAGCGTCAACAAGCGGGATACCGGCTGCAAACGTGGTCGAAAGGGTTGAGGCCATACGGGCAATTGACGCCTTGCTCAGGATCTCACCGATAACCGGAATATGCAGCATGAACTTGTCGACCGCGTCATGCAGCGCCGGCTTGCGGCGATAGAAATAGAGGAAAGTTCCGATAACAGCAATAAGAATGAAAGCTATAACAAACCACCATTTCTGCAGCCACTTCGACATATTTACCACCCACTGGGTAAATGCAGGAAGCTCCGCGCCGAAGCTGTGGAACAGGTCCTCGAACTGGGGAACCACGAAAATAAGCAGTATCGCGGTAACCACAATTGCTACTACAACAATTGCCGAAGGGTAAATCAGGGCCTTCTTGATCTTTGACTTGAGGAGCTCTGCCTTTTCCTTCATCGTGGCGATACGGTCATAAATCTTCTCAAGGGCACCGGACTGCTCGCCGGCCGCGACCAGATCGCAGTACAGCGCGTCGAAGTACTTCGGGAAGCGCCTCAGAGACTTGGAGAGGGGGATACCGCTTGCGACCTCGGCGCTGATGGTGCCGAGCAGGTTCCTCATCTGGTTCTTGTTCGCGCTTCCGGCAAGCAGCTCAAGGGTCTGGATGATAGGAACTCCGGCTCCGAGCATGGTGCAGATCTGGCGTGACAGCATGGCGATATCCATGGCGTTGACGCTGGGGCTCAGAAGATCCTTCGGGGCTGGCTTGCAGTAGATTACAGTCACGCCCTGCTTCTTAAGCTCTATTGTCGCGAGCTCAACCGACTTGGCCTGGATCTGTCCGTGAACGATTC
>Ga0256404_1003179_pt1 | contig 34249 bp, 41 predicted proteins | sample RumenRJG_01DNA_FD_185990 | JGI IMG/M metagenome (GOLD analysis project Ga0256404, IMG submission 185990) | Bovine rumen microbial communities from Lethbridge, Alberta, Canada - RJG_01 | ecosystem: Host-associated > Mammals > Digestive system > Stomach > Rumen | place: Canada: Alberta | collected... | reverse complement strand
GCGACCGATTGCATCGCCGACGCATCGACTTCGATCGCGACGAGCGTGCCCTCGTAGCCGAGCTGCGCCGAGTTGAAGAACGTGCCAATGCGGCGCAGGAAGCCGGCGGCCTGGAGCGCCTTCAGATGCGCGAGCACCGTCGCCTCGTCCGCCCCGAGCTCTTCCCCGAGCTTCGCGAACGGATGGCTGCAGACGGGGAGATGTGCCTGCAACAGGTTCAAGAGCGCTTTGTCGAATGCGGATAACGTCTTCATGGAACGGCCCCCTCTCAACGAGCAGCGCAACACCATGCCGCGCCGTACGGATTTATGAATCCGATTCATTGAATTTATTGTAGCAGGGCGTCCCCGAGCACGTCAAGCAAATCTGAACGGCCTTCATTTTTCAGCGACGAGTACGGCAGCACGGACAGTTCCGGCACGCCGAGCGCCTGCTTTATGACACGGACCTGCTTTTCCCGCGCCGTCTTGCCGAGCTTGTCGGCCTTCGTCGCGATGACGAGCACGGGGATGCCGCGCGCGACGAGCCAGCGGAACATGTCGATGTCCGACGCCATCGCCGCGTGGCGGATGTCGATGAGCTGGCAGACGAATTGCAATTCTTTCGAAGTCGTCAGATATTCCTCGATGAACTTCGCCCAGATTTTCCGGTTTCCCTTTGCCGTCTTCGCATAGCCGTAGCCCGGCAGGTCGACGAGGTAGAAATTTTTCCGCTCGTCCGCGCCGGCCCGCTTTGCGCCGAGCTCATAGAAATTGATCGTCTGCGTCTTGCCCGGCTGCGATGACACGCGCGCGAGATTTTTCACGCGCGTCAGCGAATTGATCAGCGATGACTTTCCGACATTCGAGCGGCCGATGAAGACGAACTCCGGCAGGCGCACGACGGGATATTGCGACGGGTTGACGGCGGACGCGAGATATTTCGCCTGTGTGATGATGACTTCCTGTGCTTCCATGAGCAGCCTCCTGTCTTTTGCTCCGAAAAAAGCCTCTCCGCAAAGGAGAGGCTTTTTTTTCGTGTTGTTATGCCGTAGCTTCCTGGGCCTTCGGCTTCTTCTTGTCGATCGTGACGACCGGCGTCTGGTGCTTTTCAACCGTCTCTTTCGTCACACGGCACGCCGACGCGCCATCGACGGACGGCACGTCGTACATGACGTCGCGCATGATGCCTTCGATGATGCTGCGCAGGCCGCGCGCGCCCGTCTTGCGCTTGAGCGCTTCCTTCGCGATGAGGCGGAGCGCCTCGTCGTCGAACGACAGCTTCACGCCGTCCATCTCGAGGAGCTTCGCATATTGCTTCACAAGCGCGTTGCGCGGCTGCGTGAGAATTTCCACGAGCGCGTCCTCGTCGAGCGCGTCGAGCGTCACGACGACCGGCAGGCGGCCGATGAACTCCGGGATGAGGCCGTTCTTCAAGAGGTCTTCCGGCAGGACGTGGCGCAGGACGTCGCCGATGCTCTTCTCCTTGTGCGACGCGATGTTCGCACCGAAGCCGAGCTGCTTCGCACCGAGGCGGCTCTCGATGACCTTCTCGATGCCGTCGAACGCGCCGCCGCAGATGAACAGGATGTTCGTCGTGTCGATGCTGATGAGCTCCTGGTGCGGATGCTTGCGCCCGCCCTGCGGCGGCACGGAAGCATGCGTGCCCTCGAGGATCTTCAGGAGCGCCTGCTGCACACCCTCGCCCGAGACATCGCGCGTGATGGAAGGGTTCTCAGACTTGCGCGCGATCTTGTCAATCTCATCGATGTAGATGATGCCGCGCTGCGCCTTCTCGATGTCGTAGTCCGCCGCCTGGATGAGCTTCAGGAGGATGTTCTCGACATCTTCGCCGACGTAGCCGGCCTCCGTGAGCGACGTCGCGTCCGCGATGGCGAACGGCACGTTGAGGATGCGCGCGAGCGACTGCGCGAGGAGCGTCTTGCCGCTGCCCGTCGGGCCGATCATGAGGATGTTCGACTTCTGGAGCTCGACGTCATCGCCTTTCGGCTGCGCCGAATTGATGCGCTTGTAGTGGTTGTAGACCGCGACGGAGAGCGTCTTCTTCGCTTCATCCTGGCCGATGACATACTGGTCAAGGATGGCACGGATGTCGCGCGGCTTCGGGACATCCTTGAGCTCCACTTCGACATCTTCGCTGAATTCTTCCGCAATGATCTCATTGCAGAGCTCGATGCATTCGTCGCAGATGTAGACGCCGGGGCCCGCGACAAGCTTGCGAACCTGATCCTGCGTCTTGCCGCAGAACGAGCATTTGAGCTGCCCCTTTTCCTCGCCGAACTTCAACATAAGCTCACCCCTCAGTCTTCGGCTTTCGCCTTGGAGGTTTTCGTGGTCTTCGCCGGCTTCTCAGCCTTGTCCGTCTTTTCCGTCTTGCCGGCCGCCTTGCGCGTGATAACCTCGTCAATGAGGCCGTACGCTTTCGCCTCGGCTGCCGTCATGAAGTTGTCGCGCTCCGTGTCCTCAACGATCTTCTCGATCTTCTGGCCCGTCGTGTCCGCGAGGATCTCGTTGATGACTTCGCGGATGCGCAGGATCTCTTTCGCCTGGATCTGGATGTCCGTCGACTGGCCCTGTGCGCCGCCGAGCGGCTGGTGGATCATGATGCGCGACATCGGCAGCGCAAAGCGCTTGCCCTTCGCACCGGCCGTCAGCAGCACGGAGCCCATGCTCGCCGCCTGGCCGATGCAGATGGTCGAGACGTCGGGCCTTATATACTGCATCGTGTCATAGATGGCGAGTCCTGCTGTCACGACGCCGCCCGGGCTGTTAATGTAGAGGTAGATGTCCTTGTCCGGGTCCTCGGACTCGAGGAACAGCATCTGCGCGACGACAGTATTGGCGACTGCGTCGTCAATCGCGCCGCCGAGGAAGATGATGCGGTCCTTCAGGAGGCGCGAGTAAATATCATACGCGCGCTCGCCGCGGTTCGAGGTCTCGACGACCATAGGTACATAATTCATATCTGTCTTCCCCCTGTGGGAAATCACTCAGCGATATTGTCAAAGATGAACTGCATCGTCTTGTTGCGGGCGACCGTTGCGACGAGATCGTTGAGTCTTCCCTGCTCCGTGATGATCTTCTTGACCTGCTTCGGCGTTGCGCCATACGCAGCCGCCATCATCTGCACTTCGTTGTCGAGGTCGGCGGCATCGACTTTGATGTTCTCCGCTTTCGCGACTTCCTCGAGCATGAGTCCCGTGCGGACGTTCTTTTCCGCCGTCTCACGGTACGTTTCGCGCAGCTTCGCGATGTCCGTGCCGGCGAACTGGAGGTACTGCTCGAGCTGCATGCCCTGCTGCGCAAGGCGCATCTGCATCTCGCGGATCATGCGCTCGACTTCGTTGTCGATCATGACGGGCGGGATGTCGACCGTCGTGTTGTTCGTCGCCGTCTCGAGCGCCTGCTCTTTCTGTGCATCTTCTGCTTTGCGCTCCGCGTTCTTCTGGAGGTTCTCGCGGATATCGGCTTTCAGCGCATCGAGCGTCTCGAACTTGCTGGACGCCTTTGCGAACTCGTCGTTGATTTCCGGCAGTTCCTTGCGCTTGATGCTGTTGATCTTGCAATGGAAGACCGCCGCCTTGCCTGCAAGGTCTTTTGCATGATACTCTTCGGGGAACGTCACGTTGACGTCTTTTTCCTCGCCGGCATGGAGGCCGATGAGCTGGTCCTCAAAGCCCGGGATGAAGCTCTTCGAGCCGATCTGCAGCGGATAGTCCTTGCCTTCGCCGCCCTCGAACGCCACGCCGTCGATCTCGCCCTTGTAGTCGAGCGTCGTGAAGTCGCCGTCTTCGACCGCTGCGCCTTCCGGTGCGTCGACCATCTTCGCCTGATGATCCGCGATATGCTCGATCTGGTGCTGGACGTCTTCGTCCGTGACCTCGTCGACTTTCTTCTCGATCTTGAGGCCCTTGTATTCGCCGAGCGTGATGGCAGGACGCGGCACGACCGTCGCCTTGAACACGACATCCTTGCCCTCTTCGAGCGTGACGATGTCGACCTGCGGGCGCGTGACGATGGACTCGATGCTCTGGTCTTTCATCGCGTCTTCGATAGCTTTCGGCGCGAGGAGGTCAAACGCTTCCTGCAGGACGGCCTGCTTGCCGACGTGGCGCTCGACAATCATGCGCGGCGCCTTGCCCTTGCGGAAGCCGGGGATCTTCACCTGGTTCGCGAGGCGCGTACAAGCGCGGTTCTCAGCCTTGTCGAGATCGGCACTTTCGACTTCAATCGTCAGGACGACCTGCTGGTTCTCTATCTTTTCTGCTGAAACTTTCATCTTTTGGGATGACCTCCTGTTGAATAATCAATTGCAATATGGGAAAACCCATACCCAAACATCTTAGCACAAAACGCGACGAAACACAAGATATAGGTCAGAGCACATTCGTCATGCGCGAAATGGGCAGGGAAAGATCCATGTGGCCGCTGAGCGTCTCGATGTTCTTCCCCTCGACGAGGATGTGCACATTCTTGACCTCGGAGAATTCCGTCAGTGTGTTGACGATCGAGCCGACGAGCATCTCTTCGCCGGTCGAGCCGCCGACGAAATTCGTCTGGAGCTCCTTGCTGAAATTCACGACGGCCGTGCCGTTTTTCAACGTGACGGAAAGGAGCTTCGCCTTCTTCGGGAAGATGGCCGTCTGACCTTTTTCCGTGGGGCCTTTCATGAGCGATTCAAGCGCAGCCGTGTATTTGTCCTTGCTGCTGCTCGTCTCGATCTTACGCGGCGTGGCGAGGAGCTTCGTGCCCTGCTCGTTCGGATAATAGACGTTTACGGTCAACGTTTGCGCATCCGCCGCCTGTTTCGCTGCAGACGACGACGATGCGGCCTGTGCAGCCGCGCTGCTGGACGAGCTCGATGATGCCGTGCTACCAGACGTTGATGCACCGCCCGGCGCTTGCGTGCCGCACCCAGCAGCGAAGACGAGCAAAGAGATGATGAAAAGCGCAGGCAGGACCCGCAACCAGTTTTTCATGAGAAACACCTTCTGTTCTATCACTCAACGTTCCGTGAAATAACGGCTGAGCCCAATGGCGAGCGCCATGGCTAGCTGCTGCTGGTAGTCGGGATCCGAGAGCAGCGCTTCCTCGGCGGGATTCGTGACGAACGCGAGTTCGACGAGCGATGCCGGCATGGACGAGTGGCGCATAACGTAGAAGTTCGCCGTCTTGACGCCGCGGTTGCGGCGGCCGCCCGCACGCGCGAGCTCTTCATTGAGGAGGGTCGCGAGACGCGCGCCGCGCGCCGAGCCTGCGCAGTAGTACGTCTCCAGGCCATTCGCGTCCGCGTTGGAGAACGCGTTGCAATGGATGCTGAGGAAGACTTCCGCGCCCGGCGTGCGCTCGCCGACATCGACGCGCGCCTGCAGTTCCTGCCCGTCCGTGGCGTTCGGGCCGTAAACATCGACATCCGTGTCGCGCGTCATGGCCGTGCGCGCGCCCGAAGCCTCGAGGATGCGCTGGAGATCCTGCGTGACGGCGAGCGTCACGCTCGCTTCCGTCACGCCCGAAGGCCCGACGGCACCCGTGTCGCTGCCGCCGTGGCCGGCGTCGAGGACGATCGTGTGGCCTTTGACGCCATCGACGGATGGCGCCTCCGGTTCTGCCGGCTTCGGATAAATGTCGAATGCGAGGCGGAACGGCAGATGCGCGCGGCGGTCGGCGTCGATGGCCGTGACGCGCACCTCGACTTCGCCAAAGTCCGGCTGCAACGCGATGTGAAGCTCCGTATGGTGATCTGGCGTTTCATCGATGCGGATGTCTTTCACGACATCGCTTTTCTGTGCAATATGCTGTTTCAGTTCGCCGCGCACCGTGTCATCGAAATCGATGACGATTTCCTTTCTCAGCAACGTCTTCTGGCGGATTTCATACTTCACGTCCGACGCGTTGACGCCGATCTCGACGCGCCACGCGTCTTTCGTTGCGTAGGACTGAAAATAGTTCAATGTGTGCACGGGCTGTTGGCGCGCAGCCTCCGCCGGGGCGGCGAGAGCAAATGGCAACAGGATGCAAAGAGAGAGAAACAGGAGTTTCTTTAGAGCTTGCATAGAGATGGGGATACCTTCTTTCGTGGCCTCAATCGAGGCCCATGAGCTTGCGGGCTTCGTCTTCCGCAGCTTCCGTCGCTTCCTTGTCGCAGGCGATGTCGATCGTGATGTAGTCGCCTTCTGCGAGGCCGTCTGGCAGACAGCTTTTCGGGAAATTGCATTTCTTCATGTCGTCGCCCAAGAGCAGGACGGCCTTGTCCTCTTCGAACCGGTCGATGTACGCGGAAATCATTTACTTTTCTCCCTTCACATCATACGTCTTGCCATCCGTCGTGATCGTGATCGTGCCGTTCTTGTCCGTCTCGAACACGTTTGCCTTTATCTTCTTGTATGCGGCGAGCGTCTCCTTGTGCGGATGGCCGTAGTCATTGCCCGCGCCGCACGAGATGAGGCAAACCTCCGGCTGGACGGCATCGAGGTACGCTTTCGACGACGACGTGTGGCTACCGTGATGCGGCGCCTTGAGCACGAGGCTCTTGACGCCATCGCGATGTGATTGCAGGATGGCCGCCTCTGTTTCTTTCTCCGCATCGCCCGTGAACAGCATCGTGAAGCTTCCGAACACGAGGCGGCCGACGACGGATTCGTTGTTCGGGTCGTGCTTGTATCCTTTCGCTTGTCCCTGCTTGACAAGGTCGGCGCCCGGGCTCAGCACTTCGAAGCGCGCGCCGCCGCCGAGGTCGAGCACGTCGCCGGCCTTGAGACCCTGACGCTTGACGCCCTGTGCTTTCGCCTTCTTGAGGTATCCGGTGAAGAGCTTCGATGTCGACGGCATGCCGTTGTCGTAAATCATGCCGATCTTGTACTCGCCGTCGAACAGGACATCCATGCCGCCGATGTGGTCGGCGTGCGGATGCGTGAGGATGACCTTGTCGATGTTCTTGACGCCGGCTTTCTTCAGCTCTTTCTTGAGCTTGTCGCGCTCGTCCACATCACTCGTATCGACGAGGACTGTTTGTTCCGGCGTCTCGATGAGGATGGCATCGCCTTGGCCGACGTTGAGCATCTTCACCGTCAGCGTACCAGAAACGGATGACGTTTGGCTGGAAGCGGAGGACGCACCGGAAGCCGACGCGCTGTCGCCCGACGCATTCTGATTGCCGCATCCCGCAAGCAGCAGCAAAGACATGCAGAGCAGGAACGCGACAAGGGTTTTCAAAAATTTCATAGTGGTGTGCCTTTCATGGATGGACGATGGCAACGGTCACTCCGCCTCGCCAAGGATGCGCACTTCGGGGTGGAGGTCGACGCCGTGCGCCTCTTTGACACGGCGCTGGACTTCGTGGATGACGCCGAGCACGTCGCTCGCCGTCGCGCCGCCGAGGTTCACGACAAAGCCCGCATGCTTCGTCGAGACCTGAGCGCGGCCGACCGTCAGTCCCTTGAGCCCCGTCTCCTGGATGAGCGTGCCGGCAAAATAGCCTGTCGGCCGCTTGAACGTCGAGCCGGCGCTCGCGAGTTCGAGCGGCTGCTTCGTCTCGCGGCGCGTCGTGAAGTCCGCGATTTTCGCGTCAATATCCGCCTGCACGCCTGGTGCGAGCTGGAGCTCCACTTCGCAGATGGCTTCGCCGTTCGACTGGAAGATGCTGTGGCGGTAACCGAGGTCGATGTCCGCCGCCGCACGTTCGACGATTTCGCCGTCCATCGTAACAGAACGCACAAGAGCCACGACGTTCTTCATCTCGCCGTCATACGCGCCGGCGTTCATGAACACAGCTCCGCCGAGGCTGCCCGGGATGCCGCAGGCAAATTCCATCCCCGTGAGGCCGTGCGCCGCTGCGGCAACGGACACGTCCTTGAGGAGCGCGCCGGCGCCGGCCACGATGCGCGTGCCGTCGACACGGATGTCTGACATCGGATGATTGAACTTCACGACCGCGCCGCGGATGCCACCATCGAGCACGAGCACGTTCGAGCCGTTGCCGAGCAGCGTCACGGAAACATCGTGTGCTTTCACGAGCCGCAGTACGCGCGCGACCTCGTCCATCGAGCCCGGCAGCACGAGCACGTCGGCCGGCCCGCCGATCTCGAACGTCGTGTGCAGCCGCATCGGCTCCTGCGTGAGCACTTGGCTAGATGACAAAAACGTCCGCAGATCGCGGACGAACGCTTCCATGTTTTCTTTCATCGTATCCATCCCATCTTAAATATGAAGTCCCGGCCCGGCGTCGGCAAGGCCGGCAAACTGCTGCTGGCGCAACGCTTCGTACGCCACGATCGCCACGGAATTCGACAAGTTCAGTGACCGCGCCTCCGCGATCATCGGGATGCGCACGGCGCGATCCCATACCATCTGCAAGAGGTCTTCCGGCAGCCCCTTCGATTCCTTGCCGAACACGAGAAAATCATCCGCGCCATATGCTGCTTCCGTATAGGCGCGCGGCGCTTTGGTCGACAGATAATGGAACGCGTGGCCGTGATACATCGCGGCGACTTCCGCGAAGCAATTGTGATAATGCACGCGCACGAGATGCCAATAATCGAGCCCCGCATGGCGCAGATGCTTCTCGTCCGTCGAAAACCCGAGCGGCCGCACGAGATGGAGCTCCATGCCTGTCGCAGCGCAGAGGCGCGCGATGTTGCCCGTGTTGCCGGGGATCTCCGGCTCTACCAAAACGATATGCAAACGAAACCTTCCTTACAGCTGACCGATGAATTTATGCGTCTGTGGGATGACGCGCACGTCCCTAAGATGGCGCATCGCCTCAGCCTGCATCGCGAGCACGCGCTCCGGCGGGCAGGCTTTGACGCCGCCGCACGGCGTCACGGGCTGGAGGACAAGCAGCGCGTCCGGCGCGACGCTCTCGAGGAGCGACACGGCCTGAATGAATTCCTCGTCTTTCGTGTCCTCCGCGATGACGAGCTTCACGTAGAGGTCTTTTTGGCGCGCGAGCGTCAAGAACCGACGGTGCGCATCCCACTGCGTTTCGCCGGTCGCGCTCGGCAGTTTAAGATCCATGCTGATGATGTCGATGTCGTCGAGCACGGCCGCCAGCGGCTCGCTGAGCGTCCCGTTCGTTTCGAGGAGGAACGGCATGAGCGCGTCAACTTTTTCGTGGAGCGCATGGATGAACGGCGCATGCAGGAGCGGCTCGCCGCCTGTGAAACTCACGGCCTGCGTCGGTGCCTCGACGAGCAGCGCTTGGATCTGCGCGGCCGCGTCATCGACGCTGACGGGATTTACGAGCTGGTGGAACACGCGGCTGCCCGCCGCCGTCTCGACGCGGCACGTGGGATGCGCGCCGACATCGTGCTCCGTATCGCAATACGCACAATGGAGGTTGCATCCCTCGAAGCGCACGAACACCTGACGGCATCCGACATATTTTCCTTCGCCCTGGATGGAGGAAAAGATTTCAATGATGTTTTCGCTGTCGCTCTCCATGATCTCTGCCTCGCTTTTATTCTATCATTCGTTTTCCGTATACGTCACGCTCGACTTCGGCGACTCCCAAACGGTGACGGCCACGAGCTTCGCATCGCTGCCGTCCTGCCCGAACGCCTCATTGGGCGCGAGCTCTTCAAAAATGATGCGCGCCAAGTTTTCCGCCGTCGGGGCCACACCGCCCGCGAACGGCTCGAGCTCGTTCAAGAACCGATGATCGAAACGGTCGAGCTCCGCGCCCAGCGCCGCTTTCACCGTCTTGAAATCGACGAGCATGCCGAGTCGGTCAAGCTGCGTGCCGCGCACGGTCGCCTCGACGACCCAGTTGTGGCCGTGCAGGCGCGCGCATTTGCCGGGATAGCCGGGAATCTGGTGCGCGGCCTCGAATGCGCCTTGTACTTTTAATTGATACATGTTATTTCCCTACGTTTTTCGTATTCTTCACGTTGCCGACGATGTCGCTCATCGTCATGGCGCGCGTGTGCTTCGTGTGGCTCCACTCGTGCTCGTTGCGATGAATAAACCCGAGGAAGATGATGGGGATCCACGAATAAATGAACACCGGATACAGCAGCATGTAGAGCCACGATTTCCACTTGGCTCGGATTTTGATGAGGATGATCATCGGCAGGATGTACTGGCCGAGCATGATGGCCGTCATGAGCTGCGACGGCATGAAGTTGTAGATGTTCGTGTAGAACGGCGGGAACGCGAGCTGGATGTAGCTGATGACGATGAAGACCGTCGAAATCATGAGGAAATGTGGCTGCATGAGGTAGATGCACTCATCCCACATGCGGATGTCCTTGTGCTTCCAGCCGGCCTTGAGCATCTTCGGGATAAAGCGGTTGCCGACATCGAACTGACCCTGCGCCCAGCGGCGGCGCTGGTTCCACGACTGCTTGAACGTCAGCGGCTTCTCGTCGTAGATGATCGCGTCATGCGCCCAGGCCGTCTTGATGCCCTCGGCCATGCACTTCATCGTGAATTCCATGTCTTCCGTCAGGCACGTCGCCTGCCAGCCATGTTTCTTCAGGATTTCGACATCAAAGCACATGCCCGTGCCGCCGAGGCACGCGGAGAGGCCGATGTTCGACTTCGCGAGATGCGAAATGTAGCAGATGACCCAGAACGCGATGGCAAACGTGCCGGAGACCCATGTGTCATACGGGTTCTTCGCGTCCATGTAGCCCTGGATGACCTTGTCACCCTTGCAGAGGCGGTTGTTCATCTCCATGAGGAACTGCGGGTGCACGAGGTTGTCCGCATCAAAGACGCAGATGGCATCGTACTGCTTTTCCATTTTGAACAGGCGGTCGAACATCCAGTCGAGCGCGTAGCCCTTGCTCTTCTTCGTCGGATGCGTGCGGACGTGCACGAGCGCGCCGGCATCTTCTGCGACCTTCGCCGTGTTGTCCGAGCAGTTGTCCGCGATGACGTAGATGTCATACATATCTTTCGGATAGTTGATCTGCTGGAGGTTTTCGACGAGGTCGCCGATGACGACTTCCTCGTTGTGCGCGGCGACGACGAGCGCGAACGTCTTGCGCGGCGTCGTAATTTTCTTTTCCTTGCGCCGCCACATGCCGCAGAAGCCGATGACGAAGAAATAGAGCGTGAAGAGGAAAATGAGGATCTGCATCGGCACCATGATGATGTCGAACGGATGGGTGAGGGTCATACGTCAGTCCTTCTTGCAGAAAAGCAGAAACAGCGAGTTCACGATGCCGAACGCAGCATACGTCGAGAACACCGCGACAAAGACGGCCGGGCAGACAGCGCCGCGCCCCGCCCAGACGATTGCGACGAACATGACGACCGCGAAGAGCTTCGGCACGAGGTACATCTTGTCGCCGCCGTCACCCTTGAAATTCGGATAATGCACCTGACTGACCATGAGATAGGCGACGATGGCCATGAGGATCGGGTACGCGATGCCAAAGACGTGCGGATCGACGCCAAGCGACACAAAAAGCATCGTCGTCATCGCGATGATGTTGCCGCCGGCCGGGATGGCGAGGCCTTGGAAATAGCCGTGAATGGCATTCGCGTTCACGTTGAAGCGCGTGAGGCGCCACATGCCACAGCATGCGAAGAAGATGGCGACGACCGCGCCCAAAATGCCGAAATCATGCAGCACAAACTCGTAGGCGAGCAGCGCCGGCGCGACGCCGAACGAACCGAGGTCGCAGAGAGAGTCCATCTCCTTGCCGAACTCGCTCGCCACGCCGAAGAAGCGCGCCGTGCGCCCGTCGAGCCCGTCCGCGACGAGCGCGAGGAAAATGAAGATCGACGCGAGCAAAAAATCATGATGCAGCGTCGACAGCATCGAGCACATGCCGAACACGAGGTTCGAAGCCGTGCACAAGTTCGGGATGATTCTCCGATAGTTCATGTTTCAGATACTCCCTGATTTTCAAATCTTCAAGCGTTCTCTTTGATGCGTCCGAGGATGGTCTTGCCGCCCGTGACCTTCTCTCCTGGCTGCACGAGCACGTCGACGTCCGCCGCCGGCATGACGACTTCGAGGCACGAGCCGAAGCGGATCATGCCATAGAGCTCGCCCTGCTTCAGCACGTCATCCATCGTCACCCACGAGACGATGCGGCGCGCAAGGATGCCGGCAATCTGCTTCACCGTGATGCGCAGGCGCTCGTTTTCTAGGCCGATGAGATGATGCTCGTTGACGAAGCCGACCTCGTCCTTGTACGCCGGACGGAAACGGCCGCAGAAATATTTCTGCAGCTTGATCTCGCCATCCATCGGGCTGCGGTTCACATGGACGTCAAAGACGGACATGAAGATGATGACTTTCTTGCACGCGCCCGGGACGAACTCGTCGGGGTCGCGCTCGAAGTCCACGACTTCCTGCACCGTCCCGTCGGCCGGCGAGAGGATGGCCGACGCGTCCTGCACGATCATGCGCCGCGGATTGCGGAAGAAATAGCAGAAATACAGCATCACGACGAACGGCACGATGGCCGCATACGGATGCACGCCGAAGCCGAACAACAGCGTCAGCAGGAAGCACGCGCCGATAAACGGGTAGCCCTCTCGAACGATGGTCAAAGGGACACCTCCTAAAAAATTCTGGACTCATTATAAAAGAAAGCAGCGCGTTTGTCTACTTTCGCGAGGCGTGCACCTTCAGCACGAATTTTGGCAGCGCGAGCAGGCGGCCGGCCCGCTTCGGCTGCATCATGCCGCGGAACAGCCACTCGAGCTTCGCGCGCTGCATCCAGTGCGGCGCGCGCTTCATGACCCCCGCCATGACGTCGAACGTCCCGCCGACGCCAATACAGACGGGCACGCCGAGCACGTCCTTGTATTTCTTCAGCCACTTTTCCTGCTTCGGCACGCCGAGCGCCGCGAGGAGGATGTCTGGTTTCGCCGCCTGGATTTTCGCGACGATGGCCGGCTCGTCCGCTTCCGTGAAAAAGCCGTTGCGCGTGCCGACGATCTCGATGCCGGGATAAAGCGACTCGGCCTTCGCTTTCGCCTTGTCCGCGACGCCGGGCGCCGAGCCGAAGAAATAGAGTCGGTAGCCTTTTTGTGGCGCGATGCGCATGAGTTCCTGCGCCATGTCGTAGCCCGCGACGCGCTCTGGCATCGCGTGGCCGAGGTGGTGCGCTGCCCAGACCGTGCCGGCGCCGTCCGGCGTCACCATGTCCGCACTGCAGAGGATGTCACGGAGCGCCTGGTCGTGCGTCGCGCGCATGAGCATTTCCGCGTTCGCCGTCGCAATGAGATGCGGTTCGCGCGACGCGATGAAGCCTTCCACGCGCGACACGGCCTCCGCCATCGTCACGGCATCGACAGGGACGCCCAAGATCTCGACTTTCTCCGGCATAGCGCCGCCTCCTTTATCAAAACGTTTTTTCAATCACAATGCATGATTCTACCACAGATTGGAACAGAATGCGAGACGATTTTATGCGAGCACACCTGCCATGGCCGCGCGCACGATGTCTTCGGGGACGTCATTTTTCACGACCGTGCGGCCGATGCCGTCCATGAGCACCCAGTGGACCGTGCCGTTCACGGTCTTCTTGTCGTGGAAGATGCCCGCGTACATCGCATCGACCGTGCAGCCCTCCGCTTTCGTGGGCAGGCCGAGGTGCTGGATGAGCGCGACAACGCGTCCCTGTGTTTCCGCGTCGATAAGACCTAGACGGCGGCTGATGTCCGCTGCGCCAACCATGCCGATGGCGACAGCCTCACCGTGATTGTAGCGCACGTAGCCCGTCTCCTGCTCGATCGTGTGCGCCATCGTGTGACCGAAGTTCAAGATGCGCCGCTGGCCGGCTTCCTTTTCGTCCTTGCTCACGACGGCAGCCTTGATCTCGCACGAGCGCGCGATCATGTGCACAGCGGCCTCCGGCGCAAGCGCGAGCACGTCGTCCGGGTGCTGCTCGAGGAAGCCGAAGAACAATGCATCATAGATGATGCCATACTTCACGATCTCGCCGAGCCCCGTCGCGATCTCGCGCTTTGGCAGCGTCTTCATGAAATCGAGGTCGATGAAGACGGCGTCTGGTTGGTAAAAGCTGCCGATGAGGTTCTTGCCAAGCGCATGGTCGACAGCAACCTTGCCGCCGACGCTCGAATCGACCTGCGCCAAGAGGCTCGCCGGCAGCTGCACGAACGGCACGCCGCGCATATACGTGCTCGCGACGAAGCCAGCGAGATCGCCAACGACGCCGCCGCCGAGCGCGAAGACCGGCGATTTTCGGTCAAGGCCGTGCTCGATGATGCACGTGTAAATCTTTTCGGCGATGGCAAGCGTTTTCGAACTCTCGCCGGCCGGGATGGCATACACGACGGGATGCAGCCCCGCTTCCGCGAGGAGCGCCGCGACCTGCTCGCCGTAGAGCGGGCCGACGTTGCTGTCCGTCACGAGCAGCGCCTGCCGAGAATACCGCCGGCCGCGCACAAAATCAATAAGCGATGCGCCGAGCTCGTGGCCGATGACGATGTCATAGCTCTGCGGCCCGAGTTCGACGCGGACGATGCGACGGTCTTCCTTATTCATGGAGCGCGCCCCTTCCCCGCAAATATTTCACGATGTCATCGACGACGAGCAGCGGCGACCACTCGCTCGTGTCGACGGTGTAATCCGCCACCGCATAGAGCGGCGCGCGCTCCTGCATGAGCGCCTCGACGGCGGCGCGGCGGTCGCCATCATCCCGCCCGTCGAGCACGGGCCGCTGGCCGCGCGCCGACGTGCGCGCGAGGATCGTGTCGACATCGGCCGTCAGGCAGACGACGACGCCATGCGCGCGGAGCGCCTTCATGTTCTCCTCGTTCTTCACGACGCCGCCGCCCGTCGAGATGACGGTGTTGCGGCGGTCGGCCGCTTTCCGGACGGCCTCGCGTTCCCGTGTGCGGAAGCCCTCTTCGCCAAACTGCTCGAAAATCTGCGGAATCGTCATACCCGCCTCCGCCTCGATGGCTTGGTCGAGGTCGAGAAACGAAAATCCGAGGCGCGTCGCAAGCGTCTTGCCCGTGCTCGTCTTGCCCGTGCCCATGAAACCGATTAGGACGATGTTCTTCATCGGCTCACCAATCCTCTTCTACGCGCTTTTTATACGCATCGACAGCAGCCAGCACATCCGTCATTGCATCGCCGCCGAATTTCTCGATGACGGCCTGCGCGAGCACGAATGCGACCATGGCCTCGCCGACGACGGACGCGGCCGAGACGGCGCAGGCGTCGCTGCGCTCCTTGCAGGCGAGCACCGGCTCCTTTTTCATGACGTCCACAGAATGGAGCGGCTGCATGAGCGTCGGAATGGGCTTCATGACAGCGCGCACGATGACGGGCTCGCCGTTCGTCATGCCGCCTTCGAGGCCGCCCGCGCGGTTCGTCTTGCGGTAGACGTGCGTGCCGTCAATGTACATCTCATCGTGCATGGCGCTGCCCGGCTGGTCGGCATACGCGAAGCCCGCGCCGATTTCGACGCCCTTGATGGCCTGGATGGACATCATCGCGCCTGCGAGGCGCGCATCGAGGCGGCGGTCCCATTGGATGTGCGAACCGAGGCCGAGCGGCACGCCGCGCGCAATGACTTCGAACGTCCCGCCGAGCGTATCGCCTGCCGCCATGGCCGCGCGAATGCGCTCTTTCATGCGCTCTTCCGCGTCTTTGTCATAGCAGTTCAGCCCGTCGGGATCGAGCGGCGCGTCCGTGCCGAGGATATCCGCCGGGTCGACGTGCGACGGATCGATCGCGACGCCGCCGATCTTCGTGACGTGCGAGACGACCGTGATGCCGAGCGCGCGCAAAAACGCTTTGCAGACGCCGCCGACGGCCACGCGCATCGTCGTCTCCCGCGCACTCGAGCGCTCGAGGACGTCGCGGATGTCCTTGCGGGCATACTTCTTGTAGCCCGTGAGGTCGGCATGGCCAGGACGCGCCGCAGTGACGGCCTCGCCAGCAGGATTCCCGAACGCCGCCATGCGATCCGTCCAATGCTCGAAATCGCGGTTCCGGACGGAAAGCGTGACCGGCCCGCCGAGCGTCTCGCCGAAGCGCACGCCCGAGAGGATGTCGACGTGATCTTTTTCAATCTTCATGCGCCCGCCGCGCCCGTACCCCTGCTGCCGCCGCGCGAGATCGCGGTCGATGCGCGCAAGGTCGAGCTTGAGCCCGGCCGGAAGCCCCTCGAGGATTGCCGTGAGCGAAGGGCCGTGCGATTCGCCAGCCGTCAGAAAACGCAAAGTACTCATTCCTGCCACCTCTTGTTTTGCAATATGAGATTTATTTTATGATAGAACGACATGAAAATCAAGAGCCCGATGCTTGCCGCGCTGACGCGAACACGGAGAGCGACAGCGTCGCCGTGAGCGGTTCTCCGGTCTTCCCCGCCTGGATGGACAGCCCGCGCACGAGCACGAAGCGGCCGCCTGCCTTCTGCGCATCGAGCTCTTTGAGGAACTCCAGGAGCGAGAAATAATCGCCGCTTGCCGTCACGGTCACGGGCAGTTCCTGCAATCCGTCGTCACGTTGGAGCGCTTCGCCCGGCTTCACGCCGAGGAGCACGAGATGATCCGCGAGCGCCAAGCGTTCCACGCCGCTGAGGAACGCGCCCTGCTCCAGCGTATCTGGCAAGGCCTTCGCGAGGAACGCATGGCGCTTCTTCTGCTCGGCCTGCCGCGCCGCGAGATTGCCGCTGTCGTTCTTGTAGTTCTGCACGTCGATGAGCTGCGCGTGCGTCTTCATATTTTCCGCTTGCCAGCGCTCTGTCGCCGCCTGCATCGGCGTATGGAAAAAGAACCACCAGCCCGCCGTCAAGAGCAGGACGGCGGCTGCCACGAGCGCGGCCTTCTTACGTTCCTCCATCCGCATCCCCCTGCTCGTTTCCCCATCGCAATTCCATGGAAAACACGACCGTGCCCGCCTCGTCGCCGTCCGGCCGCGTCGAATCACGGAGCAGCGGCCCGTCCGGGAAAAACGCGCGGTCGCGCTCGAATCCTTGCACATACGTGGAAAGCGCGTCGAACGTCACGGCGCGTCCCTTGAGCTCGACGGGCTTCCCCTGCTGCAACGTGATGGCATCGAGGCAGACGCCATCCGCATTTTGCGTGCCGAGATGGACGAGCAAGGCGGCGGCCGGGCTGCGTTCCTCCGTCAACTGGCGCAGCGCTTGCTCCTGTGCGTCCATCCAGGCGTTTTCCGCGCGCTCATCTTCCATGCGCTGCGTGTCGCCGTAGAGCAGCGCGAACTCCGCTGCCGCTTGCTCCTCCTCCCGACGTGATGCATACCAACCATATGCATCCGCCGCCGAAAGGCCGACGAGCACCACGAGCCAAATGGCCGCAACGACGAGCGCCGTGCGCTCGTACGCCCAGCCTGAAAGCTCGACGCGCTGCAACGGGAACACGCGTCCTTTCACGGGCAACGCCTTCACCATGAGGATCGCGCCGTAGAGAGCGTAACTGAACGACTCGTCCCATCCATGGAACGCGCCATCGCTCTCGAGCAAACCGTCAGCAATCGGCAAGCGGCAGCCGTCCCACGACAACGCCCGCCCTTCGCACAGCAAGTGGAACGACGCTTCCGGCGCCGCCATGCCCCAGAGCGCGATGCCGGCCGCGTCGAACGCGCGCGCCAACGCTTCGGCGCGTTCTTTCTCCAAGACGGAAACCGCCTGCCCGCCATCGGATGCCTGCATCAATGCAGAAAAAAATGAGGCTGGCTCGCTGTGCAGCTGGCGGGCGGCTTCGAAATGCGCCATGCGTTCCGTTTCGTCTGCGGACGTAGTCATCGGCAAAGAGGTCTCGATCGTCTCGACATCGCTTTCATCCATCGCGTAAACAACGCGCACGTCGCTCCAGCCCTTCCGCGCCAAGAGGGATGCCGTCTTCTCCGCGACGGCCTGCTGCCATTCGTCTGTCGCCGCTTGGAGCATCACATTTTCCAGAAAAACGACCTCGAATGCCGCTCCCATGTCGCCCCGTGCAAGACCTGCCACATACAGCATGCCCTCGCGGTATGCGACGCCCGCCACGCGATCGACCTGCCGCCGCATCCGCCCGCGCATATCGTCAAGGAGTCCAACCAAGCCAGACATAATGATCGCCTCCTTCCGATTTCCGGAGATGCGCGCGCACGCGCTGGTACTCTTTCGTAGACAAGCGTCGGCCTTTCGGCTCGATGGATGACGTCGCCGACACGATGAGCTCGCCCGCTTCGACATACGCGACAACGCGGCAATCGATGCCATCCTCTGTCGTTTCGTCTGACAGGACGTGCTTTTCCTTCCACGCGCTTTCGTCAGCCTGCGCGTACGCGCCGCCACGCTCGAACTGCATGGCAGCGCGCTCGACGGCGCTCTTTGCCGCGAGGCGCAAGCGCACTTCGTCCTCGTAGCGCTGCGTTGACGCAGCGTCATTGCGTACCGCATAGAAAAGCCCTGCCGCGCCGAGCATCATCACACCGAGCATGACGATGCCGAGCACGGAGCTCACGCCGCGTTCGTCCAGGTGTTTCATCGCGCCAACTCCAATGCAAACTCCGCCGTCTGCCGGTACGCATGGCCCGTGCGTTGCGAGCGACCGGAGAGAACGACATGTAGACAACCGGGACGCAGTTCTTCCGCGCGGAATTCTTCCATCGTCACATCACCGACTTCGCTCTCGCCGGTGAGTGGCTGCAGCGCAAACTCGCGCGAGCGGCAGAATTTCACGCGCTCGCCGTCGCGCTTCGTCGCATACGTGACGCTGCGCTCGCCGCCGGCATCCGCATGCGCTTTCTGGAAGACGAGCTGCAACGTATCGCCATGCAGATGCAAGCGGAACGAGGCGGATTCTTCCGCATCGGCCGCCACCATGCGCATCGCGTCGTCGACTTCCTGATGCAGTTCCATGTCCGCTCGCTCTGTCATCGTGAGCTTCATGAACGAGAGGAACATGAACCCGGCTGCGACGAGCGCCGCCGTCATGAGGGAAAGGCCGAGCCCCGCTGCGTAAAAGCCGTTTTCGTCACGGCAAATCATGCCGCGCCACCCACCTTTCCAGACGGAGCTCCTTTAACGAACCGCCCTCTTGCCACATGACCCTCGCCGTCAGCGCGCAGCCGCGCGCGCTGTCTTTTCGCGCGCTGCCTGTGACATCGTACGCCGTCTGCCGCCTGCCGAGGTCTTCTGCCGGCCCGAGCCATCCGTACGAACCGTCGGCGAGCCCGCCGCCACGGGCGCGGAGCTCCAGTTCCGTCAGCTCCTGCTCCGCTAGAAACAGTGCCGTCGTCCGGCAATCCTCCATCCGCAAGATACCCGCCGCATGGCGCGGGACGGCTACGAACGCCGCCATCACGACAACCAACAGCCCGAGCACGGCCGCTTCCAAAAACAAGAATCCTGCCTCACGGCGTGTTTTTTCCATTCATGGCCTCCACGCGGATGCGCCCGACGCTGTCGAGGATGATCTTCTTCCCCCGCTCCATCTCGCCCGTGTAAAACACATAAATCGTCGTCATGTTGGCCGTGCCGCCGTTTCTGCCATATTGGATACGGCCTTTCGTGTTGGCGCTGATATTGAGCGCCTCAGGATAAGCGTGACGCACAAGCAGGCTGGATTTCGGGCGGCTGCCCACATACGTGTACCTCCAGATCATGTATGCGTGTTCCTCGTCGCGGATCTCGAGTGCCGGCGCGGCATCCGACAGCCGATGCTCCGACGTTTCCTCGATCGGATACACCGCCGCCGTTCGTGCCATTTGCTGCATGAGACGGAGGTCGCTCGCGAGGCAATCTGTCTCGTACTGGACGATCGCCGCGTGCTGCCAACGCAAAGCGCGCGGCACGAGGGCGGCCGTCGCGCAGCCGATGGCGAGCACGAAAAGCAACACGACGGCGAGCGCGAACCCTTTCTGATCCAGCTGTGTCTTCACAAAAACCACGCCTCATACCACCGCATGATGTCCGCACCGAAAAACACGCCGACCATGCCGCCGACGGCGAGGAACGGACCGAACGGCAACTTCATGTGCCGCTGCCGATACAAAATCATCTGCGCTACGCCGAACATGCTCCCGAGCACGAACGCCACGAAGAGTGCGGGCAAAATGCCATCGAGCCCGGTCCAGATGCCGAGCGCCGCCGCGAGCTTCACATCGCCGCCGCCCATGCCGCCACGGCTCAGCAGCCGCACCGCATAGAGCAGCCCGCCGCCGACGAGGGCTCCGAAGAGCGCAGACAGCGGGGAGACCAGCTGCCCGGAGCCCGCCATGAGGATGCCGACAAGCGCCAATGCCAGGACCCACCGGTTATACAGCAGACCGATGCGCACATCGTCAAACGAGAGCCGCGCGAGCAGGAAAAAGAACGATGCATATCCTGCGAGAGAAATCCATGCTTCCATCGAATCGATCGACATCATCGGCCGGCTTCCGGCAGCAGGTCATCCGATGTGTATTTCCCGAGCGATGCACGGATGCCGTCCGTCCCCTTGTCCGTCAGCGTGTACAAGGAATCCGTGACTTTCTCCTCCGCGCCCTTGACGATGATCGTGCTGTCCTTCGGCGGCTTCACCTTGTCGATGCTCCGCACATAATCCTTGAGGTCGCCGACGGCTTTCGGCGGCGCGCCCTTCTCCGTCTCATACATCACGACGGCCGCGTCAAGCGTCTGCAAGTCCGCGATGACGCGCTGCGTCCGACTCACGGCCATGACGTGCGCGGCCTTCGGCACGGCGGCCGCCGCAATGAGCCCGATGATGGTCACGGCCAACAGCACTTCGATGAGGGAGAAACCATGCATATCGCGCAGATCCGTTTTCATACGAGAGACTCCTTTCTCCGAAACAGCTTTTTCAGACGAACAACGTCATCATGTCGAGCCACGGCAGGGCCACGGCTGCGACGATCGTCCCGACGAGCGCAAAAATCACGAGGTACGCGGCAGGCTCGGCCATCGCCTGCAGACGCGCTGCATGATGCTCCGCCATCATCGCCGCGTATGCCGCGCCTTCCCGGAACATATCCGGCAATCTGCCGGCCGTCTCACCCGTGCGCAGGAGTTCGTACAAGATGTGCGGCAGCGACGGCTCGCCCGCCAGCACCTCTGACAGCGGGAAGCCCTGGCGGACGCTGTGCGCCGCCGATTGCAACCGCTGCTCGATGTAACGGTTGCCTGCCACGCGCCCCGCCTGCACGAGCGCTTCGTCGAGGGGAATCGTGCACGTGAGCAGAATGCCGAGCGCGCGGTACGATTTCATCCACACCGCCTCGCGCTGCAGCCGGCCAAACACGGGGACGGACAAGCGCCAGCGGTCCAGATGAAACCGCACGCGCGGGCGGCGGGAAAGCTGGATGGCAAAAAACACAAGAACGATGATGGCGATGAGAAGCCCAATCCCGTGCGCCTCCACGAAAGTCGCGGCATCGAGCAGGATGCGTGTCGGGAGCGGCAAGGCCGCGTCCATGCTGACGAACAGCGACGCGAATGCCGGCAGGACGACGAGCGTCAGGAAACAGGCGATGAGGAGCGTCTCCACAAACAGGATGGCAGGATACGCGAGCATCGTCTTCAATTTTTCGCGTGTGCGGCGCTCCTGCTCCATCCAGTCGGCCAGCTGCTGCATCATCTCTGTCAACCGGCCTGCCGCCTCGCCGACGGCGACGATCTCCACGGCGATGGGCGAGAATACGTCACTGTGTTCCGCGAGCGCTTCGGAAAACGGTCGCCCGTGTTCGACGCTGCGCCGCAAATCGACGAGCAGCGCTGTTTCCCGCTCGTTCCCTTCGCCGGCAAGCGACACGAGGCTTTCGCGGAGCGGCATGCCCGAATGCAGCAAGACGGCCAATTGGCGGCAGATGAGCCCGGCATCCACGTCGCCGCGTTTCGTCCATAGCGCAGAAACAGCGCGTTTCCTCTGCGGCGCGAGGCGGATGACGAATTGCCCCTGCTCGCGGATCTCCTCGAGCGCATCCGCTTCCGTCGCCGCCGTCCACGTCCCTTCGACGAGCGCGCCGTCCGCCGTGCGCGCACGGTAGGAAAACGTCACCATCTCAACGTTCCTCCAAGCGGTCAAACACGTCGCGGGAAATGACGCCCTGCGCCACGAGCCGCCGCCCTTCCTGCGCGAACGTCGTCATGCCCTGCCGTGCGCCAGCGAGCATGGCCGAGGCGATCTGCGCGTCGTCACCGTCATGGATCATGCGGCAGATGGCTGGCGTGCGCAGCAGCACCTCGAAGACAGCATGACGCCCGCCAGTTGCCGCAGGGACGAGCCGTTGGGCGACGACGGCCGTGAGCGAAGCGGCGAGCGACGCGCGGATGCCTGCACGGTCGCCTGCGGGGAAAAAGTCGCTGAGGCGCTGCGGCGCCTCGGCCGCCGTGCGCGCATGGAGCGTCGACAGCACGAGCGTGCCCGCTTCGGCCGCCGCGAGCGCCGCGCGGATCGTCTCGCGGTCGCGCAATTCCGAAACGAGCAGCACGTCAGGGTCTTCGCGGAGTGCATCGCGAATGGCTGCCGCGAACGACGAGAAATCCCGTCCGAACTCGCGCTGGTGGAACAGGCAGCCCGCCGCGCGGTAACGGAACTCGATCGGGTCTTCGAGCGTGATGCAGTGAAGCCCTGTCCCCGCGCGCTTCCGCGCCTCGGCGAGCGCCAGGAGCAGCGCCGCGAGCGTCGTCGATTTGCCAGCGCCCGTGCGGCCGACGGCGAAAATCGCTCCTTGCGTCGCCTGCGCCAACGCCGCCACCGAAGGCGGCGCACCGATGTCACAGAGCGTTGGAATCCGCTCCGGCAGCAGACGCAGCGCGACAGCCATCGTCCCTTCCGTGCGATACGCGTTTCCGCGCAGCCGCCGCCCGTCCGTCGTCAAAGAAAAATCAATGCCGTCGCCAACGGAACGTCCGGTTCCTGCGGCACGCGGCAAGACGTCCGCCAGCCACCGGTCCAGTGCCGCTTTCGTCACGCAGTCCTGCGGTTCGAGCTTTCCGTCCACACGGAGGAAGGCCGACGCGTCCGCCGTGAGATGCAGATCGGACGCTTCGCGGCGGATCATCTCCTTTAGCAGCGTTTCAACCTCCATACAGCACCCGCTCCACTTCCGCGCACGTCGTGAACCCTGCGAGAACTTTTTGGCGTCCGTCTTCTGCGAACGTCTCGCATCCCGCCTCTTTTGCCAGCTTGCGCAATTCTGAGAGATGCGCGCCCGTCGCGATGGCCTCGCGCAGCTCTTCCGTCAGCACGAGCACTTCGGCTAGCACCATGCGGTCTTGATAGCCCGTGCCATGGCAGGCCGCGCAGCCCCGCCCGCGCACGAGCTCCGTGCCGGCCGGCACGCCGAGCAGCGCCGCTTCGTGCGCCGTTGCCGCATACGATTCGCGGCACGCTGGGCAGATGCGGCGCACGAGCCGCTGCGCAACGACGCCCGTGAGCGTCGCGGCCAGGAGGTATGGCGGCAGCTTCATCTCGAGCATGCGAAATATGGCCGAGCACGCATCGCCGGCATGGAGCGTCGTGAACACGCGATGACCGGTCAGCGCCGCGCGGAGGGCGAGCGCCGCCGTGTTCTCGTCGCGCGTCTCGCCGACGGAGAGGATTTCCGCATCCATGCGCAGCATGTGCTTCAGCACATCGTTGAACGTCCGGCCACTCTCCTGCCCCGCTTTCGATTCCTGCACCGTCACCTGCATCGCGCCCGGCAGCACGTACTCAACCGGGTCGTCGATCGTCACGACGCTCGTCTCCGGCTTCATGAGCTCGGCGAGCGCCGCATAGAGCGTCGTCGTCTTGCCGGAATTCATCGGGCCGCAAAACATCGCTACGCCTGTGGGCTGGTGAAAGAGCAAACGGAGCTTTTCCGCCGTTTCCGGCCGGAAGCCGAGATCATCAAGACGCCGCGCCCGCTCGCCGTGCAATAGCAGGCGCATGACGAGCGCCTCGCCGTCGATGGTCGGCATCGTCGCGGCGCGCACGTCGACCTGCCGCCCGTCCCACGCGAAATGGAAGCTGCCGTCCTGCGGTTCGCGCGTCTTGCTGACATCCATCTTTGCCAGGACTTTCAAACGGGACAAAAAAACGGCAGCAACCTTCTGCGGCAAAGGTTCCTGCCATTCTTGCAAAAGACCGTCGATGCGGATGCGGATGCGCACGCCGCCCCCGGCTACGGGCTCGACATGGATGTCGCTCGCATGAAGCGCGGCCGCCTGTTCGAGGGCATACGAAACGAGCTGCTCGACGGGAGCAACGCCCTGTGCATGCTCGAGTTCGCCGCCGCGCATACGGCTCCGCTTCGCGCCGACATCGAGGAGTGTCGCCTGCACGAGCGCATGGAATCGTCCGTCTCGTTCCATCGTCATGTGACGTGCCCCCTCGATGTCAGAATTGTTTCTTATTTCCGTATGGATAGGGCTATTGTAGCGCAAATCTGCACGAAATTCAAGCAAAACGATGCAACCGCTCACCATGTGGGCGGGTCGCCGCGCATGAGGCCGCTCATGACGCACGCACCTGCTGCGCCTGCCTCAAGCACTTCCTGCAGCCGTGCGCGCGTGATGCCTCCGATAGCATAGACGGGCATCGGCGCGGCCTGCACCGCCTCGCGCAAGAGCGCCAGCCCGCGCGGCGGCACGCCGGGCTTGCAGTCCGTCGCAAAGATATGGCCGACCGTCGCATACGTCGCGCCGCGCGCGGCGGCCTCGCGCACATCCGCCGCCGAGTGGCACGATGCGCCGAGCACGCGAAACCGTCCATGCAGGCTGACATCCGACCTTGCAAGCAAAGACAGCGGCAGATGCAAGCCGTCCGCGCCCAGATTCGCCGCGGCGGACGCATACGTGTGCAAGATGCAGGGAACGCTTGCGTCCCGACAGAGGGCGAGGATGTCACGCGCCAACGAGCGATATGATGATTCCGGCAAATCCTTTTCCCTCACGATGACGGCGCGCGGATGGGCCTCGGCCACGCACCGCAGCTGCGCGAGAAACGCTGCGCGTCCTGCCGCGCTGTCCGGCTCGTCGATGCCTGCTGCCGCGGCCGCGAGACGGCGGTTCGTGACGCAGACGATGTGTTCGAGGCTGCCTTTTTTCTGCTCAGACATAGAGATAATCGTTGAGCACGGGCTGGAGTCCCTCGTGCTCCATGTCGCCATACATCGAGCGGATGCTGCGCGTATCGGCGATCTCGAACTGTTCGTCGCCCGTCTTGTCTTCGTGCTTGCCCGTGTATTTCTCCTCGTGGTCGCCGATGCCCGTCGAAACGCCGGCCGAGATCTTCGTCGCGCAGATCTTCGCGATGCCGTTGCGGAAGGTCGCGCTCTCGCGTGACGAGACTGTGATGCCGACGTACGGCAGGAACAGCCGGTACGCGCAGAGGATCTGACAGAGCTCGCGCTCGCCGACGCCCTGCGGATTGATTTTCTCGTTGTTGATGATGGGACGCAGGCGCGGGCACGACAGCGAGAACTCCGCCTGCGGGTACTTGCGCTGGAGATAGTAGACATGGAGCGCCGTCGCGAGCGCGTCGCGACGGAAATCCGAGAGGCCGAGCAGCGCTGAAAAGCCGACGCCGCGCATGCCGCCCAGGAGCGCGCGCTCCTGCGCCTCGAAGCGGTACGGCCAGACGCGCTTGTGGCCGAGCAGGTGCAGCGTCTCGTACTTCTTGAGGTCGTACGTTTCCTGGAACACCGTCACGTAGTCCGCGCCGCATTCGTGCAGATACTTGTAATCCGCAACGTTCATCGGGTAGACTTCGAGCCCGACATTCTTGAAATACCGGCGCGCGAGCTTGCAAGCATCGCCGATGTATTCGACGCTGCTCTTCGCCTTGCTTTCGCCCGTGAGGAGGAGGATTTCTTCCATGCCGCTGTCGGCGATGACCTGCATCTCATGCGCGATCTCGTCATGCGTGAGCTGGAGGCGCTGGATGTCGTTGTAGCAGTTGAAGCCGCAGTAGACGCAATAGTTCTCGCAATAGTTCGCGATGTAGAGCGGCGTGAAGAGGTAGACCGTGTTGCCGAAATGGCGGCTCGTCTCGCGCTGCGCACGCGCGGCCATCTCCTCGAGAAACGGTTTCGCCGCGGGCGACAGGAGCGCCTGAAAATCCTCGATGGTCACGCGTTCATGGTCGAGCGCGCGACGCACGTCGACAGCCGTGTACGCGTCCGGATCGTATGCGTGCATCGCCGCCATCACGCGATCGCGCACGTCCGAGTGGATGTGTTCCATGTCGGGGAAATATTCCATCGGGTCTTTGCGGCAGGACGGATCATTTTCGAGGCGATGCTTCTTTTCGAGCGCTTTTGCGCTGAGCTTGTCGGAGTCGATGAAAAAATGATTTTCTTTTTGTTCTGTCAAAACGCATCCCTCCTCAATCGTGCAGGAATCCCGTCAGCGGGTCGGATGCCGCTGCGCCGCGCGTGAGCACGCGGCCGAGGCCGGCGCGGTACGCCTTGCGGCCGGCCGCAATCGCATCTTTGAACGCCGATGCCATGAGCGGCAGGTCGCCCGCCGTCGCGAGCGCCGTGTTCGCCATGATGGCCGCTGCGCCCATCTGCATGGCCTCGCAGGCCTGCGCCGGGCTGCCGATGCCCGCATCGACGATGATGGGCGCATCAATCTCGTCGATGAGGATCTGGATGAACTCGCGCGTCACAAGCCCTTTGTTCGAGCCGATCGGCGCCGCGAGCGGCATGACGGCCGCCGCGCCGACATTCACGAGATCGCGCGCAACGTTGAGGTCCGGGTACATGTACGGCAGCACGACGAATCCTTCGTTCGCAAGCGTTTCCGTTGCGCGGATCGTCGCTTCGTTGTCCGGCAGCAGATACTTCGAGTCGCGCATGATCTCGATCTTCACGAAATCGCCGCAGCCGAGCTCGCGCGCGAGATGCGCGATGCGCACGGCCTCGTCCGCCGTGCGCGCGCCCGACGTGTTCGGCAGGAGCGTCACGCCTTTCGGAATATAATCAAGGATGTTCTCATGCTCCTTCGTATTCGCGCGGCGCACGGCGCACGTCACGATTTCCGCGCCCGCATCGCGCACGGCCGCCTCGATGAGCGCAAGCGAATACTTGCCCGAGCCGAGGATGAACCGCGAGTGGAACGCATGCCCGCCGAGTTCCAGCACATCATCTTGTTTTGTTTCCGTCATCAAAAAAGCTCCTTTCTTTCGTCCGCGCTTCACCGCGCGCCGCCGCCCATGAAGCAGACGATTTCGACGACGTCCCCGTCCGCGAGGATCGTCTGCCCATAGTCCACTTTCGGCAAAATCGCTTCATTGACCTCCACGGCCACAGCGCGGCTGTCATAGCCCGCTTCCGCGAGGTACGCCGACACGCTCTTTCCCGCCGCTGCCACCGGCTCGCCATTGATTTTGACCATTCGCCTCTCCTCCATGAAAAAAGGCCGCCCTCTTTGGACGGTCTTCGAACTTCTGCTTTTCTAAAAAAGCTCCCTACGTTGGCATTATCCAAATCAGGTTCCGGGTCGGCAGTTCCACTGCCCTCTCAGCCTGCTCGGAGGCACAAGGCCTCACCAAGCTCCCCACACATATGATGTTCTATTTCTCATTATAAAACGGCAATACGGGAAAATCAACGATATGTCACAAGAAAAGCAATAAAACAGCGCCGAAGAGCGTCACGATGCTGAAGCCGCGCATCGCGTTCGCAATCGGCACGCCGACCGGACCGAACACAACGGGCACGACGCGCCGCACCTCATAAATGAGGAACGCCGCGCCGAACAGGATGAATGGCGCGATGCCAGCGAACACACCATAGCAGAACGCAGCGAGCGCGACCATCATACTCGCGATTTCGCCGCGCGCGTAATGTGGCAGCGCATCTTCTTCTGGTGGCTCGTCGAGCATCGCGCGGCTCTGACGCACGCCGAACTCATCCGTGAGCTCCTCGTCGTGTGAAAACCAACGATAATGAAATGCCATCTCTCTCCTCCCCACCGGCAACCAAAGCAAAAACAACAACATCATCCTCAGATGCCATAGCGCTCCTGCACACCTGCGATGACATCCGGCAAGAGATCATACAGATGCTGACCGGGGCATGCCGTCGCGTTGAAGTCACGATGGCCTTTTATAGTATCTTCTCCCGGACGCAATCCATACATCATGCAGAGCCGTGCGACGAGGCGCTCCGCCGCATCGACTTGCGCATCCGTCGGCCACGCTGTCTCGAAGTTGCCGACGAGATTCACGCCGACGCTGTGCCAGTTTTCGCCATAACAATGCGCGCCGACCGTGTCGCGCGGCCGGCCGCGCTCAATCGTGCCGTTCTTGCGGATCACATAATGGTAGCCGATGCCGGCCCAGCCGTTCGCGAGGTGCCATTGATGCACCGTCGCCGCTGAGACATCCGCATTCGTATTGCCGATATGATGAAGGATGATGACATCCGTCGCATCGCGGTTCTCAAGCGAGCGGAAGCGCAGATGCGTCTCCCTGATGCGCAGCGCCGCGCCGCTGCCCGCCTGCCACGCTGCCTCCGCGGCTCGTGGCCACACCAATGGAGCCACCGCTCCACCGAGCGTCACCATCCCGATCTGTTTGATAAAATCCCTGCGATTCATGAACCTCAATTCCTACAATTTCATGCTAAGTCATTATTATATGGGATAAATCTGAAAAAAGCGAGAGAATCACGAGCATTCTGTCGCAATCAATCCTGTATTCGCAGAAAATCCGATTTTTGTTTCTGTGTACTTTTGTTGATTTTGTGTGATGCATCTTGTATAATGAACGAAGGAAATAGGATTGTGTATATCTTTCGGGTCAGGAGTGGTCACGATGTTGGGAATCGAGCGGCGTCGCCGCATCATGGAAAAGTTGAACGAAGAACAAAAAGTCTACGTCTCGGAGCTCGCAAAGCTCTTCGGCGTCACGGAAGAAACGATCCGCCGCGACCTCGAGAAGCTCGAAAGCAAGGATCTCCTGCGGCGCAGCTACGGCGGCGCCGTGCTGAACGAGCACACGGGCGACGACATCTCGTTCGTCAAGCGCAGCACGATCCTCAGTGAGAACAAGCAGGCCATCGCGGAGCGCGCCGCGCGCCTCGTGCATGATGGCGACACGATCATGGTCGACGCGAGCACGACGTGCCTCGCGCTCATTGGCGCGCTCCAGCGTCACAAAAACCTCACGATCATCACGAATTCCGTGCGCCTCGTCCACGATTTTTTGCAAGGGCCGTTCCACCTCATCTCGACGGGCGGCACACTGCGGCCGAATTCCTGTGCGCTCGTCGGCGATGTCACGCTGCAGACGCTCCGGCGCTACAACGTCGACCTCGCGCTCATCAGCTGCAAGAGCCTCGACCGCGAGAAAGGCATCATGGAATCGAACGATGCCGAGAGCACGATCAAGGAATGCATGGCCGCGCAAGCGAAACGCATCATCCTGCTCGCCGACCACACGAAATTTGGCAAGACGGCGTTCGTCCACTCGTTCGACTTCGACCGCATCGACACCATCGTCACGGACGAGCCGGTGGCGACCTCGTGGCGCGACTTCTTCGAAAAGGAAAATGTCGAGCTCATCGACTGACGAAAACATTTCCGCACAGAAACAACAAGAGCACCGCAAGACGTTTTGCAGCGTCATGCGATGCTCTTTTCTTATTGCATGCGTTACGGTTCCGACGCATCCATCAAGCCGAGATTTTTCATCACTTCTTCGACTTTCGCCGTGTCAATCGGCTTTGACGCATATGCGTCGCAACCGAGGTCGAACGCCTGGTCGACGTATTCGACGTCGGCGAGCGCCGTCATCATGATGATCTTCGCGCGCGCGAGGCCATGCTGGCTTTCCATGGCGCGCACGACCTTCAGCACCTTCAGCCCGTCGACGCGCGGCATCATGATGTCAAGGCACAGAAGGTCGTACGGCGCGTTCGCCTTGACGGCGTCCATGTAGAGGTCGAGCGCCTCCATGCCGTCGACGGCGATGTCGCACGCTCCGTACGACGACATGAATTTCTGGAAGAACGAGCGGCTGATGCGGTCGTCTTCGGCAATCAAAATCTTCATTCGCTATCCCCTCCATCGTGTTCTGAGGCTTTTGATGCGTCCGCTGCGCCCGTCAGTTTCTCTTCGCAGAGCGCAAGCAGGTCGGCGATATCGGCATCGTCCGCCGGTTCTTTCGGCCGCGTCGGGTTCAGGAACACGGTCTGTTTGGACGTCTCCGGCTCGGCTGCCTCGGCCTCCGTGAACGGGATCCAGAACGAGAACGCGCTGCCGCGTCCCGTCACGGACTGGACGTCGATGCCGCCGCCCATGCGGCTGACGAGCTCCTTGACGATGGCGAGGCCGAGCCCCGTGCCGCCGAAGCGCCGCGTCGTCGAGCCGTCGAGCTGGCGGAACGGCTGGAACAGCTGCCGCTGCTTGTCCTCCGGGATGCCGATGCCCGTGTCGCGCACGCTGATCTCGAGGAGCTCTGTCGTGCCCTGCTGCCCGATGGCCGCCTTGACGGAAATGAAGCCCTCGGACGTGAACTTCAATGCGTTGTTCAGCAAGTTGTTGAGAATCTGCCGCAAGCGCAGCGGATCGCCGACGATGAACTGCGGCACGAGCGCAAGCTCCGGCGGCGTGAACGCAAGACCCTTGCGCGTCGCCATTTTTTCGTAAAGTCCGCAGATGCTCGTGAGCGTCTCGTGCAGGTCGAAGCCGATCTGCTCGAGCTGCATGTGGCCGCTGTCGAGCTTCGCGAAATCGAGGATGTCGCTGACGATGCGCAGGAGGTCCGTCGAGCATTGCTTCGCGTTCAAGAGATTTTCGCGCTGTTCCGCCGTCAGCGCCGTGCGGAGCGTCAGGTCGATCATGCCGTTCATGCCGTTGATGGGCGTGCGGATCTCGTGGCTCATGTTTGCGAGGAACTCGCCTTTCGCATGCGCGGCAGCCTCAGCGCGGCGACGGGCGTCGTCGAGCGCCTGCTCGCGCTGCTTGCGCGCCGAGATGTCGATCATCGCGAGAATGATCTGCCGTTCGCCGTCGCCCGGCGTCTGCGAGAGGAAAATCTGCAGCCAGACCGGGTCTTCGAGGCCGAGGCGGTGCATCGTGACCGTGAACTCGCTCGCGTACGATTCGTTCTTGATGGCCGCTTCGAGATTGCGCCGCACGGGGCAGCGCGGACAGAGCGTGCCATGGCCGCAGCCGTGCTCGAAACTGTTCTCGCAGCGGAACGCATCGCCGAACTGCATGCCGGCGATGGCCTGATACGGCCGCTCCATGATCTCGATGGCCGCTTCGTTCATGTCGGCGACGGCGGCCTTCTCGTCGAGCACGCAAAGGCCGACTTTCGCCGCCGTGAACACGGAGCGCATGTAGTCGTGATCGCGCTGCACTTTGCGCTCGAGTCGCCGCATGCGCGTGACGTCGCGCAGGATGACGGAGCAGCCGTAGACGCTGCCGTCCGGGTGGACGATGGGCGAGCACGTCGCCGAGAGGAACACGGGCTCGCCTCCGCGATAGATGCCGATGTCGCGCGAGAGGCCGACGGACGAACGGCCTTCCATCGCTTTTTTCAGCGGGTCTTTGTACAGGCGTCCCGTGTCGAGCTTCACGAACGGGCAGACCGCCATGCAATGCATGCCGCGCACGTCCTCGCCCTCGCAGCCGAGGATGCGCGCCGCCGCCGGATTGAGGAACGTGACGCGCTCGTCACGATCCGTGAGGATGATGCCGTCACCGATGTTGCCGAGGAGGCCTTGCAAGACTTCCGGCGTCAAGAGCTTGCGTCCCGTCCGCATGTCTCTCAATTCTCTCATTCCATCACTTCATTTCTGTTGCACAGGTTATGCGTGTCCGGCGAGCGCAAGAATCGCGCCCGGGATGGCATCGAGCGGCAGCTGGCGCTCGACGGCGCCGAGCTCATACGCTGCGCGCGGCATGCCGTAGACGACGCACGACCGCTCGTCCTGCCCGATCGTGTGCGCGCCGGCCTCGCGCATGAGGCGGAGGCCCTCCGCGCCGTCCGCGCCCATGCCCGTGAAGATCGCGCCGAGCGCGTGACTGCCCACTTGCTCGGCAACGGAACGGAACAGCACATCGACGGACGGACAATGGCCGTTGACGCGCGCGCCTTTCGCACAGGCGGCCGTGAGGCGGCCGCCCGCCGCCCGCACGCGCAAGTGCTGGTCGCCCGGCGCGACGTAGATGTGATCCGCCTCGAGCACATCGCCGTCCTGCGCCTCCTTCGCGTGGAGCGCGGATTCGCGGTCGAGGCGTTTCGCGAACATATAGGAAAAGCCGGGCGGGATATGCTGTACGATGACGATGGGCGGCAACGGCGGCACGAGGCTGTGGATCACGGTCGCGAGCGCTTCCGTCCCGCCGGTCGACGCGCCGAGCGCGATGAGCGTGATACGCCGATTTTTCGCAGGCACTTGCGATGACGGCGGCGGCGCAATATTGCCCGCATTCGCCTGCATCACGATGCGCTCGATGCGCCGCGCGAGCTCCGTGAAAAACAGTTGTGGCGAGCAGCCGACCGGCTTTTGCAGAAAATCCCGTGCGCCCGCCGCGCGCGCGAGCGGCTCGTAGCGCGCATCGCCCGTCACGACGATCGTCGGCTGGTCGTACTGCGCGAGGAGCTTCGTGAGGAATTCGATGCCGTCCATGCGCGGCATCTCGACGTCAAGGATCATGACGTCCGGCACGAACCGCAGGATGGCATCGCGCGCCTCGAAGGGATCGCCGGCCGTTTCGAGCCGGCTGCCCGGCGGCAGGACGCGCCCGAGCTCCCGCTCCATGAGCGAGCGGAAGAAGAGCGAATCGTCCACGAGGAGGACGCGAACAGGCTGCATGGGAATCCCTCTTTTACAACAATTTCTTGCGGTAGACGGACGGCATGACATAGTCGAAGTCCGGCGCCGCCTGCCGGTCGATGACCTCGGAATGACCAAGAAACAGATAGCCGCCCGGCACGAGGAAATCGGCAAATTTCGCTGCGAGCTGCTGCCGCGTCGGCGCGTCGAAATAAATCATGACGTTGCGGCAGAAGATGACATGGAACGAGCGACGGAACGGGAACACGGGCGTCATGAGGTTGAACGGGCGATAGAGCACCTGCCGCCGCACGGCATCGATGACTTGCACATGCGTATCGTCAACGCGGTGGAAATAGCCGCGCCGCCATGCGTCGGGCAGGACGTCGACCGTCGCGGACGGATAGACGCCGCGCTGCGCGAACGCGAGCACGTCGCGCGAGAGGTCGGTCGCGAGCAACGTCTTTTCCCACATCGGCCCACGCAGGCCGAAGCGGTCCTCGAGGAGCATCGCGAGCGTATACGACTCCTGCCCCGTCGAGCACGCCGCGCACCACGTGCGGATGTCGCCGTCGCGCACCGTGCGCTCGATCCACGGCAGCACCTCGTCGCGGTAATAGGCGAAATGATCTGCCTCGCGCAGGAAAAACGTGTGATGCGTCGTGATGGCCTCAGACAGCAGCTTGAGGTAGCGCCCCGTATGGTCTTGCCGCAGGGCGCGCAGGAAGCCGGCCGCCGTGCCGCACGCTTCCGCCGCCCCGCCCTCTTTCAACAGGCGGTAAAGACGCGACTCGAGGAGCGCCTGCTTCGACGGCGGCAGCTGGATGCCGAACTCCCGCGCCACGACCGCCGCGAATCCCTGGAACGTCTCGGGGCTCAATACTTGCCGAACCCTTCTTCTTCCGTCAGCGCGATGTGCGTCGGACGCTGTTTCGCACCGGCGTGTGGCGCCGGCGGCAGCTGCGGCTTTTTGATGGCGCTTTGCGGTGCCGGCCTATGGTCAACCGATACGAACGACGTGTCAAGGCGGAACTGGCCGGCCGTTTCCTTCAGGCGCTCGGCCTGCGCGCTGAGCTCTTCGCTCGCCGATGCGGCCTGCTCGCTCGTCGCAGAGTTCGACTGCACGACCTGCGAGACCTGCGTGACGCCCTGATCGATCTGCGCAAGCGCGAGCTTCTGCTCGTTCGACGCCTTCGCGATGTCCCCGACGATGTCCGCCGTCTCCGTGACATGCTTCATGATGGCTTGCAGCGCGTCGGCCGTCTTCGTCGCGATCGTGCGGCCGTTTTCGACCTTCGCGATGGAATCCTCGATCATGTCAGTCGTTTCCTTCGCGGCCTTCGCGCTGCGCGCCGCAAGGTTGCGGACTTCCTCGGCGACGACGGCGAAGCCTTTGCCGTGCTGGCCGGCGCGCGCAGCCTCGACAGCGGCGTTGAGCGCGAGGATATTCGTCTGGAACGCGATTTCGTCAATGACCTTGATGATTTTCGAGATGTTCGTCGACGAGACGTTGATGGCATCCATGGCTGCGAGCATTTCTTTCATATCACCATCGCCGACGTTCGCCTGCTCGCGCGCTTTTTCC
>Ga0256404_1003178_pt1 | contig 34253 bp, 35 predicted proteins | sample RumenRJG_01DNA_FD_185990 | JGI IMG/M metagenome (GOLD analysis project Ga0256404, IMG submission 185990) | Bovine rumen microbial communities from Lethbridge, Alberta, Canada - RJG_01 | ecosystem: Host-associated > Mammals > Digestive system > Stomach > Rumen | place: Canada: Alberta | collected... | reverse complement strand
TACTTGGATACCTTCCTTCAGAAGAATTGTTTCTTAATGAATTAGCTAAACTTAATGTAACTGGTAATACTATTTTCTACAAAAACTAATTTATCTTCTTATTTCCAGTTTCTGCTTGCAATTCGGGTGTTTTCAACTTTTCTTTGCATTTATATGCTTCAGATAATGATATAAAGCAAGATTTGTTTTGTCATTAAGTGCTTTAGCTTTTAAATAGGTACTTCCTCCATCATCCTCATCCATTTCACCCGCAACATCTACACCAATGACCTTCTCTTTTTGAAAAATCATGTCAAGTATATGAAAGAGTGTTGTCATACGCATATGACCTTGTGACCAATTCGTTAAAGCATAATGTTGACTTAAGACATCTTTATCAATGGAAATATAGAAAGGTACCTGATGACAGATATTTTTTCCTTTTCTTGCCAGCTTCCCTTCTCTTAATTCTTCTTCCGAAATCGTGATCAGCTTAGAAGAATGAACAGGTATTTCATTAATATGACGCTGGCTTGCCCCAACTAAGATAAGCTGAACAAGATAGTGATTCTTAAGAAGGACTTCTAGTGCCCAGCTGCCACATGTCGTCATATCAGCTAATGAAGATGGCTGCATGTCATTATGATGATCAAAGAGAATTAATGAAAAAGGTCGATGGATTCTTTCAACAAAGAACTCCGTCACATAATGATAATCCCCTGAATCAATAAAATGTATGCCAGAAATAGGATAACGGGCAAGGCGCTTTCTTAATTCCTTCTTGCTTTCATCACTTAAATACATTTTGACTGAATGCATATCACTCATATCTAAGTGGGCAAAATCCTGTTGGATGGGTTTTGTAGGCTGATAGATATGCGTGAAATCCACTAATAGATTTCTATTCATATCAAATCCCTCCTAGTACGATATTATAGCACTTTTTGTAAAAAAAGAACGACTAGAATAAGTCGTCCTCTTCATCATTCTTATATGTTGAGTCAATGACAATTGTTTCCTTATTGGCAACTGCTTCATCAATCTGTGCTTGATAATCCCATTCACTTTCATAAGCTTCACAACGATAGCTCTTGGGTTTCGTAGCTGGGTTATGAGGTGTAAAGATTGTACAACAATCTTCAAATGGACGAATGGAAATATCATATGTTGCAATTTCCTCTGCAAGCTTGATGATTTCAAGCTTATCCGCACAGGCAACAGGGCGAATCACCGGTGTATTGATGACTTCATTTATAACCTGCATGGAATCGAGTGTCTGGCTTGCCACCTGACCAACAGATTCACCATTAACAATAGCCTTGCAGTTTCTTTCCTGTGCAACTTTCTGGGCGATACGATACATCATGCGACGCATGATGGTAATAGCGTACGATTCATCAGCATGATCATAAATAGAAAGCTGTATTTGCGTAAAAGGAATAATATGTACGGTAATCTTGCCATGACCATAGTTTTTCATGACATCAACAAGATCAAGCACTTTCTCACGAGCTTTCTCATTTGTATAAGGTGGTGAAGCATAGTGAATGCATTCAATATCAATCCCACGTTTCATCATCAGATAACCTGCAACTGGTGAATCAATGCCACCTGAAAGCATCAACAGTGCCTTCCCGCCAATGCCTACAGGATATCCTCCAGCTCCAAGTACCACATTGTCCATGACATAAGCATAATCCTTACGATATTCTACCTTAACAAGAATATCGGGATGATGGACATCAACACGTAAGTCTTCTTTTGTCGTATTGTGGAACACATAGCCTGCAATCGCCTTATTCATTTCCAATGATGTCATAGGGAAGCTTTTGTCATTTCGTTTTGTATCAATCTTGAAACTCATGCCTTCATCATGATTAATGATATAGGCAGCGACTTCTTTGACCTTTTCGAGATCTGCATCAACCTTATAACATAATGAGAAGGAATGGATCCCAAAGACCGTCTTAAGCTTGTCCATGACACCTTGAGGGTCACTGCCATTAAGCATGATATATAAATGATCATAGGTCAGCTGATAGGTCAGTTTGTCAAAGTCTTTTAAGATTTCTTTGGTATTATTTAGTAGTTTTCTTGTAAAGTTTTTTCTGTTTTTGCCTTTGGTTGTCAGTTCACCAAAACGCACAATAATATGATTTGGAATCATCTTTCTACCTCTGTTTCTTGACATTCTTCAGGCTTTCATCCAAGGCCTTTAGGAATGTATCGATTTCTTGTTGAGTCGTTAAATGGGAAAAGGAAATACGTAATGCACTCTTTGCAATTTCATCATCTAAATGCATTGCCGCAAGTGTATGCGAGACATCCGTATGCTTGCTTGAACATGCGCTTTTTGTCGAAATATAAATATCATATGTTTCTAATGCATGGACAAGAACTTCAGGCTTATAGTGAGGAATACTGATACTGAGGATAAATGGTGAACAGTTTTCAACTGGTGAATTGATCACAATACCCGGACGTTTTAAAAGCTCACTTCTTAAATAGTGGTTAAGCTTGCTCACATAGGCATAATGTTCTTCTCTTGCTTCTAAAGCAAGACGCATTGTCTTCGCAAAGACAATTTCACTCGCCGCATTGCTTGTGCCTCCTCTTAAGCCAAATTCCTGCTGTCCGCCATTAATAAGTGGGACGAGAGAAGTATTGTGCTTCTTGTATAATAAACCGCTTCCCTTTAAGCCAAAGATCTTATGGGCAGAAAAGCTCGCAAGATCAATATCATCAAGAACAATCGGCAATTTGCCCAAAGCCTGAACACAGTCGACATGGTATTTTGTCTTAGGATTCTTTGCATGAATGATGGAGGCAATTTCATGAATGGGATTAATCACCCCAATCTCATTATTGACATACATCGTTGAGACAAGAATCGTATCATCACGAATAAGATGACGTAATTCATCAAGATCAAGTGCACCCTGATGATTAACATGAAGATAATCGACTTCAAAGCCAAACACATCAGCCAGTTCTTTAAAACTATTCGCCACAGAGCTATGCTCAATGGCAGTTGTAATGATATGTTTGCCACGATTCATATATTGAAAGGCTGTCCCTTTAATCGCCAAATTATTAGCTTCAGATGCACATGAAGTAAAGAGCACTTCATCACTTCTGACATTGAGCATCTTGGCGATATGACTGCGGCTTTTTTCAATTAATCCGCTTACTTCATAACCAGGCGCATAGGCCGAATCTGCATTAATGAAATATTTATTTAAGAGTTTTATATATGTCTCCTTAATTTCTGGAGCAAGTGGTGTTGTTGCCACATAATCTAGATATATCACTTTATCCACTTCCTTAATCGTTCTTATTGTACACTATTTTTATCTTGTGACAACAAAAATGTCTTAGCGAGTTGGAATGTCTTGCTGTCTATGATATTTCCCATTATGATAAAGGAAGAGAGGGAGGATTAATATGATTGGCTTAATAATCGCATTAATCATTTTTATCATCTTACTTATATCAATCATCTTGAACTTCAAGAAAATCATCCAATGGCTCAAAGACTTGTAGAAAAAAGGCTTCTATTTTAAATAGAAGTCTTTTCATTATGCATAATATAATCTCTTATCGTACGATATTCAGCCAATCCCTTATCAATCATTTCAACCTCAAAGCCATGTTCAAGAAGTGTTGTTTCAATGGATGATTTCTTAAACTGCTTCACATCATGAGCAACATGATGACCTGCACTCATCATTAATGGTAAAAGAATGATCTTTTGTTTTGTATGAAGTGTAGGCATAAGATCATCGATAGAAGGATGACCATGCATTAAGACAAGATGGACATTAGTTGTTTGCTGCTTCATAAAAGCAGCTTCAAGAAATGCATAAAGCTTATTTGTATGAGGAGAAGAGCCATGGCCAACAAGAAGATAGGTCTGATTGGGTTTAATGGCATATTCCCTTGTAAGCATGCGGGCAAGTGAAGAAAAATCACTATTTTCATGAAGCAATGGCTTTTCTATGACAAAGCGCTTGAAGAAGGCTTCATAAGGAATAATTGTAGTAAGGAAATGGTGATAGATATCACCAGGAATGACAAATGTATTATAGATATGAAGATCATCAACACCAAGCTCCAGCATTTTCTTCATGGCTTCATCAAGAGAAAGCATATTGTTTCCAACAATTGTCTTCTTAGAAACAAAGCAAGCAAGGACAATTTCTGCCCTTTGCTTATTTTCTTCATAGAGAAGATCGAGTGAACGTGCTTTTGCTTCCTGATCTAGTGTGCCATGACTGACAATTAATATCCCTTTCATTATTTGAGATTGTTGGAACGGTCATAACGTTTGCCGCCCCAGTACATTGTCGTTGCAATTTCAGCCTTAGGTCCTGGTGTCACATCTTTCATGAGATATTCATAGAATGTCTCAAAGCCGGTACGATCTACAATATAACCAACATGTTCCTTGCCATTAGGCGCATCTTTAGAAATATATTCTTCAATATAGGCATAAAGATTATGTCCCATCTTTAATACAGAGTCTTCATCAATCCATCTCGCAAAATCTTCTGCTAGTCTTGGATTGACCTTACCCGTACGTCCCATTAAGACAACACGGAAGTAGTGTTCCTTACTTCTTGTCCAGGCACGTGTTGGACAATAATGAACACAGACACCACAACCAATACATAAATCTTCATCACGTTTGACTTTACCATTCAACATGGATAAAGCACCCACTGATCTCTTCTTGCACCATTTCACACACTGTTCGCAGCCAATACAGCGATCAGGATCATATTGTGGTTCAGTCATGCCAATGACCCCAATATCATCCATTCTTACCTTGGCACAGTCATTTGAACAGCCCGTAAAGGCAATCTTGACATGGCGGTTATTAGGGAAGATAACATCTTCCATCTTTCTTGCCAGCTCCGTTGTATCATAACAGCCAAAAGGACAAAGACGAGCCCCTGGACATGCCACAACATTTCTTGTACCGCTCGCAGGATAGCCTGTTTCATCATCAACCTGATTAGTCCCAATAGCTTCAATAATGGACTGAAGCTCTTCCTTAACAGCATCAACATCTTCCCATTTAATACCAGGAATTTCGATACCCTGACGGTTTGTCAAAAAGATCTGACCATTACCATATTTTTCTGCAATTTCTGTTACTTTAACAAGGCTTTTCGCATCAATCAGGCCACCAGGTATACGCACACGTGACGCCGTTTCCCCTCTGACCTTGGAGATACGAAAGGCATTTTTCATCATTTTCTTTGCATTAACATCTAATCCCATATTCTCGCTCCTCCTAGTCTATTAAGCCCTTTGATTCAGTATAGTTAAAGACCGGTCCATCAATACAGACATATTTTTCACCAATACGGCAATGGCCACATTTACCAAGTCCACAGCACATCTTACGCTCCTGAGAAACCCAGATATTTTCTTCCTTGAATCCTTTTTCAAGCAAGCCCATGACAGAAAAACGCATCATTGCAGGAGGACCAACAACAACAGCCTTTGCGGTATTGACATCTTTAATAGGTAAATCTGGAATATATTTTGTAACTAGACCAATATTGCCCTGATAGCCTTCTTCTGCTCCATCAACAGTTAGGATGAGATTCATCTTTTCATCCCATGCTTTTAAATCATCTCTAAAAAGCATATGTTCAGGACTTCTAAAGCCAACAATCGCATACTTATTTTGAGGATCAGCACTCTGGCTTAAAGCATCAATAACGCCTCTTACTGGTGATACACCTGTACCACCTGCCACAACTACTGTTTCCCCATCATTATAGAGGTCAACATCAAAACCATTACCATATGGACCTCTAAGAAGCAGAGAATCACCAACATATTTTTCAAAGACTTCATTTGTGACAACACCCACACGTCTAATTGTCAGATCAACATAGTGATCACCAATTCCACTTACTGATATTGGAGCTTCGCCAAATTTAGGAATGGATACTTCAAAGAACTGACCGGGCTTAACATCCCCAGTAAATTCTAAACGGAATGTATATTCAATATCAGTATGTTTAATGACATCTAATACTTTAGAGGGAAAAGGAATATATGCATTTTCCATGACTATTCTGCCTCCTTCTTAATTTCTGCATCAAGCTTATTAATAAGCGTTGAGAATGAGATATATTCAGGACAAACAGCATCACAACGCCCACATCCTGTACACATATTGTAGCCAAAGCGGGCTTTAAAATCATTCACTTTATGTAGGACTTTAAAACGCATACGTTCGCCTTTAGGCTGACGATAGCTACCTCCTCCAGCAACATTCGTATAACCATCAATCATACAGCTTGCATTCACACGACGGCGTTCTCCAACTTTGCCTTTCGCATCGTAGAATGTGTCCTGCATGGTGAAACAAGTACATGTTGGACATACTAATGTACAGCGACCACAGCCAATACATCTTGCATCATACTCACGCCACATATCTGATTTATAAATTGACAAAGGAACACGATCAGGAACATTAACCTTTGTCTCATTTTCAGTCACATAACTTACAGCAACATCTTCTTTTTGACCAACAAAATAAGATGTGAAAGCATCATCTTTGATTTCACTCGCAAATCCTTCATCCCTTGGTTCTATCGAGAAAACATAGCCATCATCAATCTTATTGGCTCCCATTGAAACACAGAAACAATCCTTATAGGAATGTGTACAGCCAATTAAGACAAAATGCACATGTTCACGAATACGGTTATAGAAGAAATCTTTTTCTTTACCATTTCTTAAATACATATCATCAAGTCTTCTTAAGCCATGTAAGTCACAGCTTCTTAAGAAAACAAGGACGTCTGATAAATCCTTATCAGCTACCTTTGTTTCATTTTCCGTAAAATAGAATAATGTTTCTGATAAAGGCAAGAGAATTTCTTTAAAAGAGTAATCGGATTTTAACTCTAATTCAATGTCATCAGCATTCTTGACAAAGTCATAACGCACAATATCTTCATCAAGACAACGTCCCTCTCCTTTTTTCAAAACTGGTGCATATAAACGATAATCTTTAGAAAGCTTTTCTATTGTCTTTGAAAAGTCTTCCTTATTCATAACAAACCCCATATTTTCCTCCTATTGAATAATAACATATTGATAAAGCAAACTAGGATCTTCGATTTTCTTCATGCCAACATGAAAGATACGGCGTAAATGCTCTTGATGGTTGATAAAATCATCCGGTGCTTCCACCTGTAATACCTGACCTTGATCAAGCAAAATGAGCTGGTCGCTCATTGAAAAACTCAGTGGTAAATCATGATTAATGAGAACAATTCCCTTCCCTGCTCTCTTGAGCGATTGCAGAATCTGCATCAGCTCATGTTGGCTTATCAGGTCAAGATAAGTACCAGGTTCATCTAGTAGCAAGTAGTCACTTCCTGTAGCAATGACCATTGCGAGAAAAGCACGTTGTCTTTCTCCTAAAGACAATTCATCAAGAAAACGATCCTTCAGTAGATCAACATGTGTAGCCTTCATAGCTTCCTCAACAATTTGTTTGTCTTCAACGCTTAAAGTATGACTATAGCCAAGATATGGAAATCGGCCATGACTTACTAATGTCCTAACTTGCATGGCAGGAGAACTTTGTGCCTGAGGCAAGTAAACGATTTTTTGTGCGCGCTGACGTGCTGGAAGCTCTTTCAAACTCTTTCCATCTATTAAGATAACACCTTTATATTCAGTTAGACTAGTCAAACATTTCTGCAGAGTCGATTTTCCAGCCCCATTCTGGCCAATTATCGTCACTATTTCACCCTTTTTTAATGTGAGATTTTTTATATATAGGACTTGACGATTGCCATATTTCACGACTAAGTCATGCATCTCAATCATAATTTCAGTCTCCTCTTCTTATGAATCAGCAGATAAATAAAGAATGGCGCACCAATCACACTCAACAATAAACCCACTGGTAATTCATAGGGATAAAAGAGATACTTCGCAAGCAAGTCTGAATAAACCAAGAAACTGCCCCCAAATAAACCACAAACAACAATATTGACTTTCGTACTGGCCTTCGTCAGTCTTCTGACAATATGCGGAACAATCAGCCCAACAAAACTGATTAGCCCACTTATAGCAACACTGACACCACTTAAAAGCGCAACCAAGATAACAAGGATAAAGCGAAGACGTTCAACGTGAATACCTAAACTTGTTGCCATTTCATCACCTAAAAGCAATAAATCAATCCCCCGGCTTAGTTTTAATAAAATGACTACAGCTATAATAATGACAGGCAGGGCAAAATAAAGCTGACTTATAATAACTGTTGAAAAACCTCCGAGATTAAAAGCCACTTTATCTCCCACTGTTGCTGGAAAGAAAGTGATCATTGCATTCACAAAACCACTCATTAAACTGCTCACAGCAAGCCCGGCAAGTACTAAAGTCGTCTTGCTGACGCCTGCCTGATGACTTATGCCATAAACTGCTAGTGCACTGACCAATGCACCAATAAAGCCAAAAAACATCCGTGCATGCAAAAAATAAGGAAAAAGCAAAGCAGCCAATAAGGTGAAGAAGCCAGCACCAGCATTAATGCCAATCACACTTGGTGAGGCAAGTGCATTATTAAGTGCACTCTGCAATGTCAACCCAGCAATTGCCAGAGCGGCACCGACAAAATAAGCCGCCAAAAAACGTGGTAGACGTACTTTATACAAGATAATCTTAGCGCTTTCATCAATTGAAAGAGTAAAGAGCTGGCTTACATGAAAAGATAAACCAGCTACTAAAGAAATGATCAAGGCAATGATACTGACAATCATGCCAACACAAATCATCTTTTTAAGCGAGATAGTCATAGAGATACTGATAAGCCTTGTCCCATTTCGCATTAGGTTTGAATTGGAAATAGTTCTTAGGCAATACTTTCACATGTTTATTTTTCAAAGCGCTAAGCTGATCCCATCCAGGCATTGCAGCAATCTTATTGTAAGCTTCCTGTGCCTGCTTTTCTTCTCCTTGATAGACTACAAAGATATAGTCAGGATCCTTCTTCATGATTTCTTCAACATTAATATCATCAAGGGCGCTGTCATCCTGAGCAATATTGACCATATTCATATCATTGGCTATTTCACAGGCGAAGTAATCATTTTTTAAGACTTTGTTTTTCATTGACGATACGCGAAGCATTAAATAAGTTTGTTTCTTAAAATTCACTTTCTTTTTAATTGCTTCAATGCGCTTTGATACATCAACAACATTCTTCTCATAAAGATCTGAGCGCTTATTCATTTTAGTGAACTCTTTCATATATTTGTCATAGTCCTGAAAATTATCCACGTTTACACTTTTCACTTTTACATGAGCATCTGAGAGCGATTTTTTCACTTTTTGTTGGGTTGGAATATCGCCTGTAAGTAGGACAAGACTTGGCTTTAAGGCAATGATTTCTTCAACACTTGGACGCATTAAAGTCCCGACAACTTTAATCTTCTGACCAAGATCCTTTCCATCATCCGTGATTCCAGCAAGTTTGCCCCCTGAAAGCATCCACATCTCCCCCAGTGATCTTGAGCATGCCACAACATTATGGAGGCTTGTATTTTGTTTTGTTGATTTCTTAGTGCATCCAGTAAGCATCAATGCACATATAAGTACAGCAGTATAAATTCTCTTCTTCATAAGTTCCTTCCTTTTTACTTAGTATACAAAACATCACGATTGATCACAACAAAAAAAGGAGCTTAAGCTCCTTCTGTTGCAGCTGTTTCCTGTTTCTTAATCAAACGTTCATAAGATCCTGGCTGAATTTTTTCAATGATATCAACAGCCGTCTGTAAAGCCTTTGTATATTCGCCATTTCTAAAGAGCACTTCGGCCTTTGTAAGTTCTGTATTCACTTCTAGATATGTCGAACGATAGCGATTACCATAAACAATTGCCTCTTCAACCATTTCAGCTGTTACAACAAGATTATGGACATTGTCATATAGTTTATAAATAATATCCTTTGCATCCTTGACTTTTTCAGAAAGCTCTTCAACACTAATTGGACGACGATTTCTAAAAGACTGGATACCGCTAGCTTTTGCATAGGACTCTTGAATATAATCTTTATAAGAATCATTAATCATTGGTAAATGACGATTCTTGATTTCACTCTTTGTTTCTAATAAGACAATATTGATATTTTCAAGTTCTTCAATAGCTTTCTGTTCCGTCTTGTAGTAAGCATTGCGCTGAGCATTGAAGTCAGCAATATGATCACTATGTTCTTTAACATCTTCATTAAGCTTTTCTACTCTTAATAGTGCATCACTATAGGAGAAGTGTCCAGAAATAATTTCTTCTTCAATTTGTTTATAGCTATCATAGAGAACCTTGAATTCACGGTATGTCTTTTTTAATGTCACTTCATTTTCATTAATAATATAATAAGTCGAAAGCTTATCAAGATCAGTTAAGGCCTTCTCATATTTTTCATTGACATCTTCATAGACCTGCTTACACTTCATCCATGCTTTCTGGAATTTCACAAATGACTCTCTTTCAGTATTCAAATCAATAGCGAGTGATTCAATATGATCTGTTAGAGTTTCAAGCATGACGCCTGCTTCTTGAATTTGGACATCTTTGACTAATGCCGTACTCTTTGAAAGCTCATCTACAATTGTATCATAACGGTTTTCAACATCGAACTTTTCCAATGCATATTCATCATCAGCCAATTCATTAATCATTTTTTCGATATCATGAATTTTGCTTGGTAAAAGCTGTTTGACAACAGAAACATAGGAAGGCAAGTCTTTCATGCTTTCAGAAAGCATATTAATACGTTCATCAAGTTCATTCGTAAATGTCTTAGCATCGGCAAATAACTGATTATTCATCATGCCTTCAAGCTTCACAAAATCATCATCAATATGCTTAAAGATATCAGCAAGTTCAGGTACAAAACTTTCAACCTTTACACGAATGCCGTCATAAGCATTAACTACAGTACGATATTTTTCTTTGACCTTAATGATTTCTATACGTTGTTCATTCTCGATTTCCGTAACTTTTTCAATTTCTGCAAGCAATGCCTTTGAATCACGATCATATTCATCCGCCATTTCTTTTAGCTCATTGATTTTATGTCCTACCCCACGTATTTTCCCATAGAACAATTGCTCATCAACATCATTCATCAGTAAACCAAGCTCATTTTGCTGGAATTCCGAAAGACGTTCAAATTCAGCTGCAAAGCTCGTATATTTTACTGCCACTTCACTCATGTTTTTAGCAATTGACTTAACTCTGCCTAAACGATATTGAATCGGCAAAGACTTAATGCCATTCACATGATTTTCTATTTCAACAATTTCCTGGCGATAGACTTTTAAACGTAATGAGCGATAAATAATAATGGCAATAATGAGAAGAACAATGATAATGCCAATAATAATCAGGTTACGATAACCCACAACCGCTATAATATGATTAATATATGAAGAAACACTTGCCATAAATCCAACCTCTTTCTATATATAGCTAATCATACCATATTTGTTATGTATTTTCATCAGCAAATCATTTGCATCAATCATCTTTTCTCTCAAAACGATATTTTTGATGAATTTCAGGATATTTATCATGATCTACTTCACTCATAAACATCTCTAAAGGACGTACATATAAGCCATGATCACCATAAAGTGCCTGATAAACCATCATTTCTTCACGTGTTTCTGAATGTGTAGCTATCCCAATAATACGATAAAGATAAGTTGTTGTCGCTGGATCAACCGTTTCTCTTTTGAAATGCTGGACGATATCGCCTTCTTTAAATGTTCGCATCATTTCACCCCCTTGCTTATATTACCTAAAATAGGCGATGAATTGAAGAAAAATTCATTGACACAGCAGTAAAAAACGGTATAATGTTGCTTGCAGTATGAATAGCGGTACATAGGAGTTTTACAGCTATGTTCTCAACTTAAAGGATGTCTAGTAGTCAACCGCTGACCAACGGCTTTATGGGAACATTCGTAAAATAGAATATGAACTCTACTTATTGCAAATATACAATAAGGAGGAAACGTGAATGGCACGTTACACAGGTCCAGTTTGGAAGAAGTCTAGAAGATTAGGTTTCTCAGTATTGGAAAATGGAAAAGAATTAGCAAAGAGACCATATGCTCCAGGTCAGCATGGTCAGGGAAGACACAAGATGACTGAATATGGCTTACAGTTAGCTGAAAAGCAGAAAGTAAGACATATGTATGGTTTAAATGAAAAACAGTTCCACAACACTTACAACAAAGCAACTAAGATGGAAGGCGTACAGGGTGCAAACTTCTTATTCTTACTTGAATCAAGATTAGATAATGTTGTATATAGAATGGGATTTGCTGCTACAAGAAGACAGGCTAGACAGTTAGTTAACCATGGTCATATCTTATTAAACGGCAAGAAGAACAACATCCCTTCTACTATTGTTAAGCCTGGTGATACAGTATCTGTAAAAGAAAAATCATTACAGTTAGATGTTATCAAGAATGCATTAGAAGCACAGACTGCAACTTTAGGTTTCGTTGAAGTTGATGCTGACAAGAGAACTGGTAAATATGTAAGACTTCCTGAAAGATCTGAATTAAATCAGGAAATCAACGAACAGTTAATTGTTGAATACTACAACAGACTTGGTTAATTCTCAAAGGTTCCATCAATTTATTTGGTGGGCCTTTTTCTTTTAAAATAGGTAAAGGTGGAATAGATATGAATATAAAGGATAAAGTAAGTCAGCGCATCATCAATATCAAACCTTCAGGAATAAGAAAGTTTTCTGACTATGCGCGCACTTTTGATGATGTGATATCTCTAGGCGTTGGTGAGCCTGATTATGATACTCCTAAGGACATTTGTGATCAGGCAATCAAAGCTGTTCAGGACGGCAAAACACACTATACTGCCAATCGCGGTCTTTTAGCATTGCGTCAGGCTATCTGTCATTACTATAAAGAACGTTATGGTGTTGAATATGATGCCAATAAGAATGTCATTGTAACAACTGGTAGTAGCGAAGGAATCGATCTTGCCATCAGAACATTAATTGATCCTGGTGATGAAATCATCATTCCTAACCCTGGCTATGTAGCTTATGAATCAGCCATCAGGGCTGCAAATGGTAAAATGGTTTTTCTTCCTCTTGATGAAGAACATCAGTTCAAGATCCAGCCAGAAATACTTGAAGCAACCATAACAAAGCAAACAAAAGTCCTTCTCATGAATTATCCTAATAATCCTACTGGCGCAATGATGACAAAGGAAGAACTTGCTCAGCTTGTACCCATTATTAAAAAGCATGAACTGATTGTCATCAGCGATGAAATCTATTCAGAATTAAGCTATGATCATGATTATTGTACACTGGCTTCTTTCAATGAAATCAAAGATCAGGTCATTACGATCAATGGTTTCTCAAAAACCTTTGCGATGACTGGCTGGCGTGTGGGATATTTACTTGCCCATGAAGACTTGACTGACGAAATAGTGAAGATTCATCAGTTTGGTGCTATTTGTGCAAATACCCCTGCTCAATATGGTGCCCTGGCTGGCTTAAAGTCTTGTGAAAATGATGTTGTAAACATGCGTGATGATTATCGTCGTCGTCGTAACTTTCTGGTTGCTCGCTTAAATGAGATCGGCTTGCCAACCTTCATGCCCGAAGGCGCCTTCTATACCTTCAGCAATATTACTTCTACACACCTTTCTTCCTATGATTTCTGTGTTGAACTTGTGAAAAAAGAACGTATTGCGCTTACCCCAGGAAGTGCTTTTGGCAGTGGCGGTGAAGGTTATGTTAGAATCTCCTATGCCTATTCACTTGATGAGCTAAAGAAAGCAACAGATAAAATTGAACACTTTATGAAAACATTTAAGTCCATCGATTAAGATGGGCTTTTTCTATGAAAAAAGAACTGGTTGCCCAGTTCTAATTGAGTGGTCCAAAATCATCCTCTTCAACTTCATCAAAGAAATTTGGCTCTTTTGATTCATATCCCGTTTTCATATTGTAGAAATTCTCTAGCAGGTCACTATTACATTGATCTTTATCATAGACATCTTCAGCAAACTCCTGAACATCCCATCCATTTTCTTCAAATTCTTCTTTAACACCTACAGGATCAATAAAATAACGATCAAAATCATAATGATTATCTTCCCAGATATTCATTCCAGCGCCTTCACCAAATGACATATCCGCGTCTTTCGTAATATGTTTAACACTATGTGCATTGAGCACTTTAATCTTAAATTGCCAGTTTTCACCATAATCATAGTTCATATCCAAACGACTTCCTTTGCGAAGCTTCAAAAGGGCCAATTGGACATCAGCAGCATATGGCTGATCAAAATCATCATATTGATCTTGAGCATCACAAATGTAGGTATCCCCACGATAAGTTATATCAAATAAATGACTTCCATCCGCATTAAAGGCAATAAGAATCATATAACCTAAATCAGCTAATGACATGCCTCCCGGTATGACAAATTCACGCCAGCATTCTTCTTCATGACCAACCAATTCTACTCTAAATCTATAAAGTCCATTGAGGACTTTGATATCTCGAAGCTGGTGCGATAACAATACTTTCACACCCTTCATAAATTCCTCATCATCGAAACCCTCAAAAATACCTCGAGTTGTCTGGAACTCTACTAGATGTCTGAAATAGGCATAAAAATCATCACCAATAGCCTTATGCAATTTAGTGACATTTGCCTGGAAATAGGAATCATCATATGCCAGTGTGTCACTTACAAGCTGATTAATAAAGGTATCTAAAGAATCTTTGAACATAATTAGTCCCTCCCTATACTATTATTCTAGCACACTTAAGAAGCATCCTTATTATTTTTATACAGATGTTCTAAAATTGTATGACGGTGGAAAGGATGAGCTTTCTCTCTTACTTCATAGAGATGCTCCATCATCCCTTTAAAAAGCAAGAAAGATTGTGTATAAGGATTAATGACAACGCCAGAAGTGCCTTCATCATGATGAAGCATATCTAAGAAATCATCTATACATAACGTCAATATACTAGCATTCTTCACTTCCTCATCCTGCCATTTTTCTAATTCATCAAGTGATGTAAATGCTGGATAGTAGTAAACACCATTATCATCATAAAGACGCGGGAAAGTCATATGTGTATCATTCTGCAACAAGTATGAGCCATCCTTCTGACGAACAGGCTGCTTATCAAAATGCGCAGCAACATAAAAATAACTGCTCTCTGCAATCAAAGTAAATAATTCTTCATAAAGTGTATCATCAGGATGTTCTCTTAATGTATCTAAGAGAACAACGAGTCGACGATTATCAAGTGATCTTTCATTTGTATTCATATCAAGCTACCTCACATATTCCCTATTATACCCAATATCCATCTTCTTGAGTAGGAAAAATCCAAACACTTAGGCTATTTTCATCTTATTGTATGGAAAGAATGTTTTTTATTTGGTAAAATAGTTAGGAAATTAAGAAAGGGAGTAATAACTATGGATAATCATGAAGTCGGCAAGAATTTTATTGAAAAGATTATTGATGAAGATCTTGCTGAAGGAACATATACAAAAGTTGTAACAAGATTCCCACCTGAACCTAATGGCTACTTACATATTGGTCATGCCAAGAGTATCTTATTAAATTATGGCTTAGCTGAGGAATATAATGGAGAATTCCATCTTCGTTTTGATGATACCAATGCGAAGAAGGAAAACACAGAATTTGTAGACAGTATTGTTAAGGATGTTGAATGGCTTGGTGCAAAATGGGTTGGTGGTGTAAGATATGCCAGCAACTATTTCGATCAAATGTATGAAGCAGCTAAGACACTCATTCAAAAAGGCTTGGCTTATGTCGACGATTTAAATGCTGACGAAATCAGAGCCTACCGTGGCACTTTGACAGAACCTGGCAAGAATTCACCCTACCGTGAGCGTTCAATCGAAGAAAACTTGGATTTGTTTGAAAGAATGAAGAATGATGAATTCAAGGATGGAGAAAAAGTACTTCGTGCTAAAATCGATATGAGCTCACCAAATATCAACATGCGTGATCCTATCATCTATCGTGTTGCCCATGTCACACATCACAATACTGGTGATAAATGGTGTATCTATCCAATGTATGATTTTGCCCATCCAATTGAAGATGCGATTGAAGGCATTACGCATTCCATCTGTACACTTGAATTCGAAGATCACCGTCCGCTCTATAACTGGGTTGTTGAAAATTTAGACTACCCTCACCCACCAAAGCAGATTGAATTTGCGAAACTCTATCTCACCAATGTTGTAACTGGTAAGCGTTATATCAAGAAACTTGTTGAAGATGGTGTTGTTGATGGCTGGGATGATCCACGTCTTGTGACGATTGCCGCTTTAAGAAGAAGAGGCTTTACACCAGAATCACTCAAGAATTTTATGAAGAGCACATCAGTAACTAAAGCGAACTCTTCAGTAGACTATGCTCAGCTCGAATATTTCATCAGAGATGATCTTAAGCCTAAGGCACCACGCCTGCAGGCTGTTCTTGATAAGCCTATTAAGGTTATTATTGATAACTATCCTGAAGGACAGGTTGAATATCTTGATGCACCAAACAATGTTGAAAATGAAGAACTTGGCTCAAGAAAGCTTCCTTTCGAAAGAGAACTTTATATCGAAAGAGAAGACTTCATGATTGAACCACCAAAGAAATACTATCGTCTCTTCCCTGGCAATGAAGTAAGACTTATGAATGCTTACTTTGTGAAATGTGTCAGCTACGAAACAGATGATCAGGGCGATGTCACAGTTGTCCATGTGACTTATGATCCTGAAACAAAATCAGGATCAGGTTTCAATGGCCGTAAAGTCAAAGGAACAATTCATTGGGTAGCAGCTCATCATTGCGTAAAGGCACCTGTTCGTCTTTATGAACAGCTTGTTGATGAAGAAAAAGGTGTCTATAACGAAGATGGTACAATGAATATTAATCCAAATTCATTAACTGTTGTTGATGGCTATATTGAAGAAAATATTAAGAATTATAAACCTGGTGATGCATTCCAGTTTGTAAGAAAAGGCTATTTCAACATTGATACAAAAGACTCTACGCAAGATCATCCAGTCTTTAATCGAATCTGTGCTATGAAATCATCATTCAAACTTCCAAAATAGGTCCTTCGGACCTATTTTTCTTCTGCAATAAAAAAGACAAACCACTAGGATTTGCCTTCAAGCACCTGCTAAATGATTTCTTCATCAGCTAAGATGCGTTTAATTTCTTTAATAGCCCTTTCTTCATCAGGCCCTTCTGCTACAATTTCTACAGCTGCCTTATTAGGAATTCCCAATGACATCACACCCATCATTGATTTTAAATTTACTGTGCGATTACCGTATGTCAAAGAGAGATTACTTGTAAAGCTAGAAACACTATTGACAATATTGTTGATTGGTGTTGCATAAAGACCGTTAGGATTATTAACTGTGAAAGAATACTTTTCCATAATTTCCCCTCCTTTGTATTCGCTTACATTATATCATATTTTACTATAATATTGTATTAAAGGTTATACAAATAGGTGATAAACAAGCTATTTTACAGGTACACAATGTTTATCGTTGATTTCTTTCACTTTGTTGACACGACGACGATACTTCTCTTCCATGAATGGTTCTGTTGTCAGCCAAGTCTTGACAATTTCACTAGCCATCATATCACCAATAATCTTTGCCCCAATGCAAAGAACATTTGAATCAGTATGTTCTCTAGCTAGCTTCGCACAAAATGGATCCTGGCAAACAGCGGCATAGATGCCATAAATCTTATTCGCAATTAGCGCACTGCCATAGCCCACGCCATCAACAAAAATACCGCGATCACATTCACCTTTAGCTACTGCTAGCGCTGCTGGATAAACATAATCAGAAAGATCGCAGGATGTATCATCATAAGTTCCAAAATCAACAACTTCATACCCCTCTGATTCTAAATATGCCTTGATTTCATTTTTCATGCGTGTTCCCGCATGATCATTAGCCATTGCTATTTTCATATTATCATCCCCTTCATATCTATTTTATCCATCTCATATTTTTGAAGCAATCTTTGATTGATTTCTTGATAAAAAAAGCGAGCACTCTAAGAGTGCTCCTTGCTTATTATTTAGGTACAACAATATTAACAATCTTGTTAGGTACAACAATGATTTTCTTAATTTCTTTACCTTCAGTAAACTTCTTGACGTTTTCTTCTGCTAAAGCTATTTCTTTTACCTTTTCCTGATCTTCGTCTTTCGCAACAGTAATCTTAGCTCTCAGCTTGCCATTAACCTGTACAGCCATTTCTACTTCCGCAACAACAAGCTTGCTTGGATCATATGTAGGCCATTTAGCATAAGAAATACCTTCATCATGTCCAAGTTTCTGCCACATTTCTTCACCTACGTGAGGGGCAATACAGCTTAGCATCTGGACTAAGCCTTCAGCATAGCCTTTATATAATGTCTTTGCTTTATAAGCTTCGTTAACAAAAATCATCATCTGTGAAATTGCTGTATTGAAGGCAAGTGCTTCATAATCTTCGGTAACCTTCTTCACTGTAGCATTGTAGATATAGTCTAATTCACCATCATTTTCATTGACAACCTTATCGCTCTCCACAATCAAACGGTATACACGATCCAGCCAGCGACGGCTACCTTCAACGCCAGTTTCGCTCCAAGGCTTGCTTGCATCAAGAGGACCCATAAACATTTCATAGAGTCTTAATGTATCAGCTCCATATGCTTCCACAATTTCATCAGGATTGATAACATTGCCACGAGACTTTGACATCTTGACCCCATTAGGTCCAAGAATCATACCCTGATGGAATAATTTCTGGAATGGTTCTGGTGAGCTAACAACACCAATATCATATAAGAACTTATGCCAGAATCTTGCATATAATAAGTGCAATACGGCATGTTCAGCACCACCAATATATAAATCAACTGGCAACCAATGATCAAGAAGACGCTTTTCACCAATCTCATCATTATTATGTGGATCAATATAGCGAATATAATACCAGCAGCTGCCTGCCCATTGAGGCATTGTATTGGTTTCACGAACACCCTTGACACCATCAATCTCCACATTTAACCAATCAGTAACACGTGCTAATGGCGATTCTCCTTCTTCTGAAGGCATATAGTTATCTGTTGCAGGTAATTCAAGTGGTAAATCCTGTTCATTAACGGCACGTAATGTACCATCACTCATATGGATAATAGGAATTGGTTCACCCCAGTATCTTTGACGAGAGAATAACCAGTCTCTAAGCTTATAAGTAATTTTCTTTTCACCACAATGATGTTCTTCAAGCCATTTGATCATCGTATCAATAGCTTCCTGCTTACCCATACCATTTAAGAAGTCAGAATTGATATGCTTGCCATCACCAGTGAAAGCTTCTTTTTCAATATCGCCACCTTCTAGAACAGGAATGATAGGTAAATCAAATTTCTTTGCGAATTCATAGTCTCTTGTATCATGGGCTGGAACGGCCATGATTGCACCAGTACCATAAGTAATTAAAACATAGTCTGAAATCCAGATAGGAATCTTCTTACCATTAATTGGATTAATTGCATAAGCCCCTGTAAAGACACCTGTTTTATCTTTATTTAAGTCCGTACGCTGTAAATCACTCTTTGTCGCAATTTCTTTCTTATAGGCAGCAACAGCCTCTTTTTGTTCTGGTGTTGTGATTTCATCAACAAATGGATGTTCTGGTGCCATTACGCAATAAGTTGCACCAAATAATGTATCGCATCTTGTTGTGAACACTGTAAATTCTTTATTTGTGCCATCGATTTTGAAAACAACATCAGCACCGACAGATTTACCAATCCAGTTACGCTGCATTTCTTTTGTCGATTCTGGCCAGTCAATATCATCTAGACCATCAAGAAGCTTTTCAGCATAATCTGTAATCTTTAAGACCCACTGTCTCATCATCTTACGATAAACAGGGAAGCCGCCACGTTCACTCTTGCCATCAATAACTTCTTCATTCGCAAGTACAGTGCCTAAGCCAGGACACCAGTTTACAGGCATTTCTGAGATATAGGCAAGTCCAGCATCATACATTTTCTTGAAAATCCATTGTGTCCATTTATAATAATCCGGATCACATGTACGAATTTCACGATCCCAGTCATATGAGAAACCTAAGCTCTTAATCTGACGTCTAAAGTTATCAATATTTTTATAAGTAAATTCTGCAGGATGATGACCTGTTTTAATAGCAAACTGCTCAGCTGGCAAACCAAAGGCATCAAATCCCATTGGATGAAGGACATTAAAGCCTTGCATACGTTTATAACGGCTGACAATATCCGTAGCTGTATAACCTTCAGGATGACCTACATGAAGTCCCTGTCCACTTGGATATGGGAACATATCAAGGGTATAGTATTTAGGTTTCGAGAAGTCATTCGTATCTGTTTTGAATGTTTTGTTTTCTTCCCAGTACTTTTGCCATTTTGGTTCAATCTGTTTGTGATCAAAAGACATAAATTCAATTCCTCCTATAAATAAAAAAGTCCTCAGAATCTAAGGACGACTAGCGCGGTACCACCTTAGTTCATGAAGACAAAATTCATGCTCTTAGCCTCTTAACGCGAGTAAACGACTTAAGCTTATCACCTAAGCATCTTACAGGTGAGTTCACAGTTATCCATTACTCATTTCCACCAGCCATGAGTTCTCTATAAATGGCATACCCATTACTATTCCTGATCATCGATTTATACACGTATCTTAGCACATAAAGCCATCTAACGCAAACACTTTAAAAAATCCATCCCTAACGTTTTAAAACATCAGCTACATTCAAATGACTGATACGAAGAAAAGATGCCAAAGCAGAAATGATAACGAGTATAAATGCACCAGCAAGCGTAACAGATACTAACATGAAAGGGATGGATATATAAAAGGAGGACGCAAAGAGCTTTGGCAACACAGTTTTATTCAAGATCGTAACGAAGCCATAGAGGAGATTAACGCTTACGACTCCACCAACCACTACAACAATGATGATGCTATAGAATAACTGTTTAAAAAGCTGAAAGCGTCTAGCCCCATAGGCACATTCAATGGCATAATCCTTAACATGACTTTCTACAAACAAATACATAATTTCCCCAATCATAAAGCATGATGACAATATCGCAATCAGTGCAAAAAGGAAAAGGATAAACTCAATCTTATCAATAGTCTTATTCATGTTCTGTTTTGTTTTTTCACCGACAATCTTAAATTGTATGGATGGATATTGCTTTTCCAATTCTTTCATCACTTTCTTATGATTCCCTTTGTAATAAAGGATGCCAAGCGTGCACTTTATGTTATCTGAAAATAAGCTCTTGAGATGCTTAATATTCGCCTGATCATTTTGATAAAAGGCATCATAGCTTAAACGCTCCATGCTGATACCAGCGATTTTCACTTCCACCCCTTTCACAAGATTGCGATACTTATAATAAATATAAAAATGCTTACCAATTAATTGATGGACACTATCATTACCAGCTAGCTTTCTTGCCGTATTATAAGGCAGGATGATTTCATCATCGGAACTAATAAGATGACCATAATTTACTTTATTGGTATAACCTGTTTCATCATTAATAAAAAGTGTTTCATTTTTTAAATAGTGTTCCCCATTTTTTGATAATCCCAGCAATTCAATATCATCAACATAATAGAAAACACGGGGGATGTTATGTTGTTTAGTAATCTTTGTTGCCTTAGCACTTTTGAAGCTGATTGTGCTTTTAGGCAACATACTATCAATATAATCAAGAATTGCATAGCGTAAGGAAAATGAAAGCGTGAAAACAAGCATGATGGATACGAGAGCAAGACTTAAATAAAAGCACATCTGGAAAAAGCGCTTTTTATAACATTTAAGTGCTAGCACTGATAAACGAAAAATCGCAAAGGGATGAAAATGGCGTTTAATCGGATGATGTTGATGTGGCTGCTGATGACATGTCATTGTGTTGGTGATTTCACCATCTTCCATGTGATAAATATAATCACTATATTCGTCAACAAGATGTCGATCATGGGAAACAAAGATCACTAAGGCATTGTGAGAAATCTCTTTGAGGGCATTCATGACCAATGCTTTATTTTGTGCATCTAGGGATGCTGTAGGCTCATCACAAAGAATAATATCAGGTTCAGGATATAAGGCACGTAATATGGCAACACGCTGTCTCTGCCCTAGCGAGAGCTTTGTGACTGGCACCTTTTGAAAGCCTTCCATCATCTTGTTGTTGTAATCCGGGAATTTGGTTTTATGAAAGTCATCATAGAGATGGATATTATGAAGATTGCTTAGGTAATGAATGAGGTGATAGCTTTGAAAGATCATCGTTACCCGCAGGACGCCTGGAAGAGATTTTACTTCTTTACCATCAAGCATGATCTTTCCCTGATAGTCATGATCAATCCCACCTATAATATTCAGTAAAGTACTCTTGCCACATCCTGAAGGACCTACTATGCTGACAAATCCATGAGCAGGAAAAGTCATATTGACATCTGTAAGAGCACTCTGGCTAAGATAGCGTTTATTTATATTTGATAGAGTAATCATCAGTCTTCCTCCCGCAATATATCAACAATTTCATTTTTCTTCACATATCTTATGCCCCTCGCATCCATAATTCCCACTAATAAAATATAGATGAAAGCAACAGCCAGATAGAAATCACCATTATAGAAAATAACGAATGGTGTAAACTGAAAATGATATGTCTTAATAAAATCTGTCATCGTATGAATATATTCTCTTATCCCATAACAACATAAATAACTCATCAAAATGATCAACGTGCCAATAATCATACCTTCCTCAAAGAAGCGGATAATCAGCTGTCTAAATTTCATTCCTAAAGTCATTAAAATGGCATTTTCTAGCTTTCGAGCTAGGGCAATTGACTGGAAGACAATTTTCATCAACGAGAGTGATGTAAATAGGCTAATAACGATAAAAAGACTTCCAACAAGTTTTCCCATTCTGACAAGTTCCTCATAGTTTTCCTTTTCTTGCAAGACATCGTTTGTAACAACATATTGTGAATCCTTAGGAAGATTTACCTTACCTTCTACTTCATAGAGGCTGCTTGATAAATACTCTTGATGCTGATTCGTGAATTGATCTGACAAATAAAAAGTGGGATGACGAAAGAAATACTCCTGTACAACGCCAACCACTTGCAAAGAAATGGCTTTATCAAGCATATAAGTGACATTTTTCTTCTTCAGCTTGCTTTCAAGCGATGAACTGATTAGACATTCATTTTCTTTTTCTGGCATACGTCCACTTTTAAGAACAATATGGCGATGATTTTCAGGCAATACATCTATCATCGTCTCAGGAAATTGTGAAATTGTTCCATATTCACTTTGGAAGTGTGGACGTATATGAGAGCCAGTTAATCTAAAATCTTCCTGATCCTTTCTTGAAACAAGATAAACATTTTTTAAGGGTGCATGTTCAACACTTTGATTAATGGCGAAATTTAAACCATGAAGCCCCTCCACCATAAATAAAAGACAGGACAGAAGGATAATTTGAAAACATATCAAAGATATCAATCTTTTCGCTCTAAACATAACTTCCTTGATGGCATAGGGTAATAAGGAATAATGTTTCTTTTTTCTTTCAGGGATGATTTCATAATGAGCTTCATGTGTTGTGCCCTTAAGCCGTCCATTTTCTAAAATCACAATTTCATCACAATATGTTTTAAGAAGATCCTCATCATGAGAAACAATTAAGACAAGTGCCTGACTACTGGCCTTCTTTAGCATCTGCATAACCTCATGCCCTGCTTCTTGATGTAAAGCACCGGTTGGTTCATCACAAAGAATGACATCTGATGCCTTCAATAAGGAACGGGCAATACTGACGCGTTTTCTTTGCCCAACTGATAAAGCGCTAGGATACTTTTTTAAGCAACGCTTGATATCTAGCTGATAGACAATGCCAGGCAATTTCTCAAGCCCACTTAAATTGGCAATCTTGCAACCTATTTCAATATTATCTTCGACATTCAAGGAGGTAATCATATCATTGTTTTGTCGGATGAATGTGACATGTTTCGCAAGAAAGTCTTGATCAAGAGGCACATTATTGAAATATATTTCTCCCTGATCAGGCTTTAATAAGCCTGATAGGATATAAAGCAAGGTTGTCTTCCCACAGCCACTAGCTCCAACAATGCCAATAAAGCCAATGGATGGAAATATATAGGACTGATCAATCAGGATATCTTTCTCAAAACGTTGTGAGACATGACGCATTTCAAGCATAATTATTCCCCTTTCTATGTTATAATGCCCCAAGTGAGGTGATTAATTTGAATAATCCATTTCCCTATTCATTCGATAACAAGCGTTATCATACATATAATTATTTCTTAAAAACGAGATATCATAAGAAGATTGCAAAAGTAGCTTTGAATGCCGACTTTACTTGCCCTAACCGCGATGGCAAAGTTGGTGTAGGGGGCTGTCTTTTTTGCAGTGAGAGTGGTTCAGGTGATTTTGCCGGTAATGTAAACGATTCTTTAACAATGCAGTTTGATAAGCAAGCACAGATGATGCTACACAAATGGCCTGAGGCAAGCTTTATCGCCTATTTCCAGGCCTTTACGAATACATATGCACCTGTAGCTGTGCTAAAAAGTCGTTTTGAGCCATTTGTCGACAAAGAAAATGTTGTTGGCATAGCCATTGCAACAAGAGCAGACTGTATCACCGAAGAAATTGCTAGCTACTTAGAAGACCTCAATACGCGTACAGATGTCTATATTGAACTCGGCTTACAGACTATCCATGACGAAAGTGCCAAACGTGTTAATCGTGGTGAAGACTTTGCGACATTCAAGAAAGGTCTAGCCATTTTACGCCAGCATCATCTTGAAGTATGCGTCCATATCATCAATGGATTACCTTATGAAAGCGAAGAAATGATGCTTGAAACGGCCAAAGCTGTTGGACAGCTCGATATTCAGGCATTAAAGATTCACTCCCTCTACTTGATGAAGCATGCCCCACTCTACTATCAATATCTCAAAGAGCCATTTCCAATAATGAGCAGGGATGCTTATATTCATTTAGTTGTAAAACAGCTTGAATATATTCCTGCCAATATTGTCATCGAGCGTTTAACTGGTGATGCTCCCGGTGATGACCTCTATGAGCCGCAATGGTCACGTAATAAGACAACCATTCTCAATGACATTGACAAGCTCATGAAAGCTCATGATATTATTCAAGGAGACAAGTTATAACCCTCTTATCTATTTATTCGTAAAAAAAATAGAAATTTCTCACTTAATTTTCATATTTTTTTCAAATTGCCCTATTTAGGGCTTTTTTATGATATTTTTTGAAAATACAAGTACAGACATACAAAAAAATGCTGGCCTTTCTGCCAGCATTATGATCACATTATAAATAATGAAAAGCAGGTATGCAACTGCATACCTACTGTAAAGCTTCGTCCAATACTTTCTTAGCATTAACTGTCTTAAAGTCATCATCACTAATTAATAATACAGGTGTACCTGGATCTGCTAAATCTTCAAATCTTGATAATGAGCTTCTTAATTGTGGTGTAACAAGAATGACATCGGCAGACTGTGCTGAATATTCAGCATCAAATTCTGCTGTTGCCCAGATTGTAACTTCAATATTACGCTTCTGAGCCTCATCTTTTAATGCTGCAGCAAACATATTAGAAGTCACACCAGCCTTACAGCATAATAAAATTCTTTTCATATACAAATCTCCTTTCAAATACTTATCTTGATAACTCTATTCTAACAAACATCACTACAATTGTTAAAGAAAACGCATACATTTCAAAAAAAGAGAGGATGCTTCATGCACCCTCTCTATAAAATATCATTATTCAGTTTCAAGTAAGCCATAACCGCCATGGAGACGTTTATATACAACGGATACTTTATTTGTTTCTGTATCTAAATAAACAAAGAAATTATGTCCAGAAAGCTCCATTTCAAGAATTGCTTCTTCAAGATCCATTGGTTTAGGATTAATTGTCTTTGTTTTAACAACTTCATCCATTTCTTCTTCTTCAAGATTCTCTAATTCCGCAAAATTAAATGAAAGCTTATTATTATCCTTTGTTTTTCTACTTAATCTTGTTTTCTGTTTTCTGATTTGTCTTTCAAGCTTATCGATAATTAAATCGATTGCATCATACAAATCTTCATTAGTTTCTTCAGCACGAAGTAAAACTAATTTTGTTGGAATCGTCACCTCGATTTTTTGTCCATATGGGTAAGTTCTTACTAATACACTTGCATTAAGATCTTCACCCTCTAAAAAGTACTTATCAAGTTTTGAAAGCTTCTTTTCGACCTTTTCCTTAATACCATCAGTAATGTCGATGTTCTTTCCTCTAATTGTGACCTTCATAAGTATACCTCCTTTACTAACTCCATTATACTATAAGCCTATTTAATTGGAAATAAGAAACGCATCTTGAAAAATAACTCGTTAAAATAATGATGAATTCATGCTGATAAAATAGAAAAAATATTTTTCATAAAGAAAGACTTAAACAACAATATCTCTCTTAAAAGCAAGCCAGGCATCTCTATGACGAACATAATAGAGCGGACAAAGCTTACCGGTGACATCATAATGACGAATGACGTCATCCCTGCTTAAATGATATGTCTGACATAGACCACTCACTAACTTAACGAGTGATTGATATGTTGCATCGGTAAATTTTCCCGATTGATCTAAATGACAGCATTCAATGGAGATCGTATCTTTATTGCGCTGATTGCTAGCATAAGCAATCTCATTAAGGGGGATAATCTGCATAATGGACCCATCAGTCCCAATGACGAAGTGAGCAGAAGCATGAGTCTTATGATTATCCTTTAGGCTTTCAAAATAGTCTTTGTTATTTTTGGGAGTTGAGCCAGGATTAGCTGTATAATGGACAACAATGCCTTTCACCTGTCTTAGCGGAATTTGTGGCCTTGAATAGGGATTAACACTGAGGTATTCATGCGTAATTGTGCGATCAGGTAAACTGTAGCCTTCTGTATCATTCTGAGGTGAACGATGCTTTTGTCCAATGATAAAAACCACTAAACAAATAACCAAGAAAACAACTATTTTTCTCAATAATGGATGTTTTTTCATATTAATCTTTTAAAGCATCATAATAGCTGCTGACAACATCAGCACTTGCTTTTAAAGCATCTTCTTCTTTAGAATCCAATTTGATCTCAACAATCTCTTTTGCCCCAATCTGATTAATAATTGTTGGAACAGAGAGATAAACATTGTTGATGCCATACTCTCCTTCAAGGAGTACGGATACAGGTAAAATTCTATTTTCATTGAAGAGAATGGATTTAACTACTGCTGCTACACTTGCAGCAATGCCATAGGTTGTAGCTCCCTTACGATGGAAGATTTCCCATCCGGCAGCAGTTGTTTTCTTTCTTAGCTTTTCAAATGTTTCATCACGTGTACGCTCTTTATTATCTTTCATGACATCCTCAAGGTTCTTGCCACCAATCGTTGCTGAATGCCAGCTGACAATCTCAGAATCACCATGTTCTCCCATAACGAAGGCTGATACAGATTTACTATCAAGATCATAAAGATTAGAAATTTCTACTGCCAATCTTGCCGTATCCAGTGTTGTTCCTGTGCCAATAACCTGATTCTTAGGTAATCCAGAAAGCTTATAGGCATAATATGTCATAACATCAACTGGATTAGAAATAACCACAATAATACCATTAAAGCCACTTGCCATCACGCTCGTAATGATTGACTTCATAACCTTCTTACTGCCATCAAGCATACTTAAACGGTCATTCGCATTTGGATCCATTGGTACACTTGCCGTAATAATGACGACATCGGCATCTTTACATTCTTCATAGTCACCCGCATGAACATTGATATTACGATTCATGAAATAAATAGAATGCTGCATATCTAACGCTTCACCAAAAGCTTTTTCCTTATTGACATCAATCAGTACAATCTCTTCACATAATCCCTGATTAATAAGTGTATAGGCTGTTGTTGCACCAACATTACCAACACCAATAATAGCTACTTTAGAATTCTTAAAACTCATTTTCATTTCCTCCATTCAAGTATCACTATTATATCACTAATTATCCAATATGGTGAACTACTACAACTTATAGAAGTCGGAGCTTCCTGATTCATTCACCACTGCGTATGCTGCCAAAGCAGCTCAACGTCTTACACGATGTCCACAGGCGTATAAGTTCGGGCTATTCCATCCCTACTATTTATTTTGTTTATGCTGCTTCACTAAGTAGACGTAATCCTTCGTTTAGTATATTGATGGCAACGTTATGGTCACGGCTTATCGCGAGTCCGCAATCACATATCATTTTGCGCTTAGATAAATCCTTCATCTCGGGATGCAATGTATTGCAGCAACTGCAGATTTGTGATGACGGAAACCACTTATCCACTTTGATAAGATACTTATTTCTGTCAGACAGCTTATATTCGAGCAAGGTAAGCAACATGCCGTATCCATTATCAAGTGTAGCCTTGCCGTTACCGAAGCTGCGATTTGCCATAGAACGCATATTTATGGATCCCACACATACAACATCGTATTGATTGGCTATCTCAGTAGATATTTTATGCAGGTTATCCAGACGCTGATTAGCAATATGTCTATGAATTATGTTCACTTTACGGAGCTGCTTCATATAGTTATTAGACTTTACTTCATATTTTTTAGAGCCTTGCATGCGAGACAGCTTGCGTTGTGCTTTGACAAGTTTATCATGACTTTCACGGTAATATTTTTGATCAGTACCCACATTGCCATTGCTGTCTACATATAAGCCATCAGAAACGTAATCTAATAGCGTTGGTTTTATCTACGACATAAGTATTTTCTGCGTTATCAAACTCAAAAAGCCCAGAGATATAATACTTGCCATCTGATTCCTGTGATACAGTAGCAGATTTGATAACCCAACTGTCGTCAGGATTACGATGAATAAAAGCTTTCACCTTACCAATTTTAGGCAACTTAATATATTTATCATCTATGATGGCAACAGTGTCTTTCTGATTGTTTGTAGTATGTGCTTTACAGCTATGCTTTGACGACTTGAATTTAGGAAATCCATTTTTCTTTTTCATGGATTTGCTGAAACAATTTCTGAACGCAGACTGTAAGTTAAGCTGTACGTTTGCCAAGGCAAGGCTGTCTACTTCCTTTAAGAACGGATAATCGTTTTTGTATCTTGCGGGCATTACTGATGGAAATTTGCCAGTTGCCTTGTAACCTTCAATCCTTTCGGAAAGCATGAGATTATAGACCTTACGGCAGCAGCCAAGGTCTTTGCAAACATAATAGATTGTTCGGCTGTAGGATATGCTCTGTACTTAATTGCTTTGTTTGCCATCTTTCTTACCCTGCGATTGAATGTATTGCTTGATAATGTCTACGGTAGCTTTGCCTGTGGTCTACAGACAGAAGCTTTGTGACCAGAACATCTCTTTCCAGAGAGATTTACGTATCTCAGGAAATTCCTTTTTTATGATACGGCTGCTTGCTGATTTGTATGCATTGATAAACTTGCTGATTTCGGTATTAGGTTGCCCTCGAACCAGAATATGTACGTGGTCTACGTCATGATTCCATTCTTCTAGCGCAATGTTATATGCAGGAGCAATCTTTACAAATATCTCTTTTAGTCGATTAGAGATAGTATCATCTATTACTTCATTGCGATATTTAATATACATGATAAGATGATAATGCAGCATGAATACTGAATGATTATTTGTATCTGGTTTCATATTATTTATAAATCTTATAATATATACGACTGATTTATAAATAGACTGTAATAATATTAGTTACAATAGTCAAGAAAACGCCGTGTTTATTGCATGAAATCCCACCGCTTATAGAAGTGGGAATTTTCTTGTTCATGGCGTGTTAAAAAAGGCAAGAAATTATTTCTCGCCTTCCTTATATAACACTGGGTCGTATCCCATCTTGAGTAATTGTTCAAGTATATCTTGAAATGCCTTGAGACGAAGATTAGCATGTGTACACATGATCTGGTAAGGATTTCCTCTAAAGATATCTTCATAGTGAGATAAATGTAAATGATGGGCAAGATAGAATCTTCTACGACGCATCTTGAGCGATTCATAAGGTGTCTTACGATCAACTTTTTCTGTTTCAATAACAAGCTGTCTAGGGGCATAAGTCTCTTTGATCAGCTCAAGTGCTTGACCTCCTAAACCATGTCCACGTTTTGAGGCATCTATCGCGAAATAACCCATATAAGCCACTTCATTGTTAACAGAAATTACGGCATAACCAACCGGCTCACTTGTCTCAATCGCTAAAATGTCTAATAATCCCTCATCCTGTGCTTTGAGAAATTCCTGGATAGAAAATGTTTCTGAAGCGTCAAAAGCCTCATCATTCAACATTTCAAAGAAAGATAAGTCTTCATCTTTTGTAAGTTTTCTTAACTGCATTTTTTACTCCTTTTAAAAAGGCTCCTAAGAGCCTTTTATTAATCTAAATATTTCTTTAAAGTATCAACCTTATCAAGATGTTCCCAAGGTAAATCAACATCGCTACGTCCCATATGTCCATAGGCAGCAGTTGCCTTATAAATAGGTCTTCTTAAGTCCAATGTCTTAATAATACCAGCTGGAGTTAAATCAAATTCTTTTCTTACAGCTGATAAAATCACATCTTTAGAAACCTTTTCAGTACCATATGTTTCTACAAAGACACTTGTTGGTTCCTTGACACCAATTGCATAAGAAGCCTGAAGTTCACAGCGATCTGCTAAGTGAGCAGCAACGATATTCTTTGCGATATAACGTAACATATAAGCCGCACTTCTATCAACCTTTGTTGGATCTTTTCCTGAGAAAGCTCCTCCGCCATGTCTAGCGACTCCACCATAAGTATCAACGATAATCTTACGACCAGTTAAGCCAGTATCACCATGAGGACCACCGATGACAAAACGTCCTGTTGGGTTAATCAGTACCTTAAAGTCAGTATTCATGCCATAGTCTAAAGCGACCTTTTTCATGATATTTTCTTTAACAAAAGTCTTAAATTCTTTTTCATTGAAATCAGCATCATGTTGTATAGACATAAGAACTGTATCAATTCTTGGGTTAGCTGCATCTGTATAATCTACAGTAACCTGAGATTTCATATCAGGACGAGCCCATTTGAATTCACCCTTATGTCTAAGTTCACTTGCATAGCGTACCAATTCATGTGCCATATCGATAGTAAGTGGCATATAATTCTTTGTTTCATTGCAGGCATAACCAAACATAATACCTTGGTCACCAGCACCACCTACTTCATTATTTGTACCCATGGCAATATCAGGTGATTGTGTATCCATCACAACCTGAATCTTACAATGATCAGCATCAATACCTAATTCATCCTTAGTATAGCCAATTTCTTTCATTGTCTTTCTTGCGATTGCTTCATAATCTACATTAGCAGTTGTTGTGATTTCACCCCCAATAACAACTAAGTTTGTTGTTGCGAAAGTTTCGCAAGCAACACGTGCATTCGCATCTTCAGCTAAGCATGCATCAAGAATAGCATCTGAGATCTGGTCACAGAGCTTATCAGGATGTCCTTCAGAAACTGATTCTGAAGTAAATAAAACTTTTTCACTCATAACATTTCCTCCATATATTAATAAAAAAAGCTTCCTTAGGAGGAAAGCTTTATGCATTCCTCTTATTGTTCAGATTACTCTGCCAGGTTCAGGCACCTTCTACTAAGAGGGTTGCCACCACTTTAAAACGATCCGCATCTATGTGGTTCTTAATAAGAGCTTTTTTTATTGTCCATTTAGCATCATAACATAATCATCTAGACAAAGCAAGATAATTACACTACACGTACCTCAGTAACACCAGGTACTTCTTCAAGCATGATTTGTTCTACACCATCTTTAATCGTAACATCAACTAAACCACAGCCATTACATGCTCCAAATAATTGTACATAAACAATACCATCCTGGAACATTACAAACTGTATATCACCACCATCACGCATTAAATAAGGTCTGATCTTTTCAATAACTTCTTTACAAGCCTCTTCAATGTTTTTTGGTTCTGTATTCACATTATTATCCATAATATATACACCTCACGCTAGAAATTCTAACATACATGTGAGATTTTGAAAAGAAAGATGCTCATGAAGCGTGATATTGTTTTTCTTAGAATCATATTCAAAAAACGAAATGTATTTTCTATAGAAAGTAAATATGCTATAATGCACGTGATTGGAGGTAGTAAATGAGCTATCCTATCGAACCAGGTGACATCGTAACTGTCACTATCACTGGAATACAGCCATATGGTGCTTTTGCAGTGCTACCCGATCATACCAATGGTCTGATACACATTTCAGAAATCAGTGATCGCTTTGTTGCCGATGTGCATAGTTTTGTAGATATAGGCGACGAAGTGAAGGTCAAAGTCTTAGATATTGATCATCAATCGCATCAAGCTAAGCTTTCTCTAAAAGCAATGCATCGATATAAACGTCGTTACCGTCGTGCTGCTTCATTTAAGCGCTCACCGATTGTTGAAACACCAAAAGGGTTTGCTCCACTGAGAGAACAATTACCTCGATGGATCAAAAGAGGTATAACTAAGGAGGAAGATATATGATCCAGATTGATTTAAGTCAGGCTAAATTACCAGAATCAGTTGAATCCTATAAGGATAAAGTTGCCGAAATCCATAAAATGATTCACGAAAAAACTGGTGCTGGTAACGATTTCTTAGGTTGGGTTGAATTACCTACTGACTATGATAAGGATGAATTTGCAAGAATTCAGAAAAAGGCTAAGGAATTATCAGAAGAAATTGACGTATTACTCGTTTGTGGCATTGGCGGAAGTTATTTAGGTGCTCGTGCGGCAATCGAAGCAATCAATGGTTTATATCCTACTAATAAAGTACAGATTATCTATATTGGTAATACATTCTCATCTACTTACTTAGCTCAGGTTAAGAACTATGTAAAAGACAAGGAATTTGGTATCAATGTCATTTCTAAATCTGGTACAACAACTGAAACATCAGTAGCTTTTAGAATCTTCAAGGAATTACTTGAAGAAACAAAAGGCAAGGAAGTTGCCTCAAGACGTATTGTTGCAACAACTGATGCACATAAGGGTGCCCTTAAAACTTTAGCTGATCAGGAAGGCTATGAAGAATTCGTAGTACCTGATGATGTTGGTGGTCGTTATTCAGTATTGACTGCTGTAGGTCTATTCCCTATCGCTGTTGCTGGTATCGATATTGCTGAAATGATGAGAGGTGCAAAAGATTCTCAGGATAAATATAACGATGCCAATATCGAAACAAACGATGCTTACAAATATGCAATCGCACGTCAGCTTCTACACAAGAAAGGCTATGCAGCTGAAATGTTCGTTACATATGAATTACAGTTACAGCAGACTGCAGAATGGTGGAAACAGTTATTTGGAGAATCTGAAGGTAAAGAAGGCAAAGGTGTTTTACCAACATCTGGTACATTCTCTACAGACTTACACTCTTTAGGCCAGTTCATTCAGGAAGGAAGCAAAGTGCTTTTCGAAACAGTTTTAAAGGTTGCACAGCCTCAGTTAGACTTAACTGTTCCTAGTGATCCTGATAACTTAGACAACTTAAACTACTTAGCTGGTAAGACTGTTGACTATGTCAATAAGAAAGCTTGTGAAGGTACGATTGATGCACATTCAAATGTTGGTAACGTTCCTAACATTCAGCTTACAATTGACAAGATTGATGCCTATAACTTTGGTTACATGGTTTACTTCTTTGAAATTGCCTGTGCAATGAGTGTATACTTCTTGGGTGTTAACCCATTCAACCAGCCTGGTGTTGAAGTCTACAAGAAGAACATGTTCAAGTTACTTGGAAAACCTGGTTATTAAAATAAAGGAGCATTTTAAAATGGTACCCATAAGGAGGACAACAACCTGACAGTTGTGATACCCCCTTGTGGGTATCTTTTTCTTTGGTTGTTGAAATTTTACTATGTCCAAATCAAAAAAATACACTAATGAAGAAATTGA